>Ga0206797_1022_pt2 | contig 40152 bp, 33 predicted proteins | sample Alteio_BWOrgCont_69_FD_152894 | JGI IMG/M metagenome (GOLD analysis project Ga0206797, IMG submission 152894) | Enriched cells from forest soil in Barre Woods Harvard Forest LTER site, Petersham, Massachusetts, United States -... | ecosystem: Environmental > Terrestrial > Soil > Temperate forest >...
CGCGGTTAAAGCATCAAATGCCGCACAAATAAAATGGAAGACCGAAAATGAACAAAACTATACCAACTTTACGGTTGAAAGAAGTACTGATAACGGAAAGACTTTCAATGTACTCGGGGGATTTTTATCGACTGCAGACGGGACTTACAGCTTTTTGGATAAAAACCCCATCCGCACAGGTACAGATCAGTACCGCCTTAAACTTGAAGATTTGAACGGTACCGTAAGCTATTCAAAAGTGGTCCCACTGTCATATTCAACTTTAAGCGATAACGCTGTTAGCAGCAATATCAGTGTTTATCCGAACCCAACAAATGGAGTTGTAAATATATCCATCGCTCAAAACAACGGATTGCCCTCAAACTTATCGGCGTTGCAAACTGTTGGTTTGATTCCGACTTTGGTTAATAACCAGGCGCCGCACGCCCAATCATACGACATCAAGATAATCAGCATTACCGGCTCTATAGTTAAGACAGCAAAATCCTTGCAGCCTAATTGGCAGGACAATTTAAGCGGCTTGCTTCCGGGAACTTACATTATCCAGGTGTTGAATAGCAGCGACCAGAGTGTTATTGGAAAAAGCACTTTTGTGAAACTATAGTCCAATATCGACGACAAATGAGGGTCAGCAAAGATCACTTTTAAAAATGACTGTAACTTTTCCGCACCCTTTTCGTAAAAAGGAAGTTGGATTCTATCACAAGGATTTAAGCGCTGATTAACAAAAAAGTTATCCGCGGGATAAGGATTATTTTATTTGGTGTTAAAATAACCCTTACTGGTAGTGGATAATATAACTATTGATAATCGTAAAAAATAGTCGATGGCTGCACGTATACTTTTACTTTATCTGGTTCTTGTAAGTACATTAACTGTTGTTTTTAACAGCGCATTTGCCACAGCGCCTAATATTAGTTATACACCCGCGACTAATATTTACACCGTAAATACAACTATTACTACTTTAACACCAGCTAATACAGGCGGCGCAGTTACCTCAAATACGTTAAGCACTTTTTCTACTGACCCTACTGGTCAGCCTTATGGGATAGCTTATGACCCTACAACAGGCGATATAATTACCAATAGCTTTTCAGGTAATGCGATATACAGGTATTCACCTTCGGGAGTATTATTAAACACCTACACCACTTCGATTAACGGACCGAAGGATATCGTGGTGGATAATTCAGGTAATATATTCGTGGGTAATTCAGGCGCAAGTGATGTGGTAAAAATTACGCCGTCAGGCGTTACCACCACTATAACCACGGGTTTTACGGCAGGAACCAGCCAGCCCGATGGTATGGCTATTGACAACGCCGGAAATATTTTTGTTGCCGACCAGGGTACCAATAAGATTTATAAAATTGCTCCGGGCGCTACTTCAGCAACGGTATACGCAACCAGCGCATTATTGACCAACGCATACGGTATTACTGTAAATAGCGCAGGGGTGGTATATGTATCACAATTTACGCCGGCTGCCAATATTCTGAAAATAACAACAAGCGGTGTAGTGAGCGTTTTTGTATCCAAAACCGCAGGCGGCTGGACGGATTTGCGTAATCTGGACATCGATGCATCCGACAATCTTTACGTAACCAATTATGCCGATGGTGAGATAGACGAGGTTACCCCTGCCGGTGTGGTCAGCACAATTGTCTCAGGTTTAACTTCACCCCGGGCCACCGCCGAGGACGTTTTCGGGAATTTATATATTGCTAATAGCGGCGGTAATGATGTTAAAGAATATTCGACTGCATTTTATTCAATAAATATACCTTTGCCTGCCGGGATGAGTTTTAACACGACCAATGGTAAAATATCGGGTACACCAACCGTTACATCTCCAACAACTGTTTACACCATTGTTGCCCACAATGCATCAGGTTCGAGCTATACTACAGAAACTATCACGGTAAATCCTACAAATCCCACGACTACTGGCGACTTTAATTGCGGCCCTGGAGTTGTAAATTTATCAGCATCGGGAGGACTTCCGGCTGGAGGGACGTACGATTGGTATGCCGCTTCCACGGGAGGCTCATCATTGAATACCGGCGCTACTTATAATCCAAGCTTATCCACAACTACTACGTTTTACGTTGCGTATACGCAAGGCGGTGTCACGTGCGGATCGCGTGTTGCGGTCACGGGAACCGTGAGCGCAAATCCTATTATATCAACCGCACCCACAAGCGGTGCATATTTTTCATACTCCTTTACAGTGGGGATTACTACAGATATTTCCGGATCAAACAACGGTACCTTGCATGGAGCACCTTCTACAACTACCGACCGTTATACCGCGGCTTCCAATGCTTATAGCTTTGCCAGCGCCAGCAGCCAATATATTTCAACAGCTACATCCTCTGTTTCACCGGGTCCCCAGACTTTTTCTGTGAGCGTTTGGTTTAAAACCAGTACTGCAGGTGGTTACCTCGTGGGTTTCGGCAGTTCTCAAACAGGAAACAGTGCCAGCGTGGACCGTGTTGTTTATATGGGCACCAACGGCGAGTTATATTTTGGAGTTCAGCCAGGCGGCGTCAAAAAGACAATAAACACCCTTACTGCTTTTAATGACGGCAACTGGCATCACGTTGTGGCAACTTTTTCGACCGCAAATGGCAGTAATATGTATGTTGATGGCGCTTTAGCAGCATCGGATCCCACAGTAAATGCCGTGTTTTCGACAGCCGGATACTGGCGTATTGGTTATGATGTTTTGACCGGTTATCCAAATGCGCCCACGGCTGCAAACACCTATTTTAATGGTTCGCTGGATGACATAGCCGCTGCCAACACGGAGCTTACCGCTGCACAAGTTAATGTTTTATATGGCGCAGGTGCCGGTAATTTTTGTGCCGGCAGTTCACTATCATTAACAGCAAATACCGTGGCGGGGGCAACCTACTCATGGAGTGGCCCAAGCTTTACTTCGACATCACAAAACCCTACCGTTCCAACGGCTATAGCGGGTACTTACGTACTTACCGTTACCGCTGCATCGGGTTGTACATCTGTAATAAATGTTACCGCGCCTTCAAATGCAATAACTTATACTTGGTCGGGCGCGGCAGGTACAACAAACCCATTAACTGCAGGCAACTGGGATAAAATACCCCTTTTTAGCAGCACATCGAACCTGGTGATCCCCACCGGTTTGGCCCATTACCCAATGCTAACCGGCAACCTGGGTATATATGGTTTGACTATCGCAAACGGAGCTTCATTTAGCTTAAATGGATTTACGCTTAGCGTTGGATGTAATATTATCAATAATACCACTACAGCTAACACCGGAATTTTGTATGGCAGCAATAATTCATCAGGAATCACCTGGAACGGATCGTTGTTAGCGCAAAGTTATACAGGAACAAATACCTCAAATACCGCAGAACTAGGTAATATGACTGTTAATAACTCTGCCGGCGGTGCGGTGACTATTAACGGCGGCCCGGTCGACATTTACAATACGCTCACCCTGACAAACGGCGATCTTATTATAGGCACTTCGCCTGCTGCACTGACGTTAAAAAGCACAGGCACTTTAACAGCAAGCGTACCGGCTCTGCCCGCCGGCAGCACAATTACCGGTACCGTTACTGTCGAGCGATATATCACCGGCGGCGGCGCCCTGAAATACAGGGATTATCGTTTTTTTTCATCACCTGTTTATTCAAGCAATCAAACTTTAGGGGCTTCAAGTGGTAATGTTTATGATTTGCAGTATTTGAAAACGGGGAACGTAAATAATCCCGTTACAACGGGCACAACCGGAACGGCCGGTGGTTTCGACAAAACGGGAAACCCCACTATATATGTTTACCGGGAAGACCGGAATGCAAATAATGCGGTTTACACTGGGGGAAATTATATCGGAGTATCAAACATAACAGGGGCAAAGCTCAGCTATGACGGCGCTAATAATACCACAACCAGCGGTTACTTGCCGGTTGGTAACGGTTTTGCATTTTTTTTCCGCGGAAGTTACACCAATTCGGCTACCCTTACCGGACGAACAACCATACCTGTAACCGCAACTTATTACCCCAATTCACTTACAGTTTCGCAAGTTGGTTCGCTTAACCAGGGAAATGTGTCGGTCATTTTATGGTTTAACAGTACAACCGCCAATAGTTATCAAAGTACGTTATCGTTTACGGGGGCTAATACTTCAGGGACTGCCGGGTTTAACCTGGTGGGCAATCCATATCCCTCATCTATCGACTGGAGTTTATTTAGCAGTTCCGTTACAACTGCCCCCATTTATGGCTTGTTTGTTGATCCTACAGTGTATGAATATGATCCGGCGCAAACAAATGTGTACGGAACCTATAACCAATTAACAGCCACCAAATTAAACAACGGTAATAATATCATAGCGAGCGGACAAGGCTTTTTTGTGCACGCCAATAAAACAGGTGCAACTTTGAAGTTTACTGAAAGTGCGAAGACGGCCACCCAATTGGCGTCGGGCACAACTTTATTGATGGGAACGCCTGCGGTTATTTCAGCCTATAACCAGGATTTGCGTTTAAACATCTCAAAAGATTCGACAAGCAAGTTTGAAATACAAATCGGGTTTAATTCCGGCTCAACTAAGAATTATAACCACCTGGAAGATGATTTGTATTTCCCGGCTCAAAACCCAATCCAATCTTTAAGCATTACGTCAGCAGATAACGTTAAAGTTGTTTCCAAATGGTTGGCATTACCTCCAAAAAACCGGGCCGATACTATAAATTTAACTGTATTGGCTTCAACAAACGGGGTTTATACAATTACCAAAGAGGAATTAAAATCGATACCTGAGATTTATGATATATGGCTTCTGGATACCCATAAAAAGGACTCTTTAGATTTAAGACATAATTCAACCTATGCTTTTGATATTGATTTAACAGACACTACAACATTTGGTAACAACAGGTTTAAAATTATTGTCCGTCAAAACCCTGCCCTTGCAATGCATTTAGTAAATTTTGCAGTAGCCAAAGCAACAAACGGTGCACAAATAACCTGGAAAACCGAAAACGAGCAAAACTATACCAACTTCACCGTTGAAAGAAGCAATGACAATATGAAAACGTTTGAGACACTTGGTGGGTTTTTGTCAAGTGCAGCTGGGACTTATAGCTTTTTGGATAAATCACCAATTCAAACAGGTACAGATATGTATCGTTTGAAACTTGAGGACCTGAATGGTACGATCACTTATTCGAACATCGCACCATTGATATATTCAACTGTAAACGACGGTTTTGCTAACGGTATCAGCGTCTATCCTAACCCTACAAGCGGCATCGTAAATTTAACTATCAGTCAGGGCAGTGGTTTGTCTTCAAATATACCGGCATTGCAAACGCTTAGTTTAGCTCCTGGTTTAGCTACTGATAAAACTATCGCTCCGCAATCATACGATATCAAAATAATTAGCATTACCGGTTCGACCGTTAAAAAAGCAAAATCATCACAGGCTAACTGGCAGGACAACTTAAGCGGCCTTATACCGGGCACCTATATCATACAGGTACTAAATAGCAATGATCAGAGCCTGGTTGGAAAAAGTACTTTTGTAAAGTTGTAGTCGGTATAACCGGGTAAAATTTATACGATGCATATCCACCACTAACCTGCCAATCCCTATCAGTCACACGCTCGTAATCCCCCTGTGCATCATTAAAATTATATTGGTTTGAACGCATAAAACTTTTTCCTAACATCAGGAGGAATGGTTTTGATCGTCGATGTATTTTGCCTATTAGTAAATTCTGGTAATAGTTTAAGTAACTCCAGCCGACGGCATTAATCGCAACGAGAACTATTAAATCAACAATTAAACGAAGCTTCACCCGCACAGCAGGTCGACAGATTGCCTGCGCCCGACATATTAGAATGTTGATAATTATCGGTTTATAAAATTATTGATAATTGGTTATTTGCATTTGATTGATATTATTATTGAATTAAACCCAAAGGTTATGCCTCTGCACCTGGCGGTTTCTTATTATACGTTTTGTCGATATGAAAAATTAACCTGATTAACTTTTGTTATTTTGAGAACATTTTTACGTCGTTTTTCCCCGGCAGTTTGGTTGATCATTATTTTTAATAATGTTTATGGCCAGGCGCCAGTTATATCCTATAGCTCCCCCACCAACATCTATACCGTGGGCACCCCAATTACCGCGTTAACTCCAACAAATACAGGTGGCGCTGTGCCAGCGACTACCTATAGCCAGGTAAGCACCCTTGTAGCTAGCGGAACAGGGCTGGCAAATCCTAAAGGTATAGCATCAGATGGGTCAGGCAACGTGTATGTTACCGATTATGCTAATAACAAAATTCGTAAGATTACCTCGGCAGGGGTGATGACTACCCTGGCAGGCAGTGGCACCGCCGCGGAGCTCGATGGCACCGGCACAGGGGCACAATTTAATGCCCCCTATGGCATAGCCTATGACGGGGTAGGCGATTTATATGTTACCGATCAGGGCGGAGAAGTGATAAGAAAAATTGTTATTGCCACGGGTGTAGTTACAACTTATGCGGGAATAGCCAATACACCCGGCTCAACCAACCTGGCGCTTCTGACATCTAAATTTAATGCTCCTTGCGGGATAACCCTTGATGCATCTGGTAACATCTATGTTGCCGACAGGGGAAATAATTTAATCAGGAAGCTCTCGGGAAACGTTGTGAGTACGCTGGCGGGAAGCGGGGCGGCAGGGTCATCAAACGGTACAGGTATTTTGGCATCGTTTAGTAGCCCGTCTGACGTGGCCGCCGATGGGTCAGGTAACTTATTTGTGGCCGATTATACGAATAACTTAATCAGGCAGATCGTTATAGGTACGGGCGTAGTCTCGACTTTTGCCGGAAGTACACAAGGTTTTGTGAATGCAACCGGTGCTGCAGCAAAATTTTTTCATCCAATTAATATAAGTATAGATTTATCAGGCAATTTATACGTCGCCGATGTGGGAAATGACCGGATCAGGCTGATTACTCCGGGTGCAGTTGTTACAACACTTGCGGGAAGCGGTACAGCTGCGGAAACCAATGGTACGGGGATAACTGCAGCTTTTAGCAGCCCCGGAGGCATTGATGTAGACAACTTAGGCAACTGTTATGTTGTGGATTTTCCAACGTCGACAACAGGAACTGTCAGAAAAATAATAGTTACAGGGTATACCATAAGTGCGACTCCACCCCTGGGCCTCACTTTTACCGGGACGGCAGGTACCATCTCAGGCACGCCGACAACGGCAACAGCAGCGACAAACTACACAGTTACCGGCTGGAATGCGTCGGGTAGCAGCAGTACGATAGTGAGCATAGCGGTTGGAGTAACGGTTGCCTGGACGGGAAATGGCAATAAAAAATGGGCGACTGGCGGAAACTGGAGCACCGGTACCGCCCCGACTGTAAATGATGCGGTTAGTATAGGCGTTTCCGCTTATACCGGAGCAAAAAAAGAACCGACAATAACCACGGCTGTAACAGTTGGTTCAATAACATTTGGTAGCAATGGCGGTAGCCATACCTTAACACTTACGTCACCCGGGGCATTAACGGTTAGCAGTTATATGACCATAAATACAGGTGTAACGGTAAATGTAACCGGTACCGGAGATATAAATTTATCACCAGGTTCCATGTTAAATATCACGGGCACGGGGGTATTAAATACAACCTTAACCGGAAATCTTACATTACAGTCAAACGCATCAGGATCAGCATCAGTTGGCCAGATAACAACCACTTCAATTACTGGAACCGGTGCTGATTCCATTCACGTGGAGCGCTATGTAACCGGTGGTGCAGGATACAGGGGTTACCGATTGCTGTCTTCACCGGTTTACGTAGCCACAGTTGGTACAAATAAAGTTATCGGCTTAAATTACCTCAGTAACAGCATTTATCTTACCGGTGCGGCAGGCGGCGGTTTTAATAAAACAGGCAATCCGACAATTTTCTTGTTCCGTGAGGACCAGGCTACTAATAACCAAACCTTTACGACGGGTAATTTTTGGGGTATAAGCGCCATGAACAACGCTACGTCCTATAATTATTTTACCAACGGCGGTTCTACCGTAACCAATATACCTGTTGGTAACGGCTATATGGTATTTTTCAGGGGAAGCCGGGCTGCAACGACGGTAGCCAACGAAACAGTATCGACCTACGTGCCGGTCGCAGCCACGCTGAGTGCCTATGGTACGTTAAATGCTGGTCAAATAATTGTGCACGACTGGTACACTATCGCGTCCCCAAATTTAGGCTGGACAAATGCAACCACCAATTCCGCAGTTAGAGGTTTTAACCTGGTAGGAAATCCCTATGCCGCCTCGATTGATTGGGAACAGTATAACACCTCAACCACTACCACCGGGATCTATGCGAAAAATGTTGGGTCAACTGTTTATGAACTCAACCCTCTTACTAACAATTACGATACTTACCAGGTTGGAGGCGCATTCACCAATCATGGTTCCAGGACGATAGTGAGCGGCCAGGCGTTTTACGTGGTAGCCTCGAATAACACTACGCCGCAATTAATTTTTAATGAATCGGCAAAAGCTGTTGCGCCATATACTCAAAACACAGGCCTTAATCTTTTTATGGCCGATAAGACGGACGTGGAAACTTTAAATACCAGTGCATCAGCGGATCAGCATTTGCGACTGCAATTAGTTGAGGATGCGATTAACACTGATGATACTTATATAGGATTTAACCCATCGGCCAGGGCGGAGTATGTTTACAATGAAGATGCACCCTACATAGCAGGAAACGGACAGTTAGGCCTGGCAAGTTTTTCGAGCAATAATATTCCCCTGGCAATAAATAAGATGTTATTGACTCAAAGCCGGACTATTAATCTGGCAGTGAACGCAAATACCGATGGCGTTTATAAACTTAATATGCTCGAGATAAAGGGCATTCCCCAGATCTACGATATCTGGCTGAAAGACGCCTATAAAAAGGATTCGCTTGATATGCGGCATAACAATAGTTATGCTTTTGATATCATTAAAAGCGATACCAATACCTATGGTTCGAAACGCTTCAGCCTGGTTGTTCGCCAAAATCCTGCGCTGGCACTGCATCTCTTGAGCTTTAATGCTGTAAAAGCTGCAAATGGCACACAGCTAACCTGGCTAACAGAAAACGAACAGAACTATACCAACTTTACGATTCAACGAAGCACCGACAACGGAAAAACGTTTGCAACATTAAACGGTTTTCTTTCCACTGCGAGCGGTACGTACAGTTATTTAGATAAGAATCCGCTTATTGGCCTGGATGAATATCGTTTGCAACTGGAGGATTTAAACGGCAAAATCACCTTTTCAAACGTAATATCGCTGCGTTATTCCGGCGATAATATTGCGAAAAATGCAATCGCCGTTTACCCAAATCCAACCACCGGCATCGTTAATTTATCCATAACTCAGAGCAACGGATTACCTTATAATTTATCTGCGCTGCAAACAGTAGGCATAGTGCCCGGTTTGGTTAATCAGCCTACCGGTGGTCTATCTTATGATGTGAAAATTATCAGCATCACCGGCACTGTTGTTAAAACGGCAAAATTATCACAACCCAACTGGCAGGAAAACTTAGCCGGCCTTCAGCCGGGAACTTATATTATCCAGGTAGTAAATAACGCTGATCAGAGCCTGGTAGGAAAAAGCACTTTAGTGAAGTTATAACTGGCTAGTAGATAGACTCCTCACTCTTTCGGGCCAACCCCTCCCAAAATTATTTTTGTAACCTTTCCAGATTTTTTTCGTAAAAACCCAAAGGTTTTTACGAATTATCTTTTGGTCTGGATTAGTTATGAAAATACCACTAAATATATATCTCTCGCCGATATTATTTAATCGCCAGCGCTCATCAGCGCGAGCATTGCCTGCGTGGATCAACAATCCTAAAAATGACACCTTCACATCACACACTGCCTCAGCAACCCGACCGGGACCTGTGAGCGATTTAATTGCCGAAACAAACATCTTATCACATAACATTAACCAATTGAATAACTATGAAAAAGTCATTTATTTCATGGCATCGTTTACTAAAAGCAGCTATCCTGCCGTTAATGCTAATTTTACTTAGTAATAGAGCACAATCACAAACAACCTACTATGACAATTATGCTTTCCGTATACCCTTAATTTTAAATAACGCCTCATTAGGAATCGCTACAGATCAAACAAATTTTGTTGCATTACTTAAAGTTACTAGCCCAGCATTTGTTTCAGGTATTTGTGCAGATCAAACCGGTGGCTTATCCTCATCAATTCCGGTTTTTGCGATAGTTGACAGTGCTTATTCAACTACTACCGAATTAAATTACCAGGTTGAAAACTATAACACCACAACCGGTGTAATTTACTTTTGGGTAAAAATACCATTGTTATACAAAACCGGATCGGTAAATGGGTCAAATAAATTATACTGCTATTTTGGATCGACAAGCCCCTCTGTATCGCATACGACCGCCTGGCAAAAATTAACATGGAGTGGCGTTACCGCAACCGCAGGTATCAATTACTCCGGTGTATGGCATTTTAACGAAGATCCGTCGGCACCAGCACCCCAATTTTCAGACGCTACGGTAAATAATAATAATCTTTCGGTGGGGACCTCGGGCTCGGTAACTCAAAATACTTCATCTCAAATTGGCAACGGCATTACCTTATCGGCCACATCGGTGCTTGATATCGGTGCCACCGGTATGCCAAATACACAAGCCAGCCAGTCGCTGTCTATTTGGGCCAGTTACCCTTCTACACCCGCAACCACCGCTAATTTAATAGTGCTTGAAAACAGTACAAACCCGTCAACTACCGGTAACGGTACACAACTCGGCCTGCTGGTTAATGGCGGAACAACCGATGTACAAACATGGCGCTGGGCCAACAGGCTAACGCCGTTGGTTAAATATGCTACGCCGCCGTCGGCAGTTAACTGGCACCACTATGCTTACACTTATGATGCCGTAGCTAATAAAAGTTACCTGTATATTGACGGTGTATTGGTAGGAGGGCCGACAACCGATACGTCTAATCCACCATTTTCAGGAACTGTTAATATGGTGTCTTTTGGTGATTACATCAACAATAATATTGGCGGGAGCGGCCTGCACGTTGTGGGCGGGCAAAGTTATACCGGCACGATGGACGAATCGCATATTATAGGCGCTACTTTGTCGGCTGATTGGGTGAAAGCCGAATACGTAAATCAAAGTAATCCCAACGCATTTACTACGGCAGGCGCTATGCAAACAAATTCAATAAGGGCTTCAGCAGTTCCCGGATACCTTGTTTATACCTGGAAGGGAGCAAATACTAATATTACTAACCCAAATAACTGGAACAACACTACTTCGGGCGTAGTGAATGAAGTCCCTGTTAATGCCAACGTAAACTGGGTTATACCAAGTGGTTTGGCAAACTACCCGGTTTTAACTACTGACACCGGCGTTTACGGCTTAACAATTGCTTCGGGAGCTTATATCAATTTGAACGGACACACTTTGCATGTAGGCTGTAATATTTATAATAGCAGCGGCGGCCAGATACTTTACGGCGGTAACAATGCATCAAAAATAGGGTGGAACGGCTCCATGACCTCTCAAAATTACTATGGCACAAATACCCCGCTTACCGCACAGGTTGGTGCCATGGATGTAAACAACTCTTCGGGTGGCACGGTGACTATTAACGGTGGCCCCCTAGATATTTTTAGTTTGCTTACGCTGACAAAGGGAAACCTGGTGGTAAGCGCTTCCCCCGCTAAACTAACTTTAAAAAGTTCATCAACGCTTACGGCAAGTGTCGGCGTAATACCTGCCGCTTATTCGATTACCGGGAATGTTAGCGTTGAACGTTATATAAGCGGCGGCAGCAATACCTACAGAGGGTATCGCTTTTTATCCTCGCCAATCTACACGGTTAAATCGGGCACAAATTATTATTATGATTTAAGTTACCTTACGGCCTACGCGCCTACCACCGGTACCACGGGAACTGCCGGAGGATTTATCAAGACGGGTAATGCTACCATGTATTTTTACCGGGACAACGTTGCGTTTACTAACAGCACTTTTAACACCGGAAATTTCAGAGGAGTTAACAAAATTAATAATTCCCCCCTTTATTCCATTGGCGTTGATTTCGATGGGACGTTTAATTTAAACGTAGGAACAGGTTTTTTCTTTTTTTACAGGGGAGATTTAACCAACATTGCTAATAAATATACAGCAACAACCAGTGCGGAATCAAATGTGTTTGTTTCTTCAGGAACCTTAAACCAACAGGCGGTAACGGTTACTAACTGGTACACCGGGTTAACTACGCTCCAGTTTTCAACCGTTACCGGGAACGCCGGTTATTCGGGTTATAACCTGGTGGGTAACCCTTACGCCAGCTCTATTGATTGGAACACATACAGCACTACGGTACCTACGGCAGGTATCTACGCACCCAATGTTAATCCGACCATTTATATTTACAATGAAACTTCGAAAGTTTATGCAACTTACAGCGCGGGTGTCGGAATAAATGGGGGTAGTAACATCATTCCGGCCGGACAGGGCTTTTTCGTAAAGGCGAATTCCCTGGGTGCATCGCTGACATTTAATGAGACGGCAAAAACCACGTCCCAGCTTACCGGGCCAACGCAAACAACAGGCACCACGCTATTATTGAGTACGGCGCCGGTTTCAAATAATGTTCTTCAATATGTCCGTTTAGAACTCGCTGCAGATTCTGTCAATAAAGAAGAGACTGTCATCCGTTTTAATAATTCGGCAAAAAATGATTATGTGGTTAACGAAGATTCACAATATTTTATCGGCGCAGGGGAGGTTGGTTTTTCAAGCATGTCGACAGATAATTATGCGATTGCCATTAACAATATTCCACTGCCTAAAAGTAGCCAGGCAATTAAGTTAAATGTCAACATGACTGCCAGCGGCACTTATAAACTAAATATGACAGAAATAAAGGCGGTTCCTGAGCTTTTTGATATCTGGCTGAAGGATGCCTACAAAAATGATTCGTTGAACATGCGGGCGAATACCACTTATGCGTTTGACGTTGATTTAACAGATACTGCAACTTTTGGAAGGAACCGTTTTCAGTTAGTAATAAGCCAAAACCCGGCTTTAAGAATGCATTTGTTGAATTTTGCCGCGGTTAAAGCATCAAATGCCGCACAAATAAAATGGAAGACCGAAAATGAACAAAACTATACCAACTTTACAGTTGAAAGAAGCACCGATAGCGGCAAAACTTTTAAGGTACAGGGGGGCTTCCTATCAAGTTCGGCCAGTAATTACAGCTTTTTAGATAAGAATCCTCCCGCCTCCTCCGACCAGTACCGGCTGAAGCTGGAAGATTTGAATGGAACCGTCAGCTATTCGAACGTTGTTACACTGCAGTATGCGGTGCCGAATAGTGGCGTTGTTAATAATCTTATTGCGCTTTACCCTAATCCTGCTCAAAATACCCTTAATTTGACCATACATCAAACTGTTAATTCAACTAATTATTTAGCGTTGGCTGCAACCGGCAGTGCTTTTTCAAACTTTGGCGCAGGTTCGAAAAATGCCCCGGTTTATAGCATTAAAATCCTTAATAGCATGGGTTCTATTGTAAAAACAGTAGAAACAGCACAACCTTCCCTGCAAACGGATGTAAGCAATTTATCTCCCGGGGAATACATCGTCCAGGTAATAAATAATACAAATAAAAATTTGGTAGGGCAAAGTACATTTATAAAATTGTGAGCAGGCGGGTTAGTGAGTGGTTATAATTGGTCGCAAACAAAGCGATGCTTTAAAGAAGTAATTTTATATCGGCATCCAAATGATAATAATTTTCGTATAAGGCAATGATACAATGGTTGTATTGATCAGTTCATTAAATCGAAACTGTTTAATTGTGAATAAATAATGATGAAATTGTGAAGGGAAAAAGTAAATTTGTGTTTGTAAAAGTACCAGGTATATGCGATTAAAAGTTTTTTGCTCGGCGTTAATCTTGTTAATGCTTAATGTTATAGTGTTGTATGCACAGCCGGGTGAGCCTTGCGGCGGAAATGATGATGACGGTACCTGTCCCTCTCCCCTTGATACCTGGGTAATGGTGCTGGCGGTTGTGGCAGTATTTTTTGCCGCTATATATTTATACAGAAAACACAAATCGCAGATTAACCATCAACTCTAATCTTAATTTTGTTTTCAACAATTTTAGGAATTGTATATAGTTATACTTAACTCATAAAAAAGGTCATTTGAAATTACTCAAATGACCTTTTCTGTTCTTCTGGATTAATCACAGCAAACGTAGTTGCTATTTATCTTCGCGCTCAGGGTTATGACCTTCTCACTGGTCCGGGGGTAACCTGCAGTTGGTCGAGTACGCCGTTCACAACTTTTGGCAAATCTTCAATTGTTTTTTGCGGGTTGTTGTGCACTTCACCAACGCCAAAGCCGCGCCAAACGATCTTGTGGGTGCGTGAATCTATGAGGTCAATAATTAAAGTGCCTTCTTTGTATTGTTCCTTTTCAGCATAAGTTGGTCCATAGGCAAACGGAGCGCCGAATGCATAATATGGCCTGTATCTCCATCCCCAACCCCAGCCGAAACCAAATCCCCAGCCAGGATAAAATCCGCCATAATAGGGCGAGTAATAATTAGTACGGGTACCTGTGCCCACAACAGTTGAATAGTTAACGATAAGATCCGGTCTGCGCTGGCTCAAACGAAAGCCTTTGGCTACAAGTGCACTGGTTGTGGCGTCCTTGATCTTGGTATCGGCAACTTCATTTTTCACCGTTTTATCACCCGGCGGCATCCAGGCAAATGTGTGGTAGTTGCTTAAATTACTTTTATTGATGGCCGCAGTATAATAATTGTAACTGGTACAAGCCGACAGGCCCGACAGTATCAAAACTATCAGGGGCAGATAAATTGATTTTTTCATAAAATTATACCTTTATATATTAACTCTTAGACAAACTACGAGTGAATGGTTTAATGCGAATATAAAAAAAATTCGGCCGTACTTTTTATGATAAGTACTTACCCACAATCGGCATACGGCGGCCCATGCCGAAAGCCTTTGGCGAAACCCGTAAAATCGGAGGTGTTTGGTAGCGTTTATGTTCGGCGAGATTAATCAGCCTGATCACCCGGCGCACCGTTTTTTCATCATGGCCCATTTTAATAATTTCGGCTGATGAACACCGTTGCTCCACATATTCTATTATTATTTTATCTAAGACGTCATATTCCGGCAATGAGTCGGTATCCTTTTGATCGGGCCTTAACTCTGCTGACGGTGCCTTTACGATAGAGTTTTCCGGGATTATTTCCCGCTCCCGGTTAATATGCCGGGCCAATTCAAAAACTTGTGTCTTATATACATCACCGATTACTGAAATGCCGCCGCACATATCGCCGTACAGGGTTCCGTAACCAACGGCAGCCTCACTTTTGTTGGAGGTATTTAATAAAATGTAACCAAACTTATTGCACATCGCCATTAATAACACCGCCCTGCTGCGCGACTGGATATTTTCTTCAGCAATGTTGAACGGCAGATTTTTAAACTGCGGACTCAAGGTTGCTTCAAAGGCTTCGGTGATGTTTTTTATTGCGATCGTTTCATGCATGCAGCCCAGGTTTTTTACCAGGTCCTCCGCATCTTTTATAGAATGGTCGCTGGAAAACCGCGATGGCAGCAATACCGCCATCACATTCTCTGGCCCCAGCGCTTCTGCGGCCAGCGCACAAACAACCGCCGAATCTATGCCGCCTGATAAACCTAATATGGCCTGTTTGAAACCGGATTTATAAAAATAATCCTTTATACCTAAAATAATGCCCTGGTGTATTTGTTCAATATTGCTTTGCCTTTCTACCTGCAGGGTTGCTGTATGCTGAAAAGTGATTGCAGCGTTTTTAGCCAATTCATAATAGGCAACGTGCTCCGTAAAATAAGGCAGCTCGTCAATCAGTTTACCTGTATTATCAAATACCAGAGAGCCCCCGTCGAAAATCAGCTCCGTTTGTGCGCCGACATGGTTTACATATAGCAATGGCAGATTATAACGTTTAGCGTTATCGCTTAGGATGGCGATACGCTCTTCATCGTGGTTGTAAGCAAAAGGCGAGGCGGCTATATTGATCATCACATCAGGCTGCTGTGCTATCAATATGTCCATCGGCCTGGTGATATATAAAGGGTTTTCGATAGTATTCCACAGATCTTCGCAAATGGTGAGCGCTATGCGGTGGCCCATAAAATCGATACAGTTAAACTCGGTAGCGGGCTCAAAATAACGGTACTCGTCAAAAATATCATAGTTAGGTAACAGTGCTTTATTAGCTACCGCTTTTACTTTTCCATTCTCGATAAAATAGGCTGAATTACTAAGCTCCTTACCCTCCGAACGGTGGTTTGGCGTCGGAATTCCGATAATGCACGCAATGTCGTTGCAATGTTCCGCTATTTTTTGAGCGGAGGCTTCGCACAAATCTATGAATTCAGTAAATTCTAAAAAATCGCGGGATGGATAACCGCAAACGCATAACTCGGCAAATACGATTAGATCAGCGCCTTTTTCACCGGCTGTTTTAATATGATCTATAATTTTGGCCGTATTCGATTCAAAGTTTCCGATATGATAATTAAGCTGGGCTAACGCAATCTTCATCTACTATAGTTTATTTCTAAAAAGGTATCTATCTAACGCCTGAAATCGCCTTATCAGCATTATTAAATGCAAATAAAAAAATTAATTTTGCCCAAAGGATAAAAATGACCCCTATCAGCAAAACAACGCAAATTTATTTATTTTTTTTGATCAGCCTGTTACTTAGTGCGTGCGGACGAAGCAAAAAGATTGATGTTAGCAATATACATGTTGACGCGAAGATTGAGCGCTTTGATAAAGAATTTGGTGAAATGCGCACAAAACCAATGGCGCAGCAGGCGGCTTATCTTGAAAAGAAATATGGCGTTTTTTATCGTGATTTTATCGCTTTGATTTTACAAGACCAGGATATAAACATCAGGGATACGTCCTATTTTAGTTTATTGAGGCAGGTTTTTGCTAACCAGGCATACAATGATCTTAAACATGATGTTGATTCTGTTTACCCCGATATTGACAAGCCACAGGAAGAATTGACCGATGCTTTCAGGCATGTTAAATATTATTTCCCGCAAAAAAAATTGCCGCGCGTTTATGCCTATTTTTCCGGGTTTGAGGCTCAATCTATCGTCGGCGATGGCTATTTTGGCGTCGGCCTTGATCTTTTTTTAGGGGGCGACTCGCGATTCTATCCGGCGTTGACAAAAAGTTACCCTCATTATTTGTCCCGCAATTTTAACAAACAAAATATAGTTCCGCGCATAGTAGAAGGTATGGCCCGCGAGGATATGTATCCCGAAAGCGACAGCAATAAAACATTGCTTTCAAAAATGATCTACAACGGCAAGATCATGTATTTTATGGACCAGGTATTGCCCGACGTGCCCGACACCACAAAAATTGGTTATACAGGTGCCCAATTAAAATGGTGCAAGGACTTTGAATCAAAAATATGGGCCTATTTTTTAGATGAGAACTTGCTGTATGAAACTGATTATCCAAAAATTCAGAAATATTTAACAGAAGCGCCGTTTACGCCGGGTCTTGGCGAAAAAAATGAATCGGCCCCAAAGCTTGCGGTATGGACAGGCTGGCAGATTGTAAGGGAATACATGGAAAAACATCCGGAAGTTACCCTGCCAAAACTAATGGCCAATACGGATGCGCAAAAAATACTGAATGAATCGAAGTACCGGCCGAAATGAGGGGATAATCCATAATCTATAATCCATAATCCATGGTTCATGGTTCATGGTAGGTTTTCCATGGACAAGGCATGCCAGTGCAATTGGAACTTTAGAAATTTTGTTTTTTTATTCCGTGACCGGAAAGGTGACGATGGGGATACCAAAAACTATGGTCTATCGACCATCGTCTATGGACTAAACTACTTCAATATGGTAAACACTGCTTTAAGCGCGACACCAACGCCGATGATCAATATGATATTAGCTACAATTGAGCTGTATTTAAAATCAGCAAAACGCAGGTAAACACCCACTATACCTATAATTATAGCTACTACCAGTAAGAGATAGTGACGTTCATCGTTTGCTTCTTCTGTTTTATTCATTGCATTGGCGCTTAAGTGCGCAGCAAAAATATAAATGTTTACCGAAATGCTAAATTGTTTTTTAATTTAATTGTGAACCGTAGAGACGCAATACTTTGCGTCTCGGACTTAAATGTTTGCGAATTAATCTCTAAACAACATTATTCATTCCAAGACGCAAAGTATAAGACCCAACGTTCAGGATACAGGTTTGAGACGCAAAGGTGGAGACGCAACGTATTTGCGTCTCTACGGGTCTTTAAAAGAATATCTTATCCAACTCGATGATTTTTAAAACTTCGGAAGTCTTAGGACTCAGTCGGCTTTTACCAAATCAACGGGCTTCTTTCTCTTATTATAGTATTTGAAAATCATCCAGCCACCCAAGGCTAATGTTACCAGGAACCAAAGGTTAGCCGCCCAAACGAATATATCAACCAGGATTTGCCATCCGTTTTCAATGGCAATTCCGATCCTTTTTAGAACAGGTAATTTGTAGGCGGATAGATCATCATTTGCTATTATTTCCCTGCTAATTACGTTACTCGCGTAGAAACTTAGCGTTACGATACTATTTTTTACGGAATCAGTAATTTTACGGTTTTCGATCTCATGATCAACCATATTGTTTTTGAAAGCCAACAGATTGTCAGGATCCTTGGTATTTACCCCGCCCTTTTTTTGGTCAGCCACAAACTCATTTTGATTTTTAAGTTTTAGTTTGGTAGACAGGTAATCTAACGACTTATCTGTGATATCCATCCTGCTGTTATTTATATAAATGCCCAAATGACCCACCTGGGACATGAAGTTCTCCATGTTTGCCGGGGGGATTTTAACGGTTATTTCAGCTGTTGTATTTAAAACGGTCACCCTAATTAGAGAATCGTCGCCTTTTGCAATATCTTCGCTATTGCCAGGGGTTGATGTGATCACATGATGGATTACGGTACCATTATTACTTGCCGTGAGCGTTGCAATGCGTTCAGAAGTTTGTTGTACATCCTTTACTTTAAAATGGATGTCTGCAGTTTTTACGAGTTTTTCACCTGATTGAACAGTGTCGCCTTTTGAAATAGAACTGGTAGCTTTGTTTAGCGGTGCTGACGCTGTATCAGCAGATTCGCTGCTGTTGCCTCTCCCTTTACAAGCACAAAGAAGTCCCACCCCCGCTAATAGCGGAATTAAAAATTTTGTTTTCATGATGTTTATTTGTTGGTTTTGATATTGATACTTTTTTTATTGAAAAGGTGACCCTTCAGGCGCTTTGACAATCAAATTGTTACGATGAGTATATTGATTTAAGTATAGAATTATGAAAATAAGCCTGCCGGCATTAACAGATAATACCGATTCTGTGCTTTTAAAAAATTTGCCGGCAATTCCCGGTATTTAGCCGTATTGGCAAGCTAACAAAATTCGTGTAAGCAAAAAATGACGACGGACATAGATAGTGTCAATTATACAACAAGGTATTAATTGTGATTAATATTATTGGCTATTAACGGTCGTTAAAAGCAAATTTAAAGGTGTTTCATAGTTTATTTAGAACAATTATAAATTAGATATTCGTGTCATTTATTTGTCAGTGATACTGTAATAAATTATACTTTTGTGGCTGAAAATTTCGGATAGAACATACATCTCTGCGTGAATATCAATCATTAATATCAAAATTATTTAGTATAAATACACTTTATGAGGAGTTTCTCATTGATTTTTAAACAATTCTCAAGATCGTTTTTACTGATTGCCGGTTTTGCTTTTTTGGGATTCTCTGCTTATGCACAAGGTGATGCAACCAAGGGCGAGGCGCTTTTTAAAGCCAAATGTACAACCTGTCATCAGGTGGACAAACAAGTAGTTGGCCCGGCTTTAGGCCCGCAGCTCACCGAGGAAACCGATGACAAATACCTGATTAAATGGATAGAAAACAACCAGGCATTAATCGCCGCGCATAACCCGAAAGCGGTTGCTATCTACAACAAGTTTAATCAGTCGAACATGACGGTTTTTACTGAATTGTCTGACGCGGATGTAACCAATATTATCACTTATATACGCAGTGATTGGAAAACTTTACAGGCTGCACCAAAAACTCCGGCGAATCCAGAAAATCCAACTGCGTCAGGACCCAGTGACATGGTTATTTATGGATTGATTGCCATAATCATTATTGCCTTCATAATTATCCTGGTACTAAACAAGGTAATATCCACCCTTGAAAGGGTGCTGCTCAAAAATGATGGATTGGTATTGGCGGAGGCCGAAACGGAAACACCGGCGGTTGATAAATACGCCACTTTAAGAAAGCTGATCAAAAACAAGAAATTAGTGTTCTTTGTAATATTGTGTGCGGTAATTGCTTCCTCGAGCTGGACATGGGTTATTCTTTGGAACACCAACGTACACACAGGCTATCAACCAGTGCAGCCTATTAAATTCCCGCATGATTTACATGCGGGCGCGATGAAAATTGACTGCCAGTATTGCCACTCCGGTGCCTACAAATCAAAAAATGCATCTATCCCGTCATTAAACGTGTGCATGAACTGCCACAAGGTTGTTAAAACCGAGTCGCCCGAAATACACAAGATTTACGATGCTTTGGGATATGATCCGCAAACGCAAAAATACGACAGTACAAAGGCCCGGCCTATACAATGGGTGCGCATCCATTACCTGCCCGATTTTGTTTACTTTAACCACTCGCAGCACGTAAAGGTTGCGAAACTAAGGTGCCAGACATGCCATGGGCCAGTTGAAACCATGAAAGAGGTTTACCAGTACTCGCCGCTTACCATGAAATGGTGTATACAGTGCCATAAGCGTACAAACGTTGACTTTAAAGGCAATGCGTATTATACAAACCTTGAACAGGTACATACATTACTTAGCCAGGGTAAAAAGGTTACAGCAGCAGCAATGGGCGGCATTGAGTGCGGAAAGTGCCATTATTAATAATTGAATAGAACTTAGCATTACAGTTTATATAGCTTAAATGGATAGCAATAAAAAATACTGGAAAGGTTTAGAAGAGCTGAACAAAACCCCGGAATTTGTTGAGAAGAATAAACACGAATTTGCAGAGCCGATTCCGATTGAGGATGTTTTAACCGGCGGCGGCCTTGCAGGTAAAACTCCCCGCCGCGACTTTTTGAAAGCGGTAGGCTTTGGCGTGGGTGCTGTTACACTGGCGGCTTGTCAAAAAGTGCCGGTTCGCAAATCATTACCTTATTTAATAAAACCTGAGGAAGTTACCCCGGGTGTGGCTAACTACTATACTTCAACCTATGAAGGACATGCCATTTTGGTTAAAACCCGCGAGGGCCGCCCGATTAAAATTGAAGGCAATCCTAATGATCTTTTATCAAAAGGCGGTGTAAGCGCGCAGGCGCAGGCATCCGTGCTCGATCTGTACGATGTAAATCGCTTAAAGAGCCCATTAAAGGATGGAGCCGAAACAGGATGGAGCCAGGTTGATGACTTTATTAAGAAAGAACTTGCTGCCATTAAAGCGGGCGGCAAAAAAATACGTATCGTTTCGTCAACAATCAGCAGCCCATCATCGCTAGCGGTTATTGACGATTTTATAACGCAATATCCGACGGCTAAACACATTAATTACGACGCTGTATCCTACACCGGAATTATACAGGGTAATCAAAATAGTTTTGGCAAGGCAGTATTGCCCCATTACAACTTTGATAAAGCTGATATAATCGTAAGCTTCGGTGCTGATTTCCTGGGTACATGGATCTCACCGGCTGAGTTCACCCGGCAATATGTACAAAACCGGAACAACAAATCGCTGCAAAGCAAAAAAATGTCGCGCCATATCCAGTTTGAAACAGGTATGAGCTTAACCGGCACCAATGCTGACGTTCGTATCCCGATCAAACCATCGGAAGAAGGAATTGCGCTGATCGCTTTATATAATGCCGTTTCAGGAAGCACCTTACCGGGCACAAAGAAATTAGACAATTCAAATGCCGATAAGGCAATAGCGATCGTAGCCAAAGAACTACAGGCTGCAAAAGGTAAAGCCCTGGTGGTTGCCGGTTCAAACGATGTTGCTACACAAGTGCTGGTAAACGCTATCAACTCCCTGCTGGGCAGTTATGGTAAAACTATCGATTTAGACAATCCATCGCACCAATTTGCCGGTAATGATGCCGAATTTGTAGAGTTTGTAAAAGACATGGGCCGCGGCGAAGTGGATGCTGTGTTTTTCCTGAACGCAAACCCGGTTTACGATTATTACAATAGCAAAGAAGTTGCCGACGGCCTGAAAAAGGTACGTTTAAAAGTATCATTTGCAAATTATAGTGATGAAACAGCTTCACTTTGCAACGTGATCACACCAAATCATTACTACCTGGAATCGTGGGGTGATGACAATGCGATCGAAGGATATTATACTATTTTACAGCCGGCCATCAATCCGGTATATGATACCCGCCAAGCTGAGCAAAGCTTTTTGATATGGTCTGACAATGCGGTAAAGGATTATTATACCTACGTTAGGAATAACTGGGATAAAAACCTGCTGGCTAAAGGCGGCTTGTCTGGCCAAAGCGGCTGGGAAACGCTACTGCAAACAGGGTTTGTTAAAGTTGCCGATAAACCGGCGGGCGCTTACACATTTGGGCGCGACCTGAATGCAGTTGCACAAACTATAATTGACCATAGCGGCCAGCTTGCTGCGAAAATTGAACTGCAGGTATACCAATCAGTTGCTTTGCGCGATGGAAAACGGGCCAATAACCCCTGGCTGCAGGAATTGCCCGACCCGGTATCGAAAGTTACCTGGGATAATTTTGCTGCTCTTGCGCCAGCTGATATGAAAACATGGGGCTATGTGGATGGCGATGTGGTTACAATAGAAGCGAATGGCTACAAGGTAGATCTGCCTGCTTTATCACAGCCGGGACAGGCACGCGGAACCGTTTCGGTTGCAGTTGGCTATGGCCGTACCATGGTAGGCCCTGTAGGTATTAACGTTGGTAAAAATGCATTCCCATTATACAGCCTGCGCAATGGTACTTTCCAGATAAGCGCACCGGCAACGCTTACTGCCACAGGCGATAATTCACCGCTGTCGCAAACACAGACGCACCATTCTATTGAAGGGCGTAACAGCATTATAAAGGAAGCTACTTTTACAGAATATTTGAAAGATCCTTACCAGGGATCAGGCGGTGGCAAGGACCACAAGGATTATAACGAAAACAACCTGTTCTGGCAGGAATATGATCATCCTCAATACAACTGGGTGATGGCTATTGACCTGAATGCTTGCACCGGCTGCGGCGCGTGCGTGGTAGCATGTAGCGCCGAAAACAATGTACCGGTGGTAGGGAAAGACGAAGTTGGACGCCGCCGTGAAATGCACTGGATCCGTATCGACCGTTATTATAGCTTTAACGATGATGGCAACGGGGGTACAACCCGCGAACGTGAAATTGCAAAATTGGAAGACCTTGACAATGTACGGGTGGTTTACCAGCCTATGCTTTGCCAGCACTGCGAGCACGCACCGTGCGAAACAGTTTGCCCGGTATTAGCTACCGTTCACTCATCAGAAGGGTTGAATCATATGGCTTATAACCGTTGTATAGGTACACGTTATTGTGCAAACAACTGTCCGTACAAAGTTCGCCGGTTTAACTGGTTCAATTACTGGAACGATTCACGGTTCGAAAACTACCTTCAGAATGATCACACGCAACTGGTGCTTAACCCTGATGTGGTTACCCGTTTCCGTGGGGTTATGGAAAAATGCTCGATGTGTATTCAACGCATCCAGGCCGGTAAGTTAAAAGCGAAGATTGAAAAACGACCCGTTAAGGATGGCGATATCAAAGTTGCTTGTCAGCAAACCTGCCCTGCAAATGCTATTGTATTTGGAAATTCAAATGATCCTAACTCAGAAGTTTCAAAAGCATTAAGGAGCGAAAGAACTTACTATGTATTGGAAGAACTGAATGTGCAGCCGGGTGTAGGTTACCAGGTGAAGGTTAGGAATATAAACGAAATAGAAGCTTAAAATTAATTACAAGAGAGATTTAAAATATGGCATCTCATAGTGAATCAATAATCAGGGAACCGTTAATTACGGGGAAAGACATCACATACGCCAGGATTACCAATGATATACTGCATCCTGTTGAAAAGATGCCGGGAAAAGCCTGGTGGATAGGGTTTACTGTAGCTTCATTAGGAGCCTGTCTTTGGGTATTTGCCGTGAGTTGGACCTTTTGGTTCGGTATTGGCGAGTGGGGGTTGAACAAAACGGTAGGATGGGCCTGGGATATCACCGGTTTCGTGTGGTGGGTAGGTATTGGTCACGCCGGAACGCTTATTTCTGCGATCTTATTACTGTTCCGCCAAAACTGGCGTAACTCCATTAACCGCTCGGCAGAAGCGATGACCATCTTCGCGGTAATTTGCGCGGCCACTTATATTCTTTGTCACATGGGTCGCCCATGGATGTTCGTTTACTCGCTGCCGCTGCCAAATCAGTACGGTTCGTTATGGGTTAACTTTAACTCGCCGCTGATCTGGGACGTGTTTGCGATCTCAACTTACTTCTCCGTATCCTTAGTATTCTGGTACACTGGTTTGCTGCCCGATCTGGCTACTATCCGCGACCGTGCCACAGGTTTACGCCGCCGCATTTATTCGGTATTATCATTTGGATGGACAGGCTCAGTAAAAACCTGGCAGCGTTTTGAAACCGTGTGTTTGATATTGGCGGGCGTTTCGACACCACTTGTACTTTCGGTTCACACAATCGTATCAATGGACTTTGCCACCTCGCTCGAGCCGGGCTGGCACACTACTATATTCCCACCTTATTTCGTTGCCGGGGCTATTTTCTCGGGGTTTGCAATGGTGCAAACACTGTTGCTGGTAACCCGCAAGGTATTGGGCCTTGAGAATTATATCACCATGTTCCATATCGAAGCGATGAATAAGATTATTCTCTTAACAGGATCAATCGTTGGTGTGGCTTATTTAACAGAATTTTTTATCGCTTACTATTCAGGCAGTGAATATGAGCAATACACCTTCTTAAACAGGTTTATCGGCCCCTATTGGTGGGCAGGCTGTATGATGTATGGTATCAACGTGTTGATGACCCAATTAATGTGGTTTAAAACTATACGCACAAATATTGCCATTGCATGGGTGTTATCGATTGTAGTAAATATAGGGATGTGGTTTGAGCGTTTTGTGATTATCGTTACTTCGCTTCATCGCGACTTCCTGCCATCAAGCTGGGCGATGTTTTATCCTACATGGGTGGACGTAAGTATATTCATCGGATCGATAGGGGTGTTCTTTACTTTGTTCCTGTTATTTATACGGGTATTGCCATCCATTGCGATGGCGGAAGTGAAACTGATATTGAAGAGCTCAAGCGAACAGGCTAAATTGAAGTTAATGGAGCATGGCCACGTAGATAGAGAGCAATTGGAGTTTTATAAAGAAACATTAACATCTTTTGACAGTGTTAATATGGATGATTACGATAAATTATAAAAATGAGCAGCACCAAATATATTTTAGGCCTTTTTGCTGATCCTGACGACATGATGCACGGGATTGACGCCTTGCAAAAAAATAGCATCCCTATTTACGATGTTTATACGCCTATGCCTATACACGGTATTGAGGCAAAACTTGGGTTGAAGGATTCGCGTTTAGGCTTTGCGGCCTTTTTGTTCGGCTGCCTTGGCGGTACCACTATATTTACCATGGTATATTATATGCTGGTGCACGATTGGCCGATGGATATTGGTGGTAAACCCGCTTTTGCAATGCCGGATTTTGTTCCATTTACTTTTGAGTGGACAGTTTTATTTACCGCATTCGGTATGACAGGTACTTTCTTTTATGCAACCCACCTGTTCCCGGGGCGTGCGCCAAGGGTGATGGATTTCAGGGCAACTGACGATCGGTTTGTTATTGCCATTGATGCCAAAGGAAACATACCGCATGACGACATTACTAAAGTATTAAAAGAAGCAGGAGCAGTAGAAGTTAAGCATAACGACAGAAAATATGTTAGCTATGAATAAAAATAGAATATTGGGCACAACGGTTATCGCTATCGCTGCAACGATTATTATCTCGTCATGCAAGGATAAAAGGAGTACCGGTTGGGAATATGCTCCCAATATGTATGAACATCTGGCATACGATCCGGATCAGAAGAACGATAATTTTAAGGATGGCAAAACCGCCCAGGTACCTCCCGCTGGAACTATTCCTGTCGGTTTTGTGAGATTTGATTATCCCAATACAAAAGACGGTTATGAAAAAGCGAGTGCCGAAGTAAAAACAACTTTGCCCCAAACCCAGACAAATTTGGAAGAAGGTAAGCTACTGTTTATTTCCTTTTGTTCACCATGCCACGGCAAGGGCGGACAGGGCGATGGCCTGGTGGTTCAGCATGGATTTCCGGCCCCGCCATCCTATTCAAAAGGACAATCATCACGCGGCGGTGCAATGAAAGACCTGACAGACGGTAAAATTTATCATACCATAACTTACGGTGTAAACGCAATGGGTTCATATGCTTCGCAGCTGGAGCCGAAAGAGCGCTGGAAGGTAATTATGTATGTTCACCATTTACAAACTTTATAAGCCAATTTTTTAATGAAGACTATAGATAGTTTCAATGAACGATTTGAATTTAAAGGCTCAGTTAAAACCTGGAGCCTGATCTTTATCGCTATTGGCGTAATTGGAGTAGCATTCGGCTTTTTAACAGGCAGTGGCGAGCGCACTTTCGCAAATCTGTTGCTGATGGGTTATTACTTTACCTGCGTTTGTATTTGCGGTATATTCTTTTGCGCTGTTCAATACGTTGCACAAGCGGGCTGGTCGGCTTCTATTATTCGTATTCCCCATGCATTTATACGTGTATTGCCTATCGCTGCTATAGTATTGCTGGTTATAATTTGCGCTGGGTTATTTACAACCCACACCGGGTTAAATGAGGATCACAAGCAAACCGTTTTACCTTACTTATATAAGCAGTGGGCGCTTAAAGGTGTTTCTACACCCGGCGATCCTAATTATGATGCTGTTATTGCAGGTAAATCGGGCTTTTTAAATGTGCCCTTCTTTTTGGTGCGTATAGTAGCCTACCTCGGTGTTTACAGTCTTTTAGGATTTCTGCTGGTAAAATATTCAAGCAATGAAGATGAATTGGGCGGCATGTCTAACTATCGCAAGAGCTTTAAAGTAGCTTTAATATTTTTGGTGATCTTCGGCTTCACTGTTCCGCTGTTTGCTTTTGACACGATCATGTCGCTTGAAGCACATTGGTTTTCGACTATGTTTGGCTGGTATAATTTTGCAGCGCTTTGGGTAAGCGGTATTGCGGTTATCACACTTACTATAATTTATTTAAGAGAACAAGGTTACGCACAGTGGATCACACAGGATCATTTACATAACCTGGGTCAGTTATTATTCGGCTTCTCTGTGTTTTGGACTTATTTATGGTTCGGGCAGTTCCTGTTAACATGGTATGCCAACTTGCCGGAAGAAGCGGCCTATTTCTACAAAAGATGGGAGCCTGAATTTAAACCCTGGTTTTGGCTGAATATAATTATCAATTTTTTAGCACCACTGTTAGTGCTGATGAAACGCGATTCAAAACGCCACACCAGTGTGTTGAAAGCCGCTTGTATCATATTGATCCTGGGCCATTGGCTGGATTATTTTCAAATGATCATGCCGGGGGCGGTAGGCCCACAATCAAGCTGGATAGCTGAAATAGGTATCATTGAAGTTACCACATTTTTAGGTTTCGCCGGTTTGTTTACTTATTTGATGCTGAATGCGTTAAGCAAATTCAAATCGCTTATTCCTAAAAAGCACCCGCTGCTGGAAGAGAGCCTTCATCATCACATATAATAATTGTTAAATTTGCACTAACTAAAAGAATACCAAACAAACATTAAAAATGGGATTCAAAAAACTAATAAACGGCGAAGCCCTCTTGAACACCTTAAAAAATAAACAACTGGTGAAAAATTCTAAAATAACACTTTCACTTTTTGCAGTGTTTATGCTATCGGGCACAAATTTGCTGATGGCACAAAGTGCAAGTACGGCTGACAGCGTTACCCCGGCTGAAAAAAGTGAAATGTGGACAGGTGTGGGTTATTATGTATTAATTTTTTTAACGATCTGCCTGGGAGTTGCCATTTTTGGTAAAGTACTAAAGGTTTATGATCTTACCCGCAAAATGCAGGGTAAGAAACCTATTAACTGGAACAACATAATGGGTATATGCTGCGCTGTATTTTTAGTAGCCGGTTTATACGGAGCATATTGGTCGATTACAGAACAGGGAAGCATGTCATTACCGGAAGCAGCTTCTATTCACGGGGTGGATATTGACAATATGTTTACAATTACAACGGTTCTTACTCTTATTGTATTTGTTATCACCCAGGTTTTACTGTTTGGATTTTTGTTTTTATACCGCGGATCCGATAAACGCAGAGCCCACTTTCTACCGCATAACAATACCATCGAAAAAGTATGGACAATTGTTCCTGCAATTGTGTTAACCATATTGGTAATATTCGGGTTTTTTACCTGGGAAAGGATCACCAATAGCACAGAAGTAAAGGGCGACCTGAACATTGACGTCACCGGCCACCAATTTACCTGGGAACTGCGTTATCCCGGCAAGGATGGCAAACTTGGGCATGTAGATTATAAACTGGTAACCGGCTATAATAAATTAGGTGTAGATTTTAAGGACCGCAATAGCTTTGATGATCTTTCAGCTGATACCCTTGTGCTGCCGGTAAATAAGTCGATCCGCATAAATATTCATGCGCAGGATGTGATCCACAGTGTGTACATGCCGCATTTCCGTGTTCAGTTGAACGCTGTACCGGGATTACCCACGTTCTTTAAATTTGTGCCTACTATTACCACAGCACAAATGCGTTTAAAAACCGAGAACCCTAAATTTGAATATTTGCTGTATTGCAATAAGATATGCGGAGACGGACATTATAACATGCAGAGAATTGTGCGTGTTGTTACAGAAGCAGAGTACCAGGATTGGATAGCAAGGCAGAAACCCTATTTAACAGATCAGCTGAAAAAGGATCTGAAAATAGCGACAACAAATCCAACTGCTCCGGCAAAGGTATCATCAAACAGGTTAGCGTTAAATAATTAATATAAGATTAACGAATATGTCAACATTAGCAGTTCACGATCACGGCATTGTACATCACGAAGAAGGTCACGAACATCATCATAAAGCAACTTTTTTAAATACCTACGTATTTAGCCAGGACCATAAAATGATTGCCAAACAATTCCTGGTAACAGGGATCACTATGGCATTTATTGCGATGACCTTATCTATCCTGTTCAGGATACAATTAGCTTACCCTGATAAATCATTTCCGTTACTGGAAACGTTGCTGGGCCGTTTTGCCCCGGGCGGACGTTTAAGCCCAAGCTTTTATATGTCATTGGTAACTATACATGGTACCATCATGGTATTTTTTGTATTGACTGCCGGTTTGAGCGGAACCTTTGCAAATTTACTGATACCGCTTCAGGTGGGCGCCCGTGATATGGCTTCACCCTTTGTGAATATGCTATCCTACTGGTTCTTTCTTATAGCAAGTATCATTATGCTGTCGTCGTTCCTGGTACAAAAAGGTCCCGCAAGCGGCGGCTGGACGGTTTACCCGCCATTATCCGCGCTGCCTAAAACGATGCCTGGTTCAGGCGAAGGGATGACCTTATGGCTGATCAGTATGGTATGTTTTATTGGCTCGTCATTAATGGGCGGTATTAACTACGTGAGTACAGTTTTAAATATGCGTACCAAAGGTATGGACCTTTGGAAAATGCCTTTAACTGTATGGGCATTGTTCCTTACCGCTATATTAGGCGTACTGGCATTCCCGGTGTTGGTTGCGGGCGTGGTGTTGTTAATTTTCGACCGCAGCTTTGGCACCAGTTTTTATCTTTCTGATATTGTAATCGCAGGGCAGGTACAACCTTATGAAGGTGGTAGCCCCATATTGTTCCAGCATTTATTCTGGTTCCTGGGTCACCCCGAGGTATATATTGTAATTATGCCTGCAATGGGTATATCATCCGAGGTAATTGCAGTAAATTCACGCAAGCCGATATTTGGCTACCACGCGATGGTTTACTCATTGATCGGTATTACTGTATTATCATTTATCGTATGGGGTCACCACATGTTTGTTACGGGGATGAACCCTTTCCTGGGCGGTGTGTTTATGATCACGACATTGATTATTGCTGTACCGTCGGCTGTAAAAACATTTAACTGGCTGGCTACGTTGTGGCGGGGTAATATTCGTTTTACACCAGCCATGCTTTTTGCAATCGGGATGGTGTCCTTCTTTATTTCAGGTGGTTTAACCGGAATATTCCTGGGTAATGCAGCATTGGATATCAATTTACACGATACTTATTTCGTAGTTGCCCACTTCCACCTTGTAATGGGGTCTGCGGCAATATTTGGCATGCTTGCAGGGGTTTATCACTGGTTCCCCAAAATGTTCCGCCGTATGATGGACGAGCGCTTAGGATACCTGCACTTTTGGCTTACCTTTATCGGTGCCTACCTGGTATTCTTCCCGATGCACTTTATGGGTTTAGACGGTGTTCCACGCCGGTACTACGCATTTACAGAGTTCGAGTCAATGAAGCGCTGGTTAACCGTAAATGTATTTATTACGTGGTCGGCTATTATGGCCGGGTTGGGCCAGGTTGCATTTTTGTATAATTTTATACATTCTATTTTTTGGGGTAAGAAAACAGTTCAAAATCCATGGAATGCTAACACACTTGAGTGGACGGCGCCTATTGAGCATTTTCACGGTAACTGGAGCGGCGAAATACCGACAGTTTACCGTTGGCCATATGACTACAGCAAACCGGGAGCTGAAGAAGATTTTATACCACAAACGGTACCATTTTCTCAAACCATGAGCTCAAATCTTCCTCATGACTTTGAGGATAACCCTGCGGGACTTGAGCAGCAAACCCAATGGACAAATACGCAAAAAGCTAAGGAAGAAGTAAAATAATATATTACTGATCTGATCTTTTAGGGTATCTGTACCGGAATTATTTCCATAACAGATACCCTAAATTTTTAGAAATACTTATACATCACCTGGAGTAAGTAAAGAAAAGACGATATAGATTGGCTTTCATCTTTGCGCTTTCAGCTTAAAACTAAATGAGCATATTCGCATCAAAAATCAGGTTTCAGAAAATTAATCTCATCACAATAGTTCTGCTTTTTATAGTGATCCTTGCCGGTGGGGTTGTTCGCAGTACCGGATCGGGAATGGGATGTCCTGACTGGCCCAAATGTTTTGGCCGATATATTCCTCCTGTTAACGCTGCCGACCTGCCTAAAGACTATAAGCAAAAATATGTTGCAGGCCGTTTAGCCAAAAACCAACGGTTTGCTAAAATGCTGGATGTTTTTGGTTACGGCGACCTGGCGCGACGCATACGTGAAGACCGCTCGATACTGATACCTGAAGAATTTAACGCCGCCAAAACCTGGACAGAGTATGTTAACCGGCTCTTAGGCGCCGCATCGGGGATATTCTTATTGCTAACCGCCTGGTTTTCTTTCAGCTATCGAGGAGATAATAAGCTCATCCCTTTTTTGAGCGTATTAAATTTACTATTAGTGGGTCTGCAGGGATGGCTTGGCTCTATCGTAGTATCAACAAACCTTGTTGCGTGGATAGTTACGGTTCATATGATGCTGGCTTTGGGCATACTTGCTTTAAGTATTGTTACTTATCACCTCGCAAAAGTTAGCGGAAAACATAAGCTTAACATCAACCCTATAATCCATGTGGTTGCTTTGCTGACTTTGATAATGACTATTTTGCAGATTGCATTCGGCACAGGGGTACGTGAAAAAATAGACGAGGTAGCAAGCCGGTTACAGGGCGGTTACCGCAGCGATTGGATAAGCAATGCCGGCGTGGTTTTCTTCAGGCACCGCGATATTGCCATATTTGTATTGTTAATAAACGTATTGCTATTTGCTTTGATCAGGCGGGGTTTTAGCCGGCATTCGTTGCAGCAGCAGCTGATGAGCTTTACCTTTTTAATGATTATGCTGCAAATTGTTACCGGGATATTATTGTCCTATTGGTCGCTGCCGCCATTTGCACAGGCCTCGCACATCATTTTGGCGAGTCTTATTTTCGGGGCGCAATTTTACCTTATATTGAATTTGTACCGGGCAGTTAAAGCACAGGAGGCGCATAAATGAAGTGGAGCGATTTTTCGAAACTGATAAAATTACGACTTACCTTTCTGGTGGTGTTTTCAGCTTCCGTTTCATTTTTAATAGGCAGCAAAGTTAACGGGCATATTGTTTGGGGTAATTGGCTGATATTGATAGCCGGCGGCTTTTTAGTAACGGCTGCGGCAAATTGCTTTAATGAAATTATTGAAAAGGACTTTGACAAATTAATGAGGCGCACCATGGACCGCCCCATTCCAGCCGGACGGATGACAACCGGACAGGGGCTGGTGCTGGGATTGTTTATGGCAATAGCCGGTACTTATTTACTTGGTCAGCTCAATTTAACTACCGGGTACCTGTCGGTTTTTTCGATCCTGTTATATGCGTTTGCTTACACGCCGTTAAAACGTAAATCGCCGATAGCGGTATTTGTTGGCGCGATACCGGGCGCCTTACCCCCGCTGATAGGTTACGTTGCAGCGCATCAAAAAATTGACGTTATAGCGCTGATTTTATTTGCAGTGCAGTTTGTATGGCAATTTCCGCATTTTTGGGCCATCGCCTGGGTTTTGGATGACGACTATAAACTGGCCGGGTTCCGGTTGCTGCCGTCGGGCCAGCGTAACCGAACCAGTGCAATAATTACCTTTATAGTTACTTTAATATTGGTGCCGGTGAGCTTACTGCCAACTTATTATGGATATGGCGGTATTTATGTGGGCATAGTGTCGTTTGCGTGCAGTTTGGTATTTTTGTACCTGGCATTTAAACTATTAAAAGACCTTGATATAAGTTCGGCAAAGAAACTGATGTATGGCTCTTTTTTTTATTTGCCGGTGGTACAGTTAATGTTTTTATTTGATTTTATAGGAAAGGTGAAATGATGGCGCAGCAGCTACAAAAAGAAGACAGGCTTAACCTGGGGGCTAAGAAATTTAACATGTGGATTTTTATATTCACTTCGTTTATGCTTTTTGCCGCCTTTTCGAGCGGATTTATAGTTTACACCGGCGGAAAAGGGCATGCCCTGAATGTGCAGCTGCCGCACGCGTTTTTATATAGCACTATAATTATAGCAATGAGCAGCGTGACGCTGTTTTTAGCCTCAAGGGCCGCAAAACGCCTCGAATTTGATAAGCAGCGGCTTTTTTTGTGGTTTACATTTTTGTTGGGGATCGCGTTTTTTGCATTGCAGATTTACGCATGCTATGTGCTTACCTATAAAATGGGCATATACTTTACAGATTCAAATGCATCGCACACCTTTGTTTTTGTGTTTTGCGGCATACATTTACTGCACATTATAGCTGCGTTAATTGTATTGCTTTTTACAATAAGCAGCGCCTACAGAAACATTCCGCAGGTAATGAACTTATATAAAATGGAAATGACCGCTATTTTTTGGCATTTTCTCGATATTATATGGATTTATCTCTATGTTTTTTTACTTTTGAACCAAAATTAACACCAAATACCCAGTACAAATGAGTACAACAGCAACACAGCAACTAGATGAGGTAAAAACCACGCCATGGTCGGGGGGCAGATCGCCTTTCGAAGTGGAGTATGGTAAAATGATGATGTGGTTTTTCCTGCTATCGGATGCATTTACTTTTTCGTCATTATTGATCTCTTACGGTGCTTTAAGATTCAGTGCGCCTACATGGCCCGCGCCGTCATTGGTGTTTCAATCGTTCCCAGGTTTGATTGAACATGGGGCGCCGCTGGTGTTTGTTGGTATGATGACTTTTATCCTCATCATGAGCTCGGTAACCATGGTGCTTGCTGTCGAGGCGGGCCACCGAAATTCAAAAAAGGAAGTAGTTTGGTGGATGATAGGAACCATTATCGGCGGGTTGATGTTTTTAAGCTGCCAGGCATTGGAATGGAACCACCTGCATGGCGAAGGCTTTTGGTGGGGGCATATACCAAACCCTGAAACTTTGAAAGAGTTTTTTAAAGGAGGAATTCCGCTTTCACAAGAGCAGATGACTTCGCAGCAATTTGCAAACCTATTTTTTACCATTACGGGTTTCCACGGCTTCCACGTATTTTCAGGAGTGATTATCAATATCATAATTACTATCAACGTTTTATTGGGCACCTACCAAAAACGCGGCAGCTACCTGATGGTTGAAAAAGTGGGGCTTTACTGGCACTTTGTAGATTTGGTTTGGGTATTTGTATTTACCTTCTTTTATTTAGTTTGATAATTTAACATTATAAATATGTCATCAGAAACTACGAGTGTTCACGGCGAAGCCGCAGGACATGAAGAACACGAAACAATGACCAAGGCCCGTATATGGAAAGTATTTTTCATATTGCTGGGCATAACCGCTGTAGAGTTTATCATAGCGCTTTGGCTTGCACCTCACTTCCGGATACCTGCTAATATTGTAAATCCTGCATATATTATATTAACCCTGCTTAAAGCTTATTTTATAGTAGCGTTCTTTATGCACTTAAAGTTCGAAAAAGTTGGATTAGCGCTTGCAATAATAGTTCCCATTTTGTTTATCATTGGTTTAATACTGGTACTTACAAACGAAAGCCACTATTGGATTGATTTAAGGCTCTAATGAAGAAAGCCGGTTTACTGAAAAAGATATCGATCCTGGTACTCGTCTTAGTGGTGCCAGGATTTTTATATTATTTGCTAACAGCCGAAGGTAAAAACCGCTATAAGCCCTTACCTGTATTTGGTCCTAAAACACTTGCTAAAACAACGCATCGTGTCAACGGCAAAGATATCCCCGACACCATCTATCATTCGGTAAACGACTTTAAATTAACCGATCAGGATGGCAAGACGGTGTCATTGCAGACCCTCGACAACAAAATAGTTGTGGTCAATTTTTTTTACACAAATTGCCCGACGGTTTGTAAGGAGATGAACAATAATGTTAATCTGCTGGATTCTGCTTATGTGAAGAACAAAATGGTGTTTTTTGTTTCCATAACAGTAGACCCGGAACATGATTCTCCCACGGTTTTAAAAAACTACGCAAAAGCATTTAAGCCCGCGCCCGCCAAATGGCTGTTTTTAACGGGTGATACCAGCACTATATACAGCCTTGCCCGCAACGGCTTTTTGGTGAATGCTGTGCAGAACGGAAAGGATGGTTTCATATACAGTGATAAGCTGATATTAATTGATCCGGAACGGCGCATCCGTGGTTATTACACTGGTGCCTCGGATGATGACGTAAGTCGGCTAAATGATGAAATTAAGGTATTGATAGCTGAGGAACTGCGGAAGAATGATAAGCCGCTTTATTAGAGGTTGGATATTAGTATCAAGTATTTAGTATCAAGACACAAGAAATAAGAGACAAGAATCAAGAATTAGGAAACAGATGTGAAGATTCTTGTGCTGAATTCTTAGAGTTTTGTTCAAAATTATAATCCATGACAGATAAATTTATATTCCGTTTCGTTGCAGGTGTATCTGCGTTTGTAATTATTGTTGTTATTGTTTTAAACAGGCATATTATTCCGGGGCCGGCAATCGCACCTGCTTTTACTCCTTATTTGCCGCTGCTCAATGCCACATTGAATGGTACGTGCACGCTGCTTTTGCTGACTTCGTTATATTTTATCAGGCAAGGCAAAATAACCATTCACAAAAGGCTTAATATTCTTACGTTTTGTTTGTCGTCCATTTTTTTATTGTCATACATCCTTTTTCACTACCTGATGCGTAAAGACACTTTGTATGGAGACATTAATGGGGATGGCGTTCTTTCGGCATCGGAGAGAGCTGCTGCGGGTGGTCTCCGTACTTTATACCTCTGTATACTTGTTCCCCACATTATCCTCGCTGCAGGTGTTTTACCATTGATTCTGCTAAGCTTTTACAGGGGTTTGCAAATGCAGGTTGAAAAGCATAAAAAGCTGGTACGATGGGCATTCCCGATATGGTTATATGTTACAATAACCGGAGTGATAGTTTATTTGATGATATCGCCTTATTATCATTTTTGATGGTTGTCCAAAACTTCCGAAGTTTCTAAAACTTCGGAAGTTTAACTCGTATATTTGCCATATGAAAACAAGCTTAAAAACAGCTTTAATCCTGATCGTATTTGGTTTAGTATTCCTTAGCGTAAAGCCCGTTAAAGCGCAGTGTGCCCAATGTGCCGCCACGGTCGCCTCCAACGCAAAAAGCGGTGACGCAACGGCGAATGGCTTAAATAAAGGCATTATGTTTTTATTGGCCGCCCCATACCTGGCTGTTGCGGTGGTTGGGTACGTTTGGTACAAAAAATACCGGCGCAAGAATGTGAATATCGATATCCCCAACGAAAAATTGCATCTCAATTAGCGAAGTTCATTGTTGGTGGATCATAGTTCATAGACAATCTGCTATGGCCATGAACGATGATCCATGAACTATTAACCACTCACCAAATGACTCCAACACCAAAATCATGGGCAATGCTGCACACCAAATGCCCAAGGTGCCGTCGTGGTAATATGTTTACCGGCGGGATGTATAGCTTTGTCTCCAATAAAATTCATAACCATTGTCCGCATTGTAACCTGCACTTTGAGATAGAACCGGGTTATTTTTATGCAGCGATGTATGTAAGTTACGCACTAAATGTATTCGAGGCCTTTGCTATTGTTGCAGCCACCTATCTGCTGACGCATAATTCCGATTCTCCCTGGTTATATACCGGCGTAGTATTAGCGGGTTGCTTTTTGTTATCTCCCATAAATTTTAGATATTCCCGCGTTTTACTTTTATATTGGTTATCCCCTAAAATAAATTATCAGCCACATTTAGATATCGATGATACAACGCCATACCTTTAATTTTTTAAAAGAACTGGTCGAAAATAACAACCGGGAATGGTTCCAGGCAAATAAGGAACGTTATGAAGAGGCCCGCGAAAATGTAATATCATTTACTGGGGAGTGGCTAAAGGTGCTCCGCAAAATCGATCCCGCTATTGATGACGCTCTTGATCCCAAAAAATGTGTGATGCGCATTTACCGCGATATCCGCTTCAGCAAAAACAAAACGCCCTACAAAAATAATTTTGGCATAAGCATACCAACCAGGGGACTAAAGGGCGGCAGAGCCGAATATTATTTGCAGATAGCTCCGGGAAGCTCATTTATTGCCGGCGGTTATTGGATGCCCGAGGCTAACCACTTAAAGGCGATAAGGCAGGAAATTGATTATAATGCAAAAGATCTTAAAAATATAATTGACGAACCTGCATTCGTAGCGTTATTCGGTGAGTTCAGAAAACAAGAACAGTTAAAAACTGTTCCAAGAGAATATAGCGCTGATAATGAAAACATTGAGCTGTTAAAACTTAAAAGTTTTATTGCTTTTCATTACCTTAAGGACGAAGAATTAATGGGCAAAGATGCGGCAGATTCCATAGCTACAATATGCGGGAAATTGTACCCGCTGAACGTTTTTTTAAATAATGCAATTGCTTAACAAAATTCAAATCCTATAATCATGAAAATTAAATACTTTTTATCAGCCGCGCTTTTGTGTATGTTTTTGCATTCGTGTGTGGTGCTTTCTCCTAAAAGATACAAATCATTGGTAAAAGAGCGGGATTCGCTGGCAACACTTGCGGGCAACCTTGAAGATACCGTTTCCAGGTTACGGGCCGATACAATGCGGTTACACCACGCCATCCGCGATCTTCAAAATAACTACGATGCCTTGAATGATAAATACAATACGCTTAACAACAGCTATAACTCATTAAACAATAATTACAACGCAAGCTCAACAAAAGTGAGCCAGCTATCTACCGACCTGCAAAAACGCGAAGCGCACTTAAAAGAAGTAGAGGATATTTTGCGTAAACGCGATGAGGCGACCAATGCCCTGAAAGATAAATTGCAAAAGGCATTGCTCGGCTTTCAGCAAAGCGGGCTAACCGTAGACATCCGCAATGGAAAAGTTTATGTCTCCCTGGCCGACAAGCTACTATTCCCATCTGGTAGCATAGTTATTGATGCCCGGGGTAAAATGGCCTTAACGCAACTTGCAGCGGTGCTCAATAAAGAACCGGATATTAATATTGCCGTGGAGGGCCATACCGACGACAAGAAAGTAGTAAACCTTGGCCAGATAAAAGACAACTGGGATTTGAGCGTAATGCGCTCCACATCTGTATGCCGGTATCTAACTGAAGTTGAAAAAGTTGACCCGAACAGGCTTACAGCAACTGGTAAAAGCCAATATCAACCGATTGACCCGGCCAATACTGCCGATGCCCGCGCCAAAAACCGCCGCATAGAAATTGTACTTACGCCCAAACTGGATGAATTGTATAATTTGATAACCAAGTAGGTATATCAGACAGAAATTTTCTGAATTTATTGAATTCAATAAATTCAGAAAATTTGCTTAATTCCGGTTCAGACGAAGGGACTTACGAACGACTTAAACGCCGGTAAGATTTCGTCTTTTGGGGATAGTAACACATCATTTTTAGCAACGCCCCAATCTATATTTAAATCCTTATCATTCCATAACACGCCAATTTCCGACGCCTTATCGTAGTAGTTATTCACTTTATAGGTAAAAATGGTATTGTCTTCGAGTGTCGCAAAACCATGCAGAAAGCCTGCCGGTATCCAGAGCTGTAATTTATTTTCTTCATTTAGTTCCACGGCAACGTGCTTGCCATAAGTTGGCGAATTCTTGCGTATATCGACGGCAATATCCAGCACCTTGCCGCGTATTACCCGCACTAACTTGCTTTGCGCGAACGGGTCCGCCTGCGCATGAAGACCCCTTACCGCTCCTTTATGTGAAAACGATTGATTATCCTGCACAAACTCAATAGCTATACCGGCTTCGGCGAACTTACTTTTATTGTAGCTTTCATAAAAATAGCCCCTGCCATCGTTAAATATCCTGGGCTCAATGATCAGCAGTCCTTCAATGGCTGTTTCTATCAGTTTCATTTCGGGTCTACGGTTTTCATCAGGGTATTAAACAACACAAATTGGTTCTCGAATTCGTGGTTGTGAATAGCCTGCAGCTGGTGGAGGTGCTTATTATAAAACTGGTTGAAATTTTCAATATTATCGGCATGATACTGTACGCAATACGTCACGCCCTCATTAGGCGAATCGATAACGTTCAATATCTGGTACGAGTTAAAGTAACCGGTTGCCATTACCGCAGGAATATGCACCTGCTGTACCCATTCGAGCCATTTTTCGTGAACCGACTCTTCTACAATTACGGTATCGTTAAATATAATCATTGCGGTAAAAATACATTTTTTTGGGTGTTTGAAAATTGTAATGTTTGAAAGTTGCAACGTTAGGTAAAATTAAAAAGGCAGTCGCTACTTCATCATTCAATGTTCGATATTCTTTTTCGGCCGTTACGACTATAGCTAAGAAGACACATCATTCTTATCACCACGCAGCAGCCTGAAACGTTTACGGGCCTCGTTTATCCAAAGGCTCCCGGCGTAATCGGTAATTATTTTTTGATAATACTTTTTGGCCTGGTCCTTGTCCATCAAATGATTTTCGTAAATATCGCCCAGCATAAAAACTGCGTCATCAGCCCACAGGCCATCACCGTGCTCCTCT
>Ga0206797_1027_pt1 | contig 39943 bp, 32 predicted proteins | sample Alteio_BWOrgCont_69_FD_152894 | JGI IMG/M metagenome (GOLD analysis project Ga0206797, IMG submission 152894) | Enriched cells from forest soil in Barre Woods Harvard Forest LTER site, Petersham, Massachusetts, United States -... | ecosystem: Environmental > Terrestrial > Soil > Temperate forest >...
CGGAAGCTAAAAAGCATTGAACAATTGATTGATAAGCCCATCCGCCTGATTAATTTGCCTGATGAACTGGCCGGCATTGAAATGGTGAAGCACGAGCACACCGCTAACAAAAGACCACAACAAAGGCGGTGGGGGAATAGCAGCAGGCCGAAGAGATAAACAAAAGAATGATCTGTAAGAAATTACTGCTTATAATCCTGTTGTTGCAATCGGGTATCGCCATTGCTCAAAAAAAAGAATTTTCAGGTAATCCGATTATTAAGGGCTGGTACGCCGATCCTGAAGCCAAAATATTCGGCAAAAAACGATAGTGCTGGCATAGGAGGTATTTTTGAGCAGCATTTGCAGCAAAGGTGTTTTTTGCTGGTCGTGCACACGGTATATCTGCTGATCAATCCCAACCGCCGGCTGTGACAGCGCGATATTTATCTGCTGCGGGTTATTTAAAACTGATTTTGCCAGCGACCGTATTCTTCCCGGCATCGTTGCCGAAAACAGCAGTGTTTGCCTTTCCTTGGGCAAATAGCTGATGATTTTCATGATATCGTCCTGGAAACCCATATCCAGCATACGGTCGGCTTCATCCAGCACCAGGTGTGTTAAATGATTCAGCTTTAACACGCCCGAAGTAAGGTGAGCTATTAGCCTGCCTGGTGTCGCAATAATGATGTTTACATTATTTTGGATACCACGGCGCTGCTGTTCATAAGCACTGCCGTCGCCGCCGCCGAAAACCGCTATCGAGCTAACACCGGTAAAATAAGCCAGGCCCTCCACCTGCTGATCAAGCTCGCGCGTAGGCGCTAAAATAAGCGTGCTGGTCTGGTGCTTGTTTGTTTTGCTGATATGCTCCAGTACTGGCAGCAGGTATGCCCCTGTTTTCCCGGTTCCGGTTTGCGCGCAGGCGATGATGTCCTGTCCGTTTAAAATGATAGGGATGGCCATCTCCTGGATAGGTGTAGGGTTGGTATAACCCATACTGATGACGCCTTCTAATAAATGTTCGTTGAAATTAAAATCCTGGAAAGTCACTATATATTACGTAGAATTATGCAAGGTATGAAAAAATGTGATAACTTCCGAAAAGAGCTTTGGCAGGGTGAGCTTTGTATTGGTGATTCAAGGCAGCCAGGTTTTTCATTTTTTTAAATCCTTGTATAATTATTCGCTGGAGTTGGTTCCGGCAGGAATATTTAGTAGATTTGAGTGATGAAATTTTTGTCGGTTTTTTTGGTGGCCAGTATGCTTTTCCTATCTTTTGTAGGAACTGTTAAGCCGGTTACTACACCGTCACAAAAAAGCTGCTGCCATCGCATGAAGGGAACGGCGGGGAAACCAGCCTGCAACGATCAGAAACCCGGGAGCCAAAAGGATGGCTGCGGTAAACTGGGTTGTACGATGATGTTGTCGTGCAGTATTTGTGGTTTTTTTGGCGTTGAAACATTGCAGCTTCAGCCAAATCCATCAAATTATATTCCGAAGCCAACTCCTCTTTATAAAATTGGCGATTTATCCTCTTATTATCCATCCGATTGGAAACCGCCAAAGTCCTGTTAAATAATCCCCGACAACCTAACCCACTAACAAGGTTCAATTATTTAACAATAAAATCATAATCAAATGAAAAAGATAAGTTTGAGTATGCTTGCGATTTTATTCGCGGCTACATCTTTAATGGCTAATGTTCCTGTAAAAGTTAAAAAAAGTAAAAGCTAAACAGGCAACCTGTACCCACTGCCCCAAAGGACAGAAATGCACAAAAGCAACTTGTGCAGATCCGGCAAGCTGTTGCAGCTAAGCATAGCCTTCATATTGAAAGCCCCGTGCCATATGGCACGGGGCTTTTTTATGCCGATAATTTACGCCAACTTTTATTAGCACGACTAATGTCAAACTGTAATATAAATATTACTGCAATCGATTGCACGGTTTTTATTTTGTTTATACATTAGTACTTTATTGCCAATTACTAATAACATTTCACGGCCCCGTTTTATTATGAGATTTGTTTCCGACAGATTACTACCCGTTATTGAACTTTACAATACTTACTAAATATTCACATACCATAAAATCGCAAGAATGAAAAAGCTGTTTTTTCTCTTTTTAATCCTGGTTACACTAAAGGCCACCGCACAAAACTCAACAGGCAAATATCCCCCGCCCGTAAACTTCACCGCCGAACAGGATCATCAGAATATGATGGACCAGCTTGGCGTAAAGGCGGTTCGCCCGGGACCGAGCGGTAATGAGGCCGACCCTAATCATGCTAATTATGATGAATCGATAGCCAATCCATATCCTAATTTGCCGGATGTACTGACTTTAAAAAACGGCCAGAAAGTTACTACGCCGGCTATGTGGTGGCACCAGCGCAGGCCCGAGATTGTAGAGGATATGGAGCGCGAAGTTTATGGCCGGATGCCAAAAGACGTACCTAAAGTAACCTGGACTGTGAAAGTTACCGATAGGGAGTGGATGGGGTTTACGCCGATAATTGCAAAACAGCTGATTGGCCATGTCGACAATTCTGCTTATCCGCTTATTGATGTAAATATTAAAATGACTTTGGTGGTTCCAGCCAATGCAAAGGGACCGGTGCCTGTATTAATGATGTTTGGCCAGAGTGCGCTGCCGGCACCCGCACAGCCCGACCCGGAAAGTCTCGAAAAAATAAACGACGCGGTAAAAGAATTGATTGTAAAAGCCCATCCGGAACTAAAATCGATATTTGAAAAATATCCAGCCTACAACCCGATAGCGTCGCAGGGTTCGCCTTTCGGTTTTTTCGGACCACCGCGCGGTGCAGGTGACCCGCCAACGGCGCAGCAATTGATTGCCGACGGCTGGGGTTATGTATTGATTGATCCCACCAGTTACCAGGCTGATAACGGCGCCGGTTTAACACGGGGGATTATAGGTTTGGTAAATAAAGGACAGCCCCGTAAACCAGAGGATTGGGGAGCGTTACGCGCATGGGCATGGGGCGCCGCCCGTGGCCTTGATTATTTAGAAACTGAACCTTCGGTGGATGCCAAACATGTTGGTATTGAGGGCGTGTCCCGTTACGGTAAGGCAGCTTTGGTTACACTGGCCTTTGAGCAGCGTTTCGCGATGGCCCTTGTTGGCTCGTCAGGACAAGGGGGAGCTAAGCTTAACCGTCGTAATTGGGGTGAATCAGTTGAGAGCCTAACCGGTACTGGCGAATATCACTGGATGGCTGGCAACTATATAAAATATGGTGCATCGCAGGCGACTTTCGGAAGTAAGAACGCAGGTGATCTGCCGGTTGACTCACATGAGCTAATTGCTATGTGTGCACCCCGGTTAACTTTTATAAGCTATGGTATTCCGGAGCAAGGGGATGCTAAATGGCTCGATCACCAGGGGAGCTACATGGCTGCTATTGCTGCAGGCCCTGTGTTTAAATTATTAGGCGCAAAAGACCTGGGCGTTTCAAACGATTATAAAACCGAAAAAATGCCGGCCGTAAATGTTAGCATGCTTGATGGCGAATTGGCCTGGCGCCAGCACGACGGCGGGCATACGGACGCACCCAACGTGAAATATTTTATTAAGTGGGCAGATAAATTTATCGGGCATACCCCAGGACGCTAATACAAATATTCAACGTAGAGACGCAATACTTTGCGTCTCTTTGCTTTGCGTCTCAGACTTTGCATTTTTTGGATTGAATGATGGTGTTTTAAATTAATTTGCAGAAACATTTATGGTCCGAGACGCAAAGTATCGTGTCTCTACAAATCAATTATATTATTAATAACCTACGCAGATAAAATCATGAAATTAAAAAACCTCCTGATCCTTACGCTATTGCTCATAACCGCGCAAATCGCTAAATCCCAAAATGCCCAGGTTTGGAACAATAAACAATGCGCCGTTGTGCTCACCTATGATGACGCCATCAATGTGGATCTTGATAATGTGATCCCGGCCCTTGATTCGCTTAAATTAAAAGGTACCTTCTACATAATTGGCTCCTCGCCGGTAGTAAACCTGCGATTGAACGAGTGGCGCCTGGCGGCTAAACAAGGCCACGAACTGGGTAACCACGCCTTGTTTCATCCCTGTGATGGCAGTTTGCCGGGCCGTACTTTTGTGACACCTGACAATGACCTGAGCAAGTATACCGTAAGCCGCGCTGTAAACGAAATCAGGATTAACAACACCTTATTAAAAGCCATCGACGGGAAAGAACTTCGTACCTTCGCTTACCCTTGCGGCGACCTGAAAATCGGCGATGTGTTTTTCTACGACCAGCTAAGAAATGACTTTGCGGGTGCCCGCGGCGTTAGTGCGGCCCTGCAAACCATCGACCAGGTAAACCTGGATAATATTGATTGTTATGCTATCAACGGCCAATCGGCCGACTATATGATCGATCTTGTTAAAAAGGCCATGCAAACCCATACATTGCTGGTTTTCCTATTTCACGGAGTTGGCGGGGGACATAACATTAACGTCGATATCAATGCGCACAGCAAGCTGCTGCATTTCCTGAAAGAAAACGAAAAGAATATTTGGGTGGCCCCAATGGTTGACGTGGCAGAGTATATAAAAGCGCATCAGACTACAAATTCTGGAACAACAAAATAACTTATTAACTATTAGAATCAATAGTTAACGGTGCGTCTAAGATTAAATTTTTCTGCTACTTGTAGTCGATCCCATGGAATCAATAAAGAGATAAAGGAAGAATTGTCTTTACTGTTAGCATCAGGAAAATTGAATTGCCAGCACATTTTATTTGATTTTTCATCATAATTAAATTCAACTTGATACTTAATTGTATCTAATCCCATAGCTGTTGCTTGAGCCAATGCATATTTCCTGATTATTTTTCTATCTATTAATTCCTCTGTTTCTGACGAGCCATTACGAGGCCAATTCATCGCTAAAAATTGTCCATATTGATCCAGTCTTATATTTAAATTATAACGTTTAATTCCTAATTCAAGATCGTGTATGTAATAGTGAAATTCGTACTTTGGAACTATCCATTGGAAACCAGATGGGTCATTTGTTTTGAAATATGATTCCAGGTCTACCACTTGTATATTTACAAAAATCAATGAATGCCTAAGATTGCCCAGTGAATGGGTTAAGACTGTGTCTAAGCATCTTTTTATTTGGTACGGCAAGTTATCTAAAGACTTCAGGTCTTTCGACGCGTCATAGAAGGTGGATACGTTACCCTTTTCATCAACAATCATTTTATCCTGGGCGCGAACCCTTGAGTGGTAAAAAAATAGTACCAAAACAATTGATAGAATATATCTCATATATTTAATTCGCATATAAATATAAGAGATTAAATTATTGCCTGGAAGTATGAACCATACCTGGGCATTATCGGTAGACTTTTTCGATAATCTATTTTAAATAAGACCGATCCTGAAAATCAGCACTTTACCGTCTTTTTCTTTTTAACCGGGTTGTTCCTGGCCCGTGTTTTTACGATATAGTCTGCGGCATCCGGCACTTTACAAGCGGTGTCGCCTGTATCAATGGTTACTGCGCCAATTTCGTGCGCGGTGGACATTGCATATTCTGTTAAAGGGGTCACATAGGCCCCGGTTGATATGATAAAGCCATTCATCGTGGATCGTACCCGGTTATCCGCCTGGTGAATGGTTTTCGCTACCCTTGCCATCAGCGATTTTAATCCCGGTAAATCCAACTCATCATCCGACTTGAGTGCAGCTAAGTTACTGAATGTTGACCAGCCCGCCGCCGCTATGTGCTCTTCGGGCGAATTGATCCATTCCATCGCCAGCTCATACCCATAGTTGCTGCCCGCCGCAACCCAGGGTACGGTATATTCACTGATGTTTTGTGATACAGCCTGCTTTGCCCAGGTTTGCAAATCGGCTTTGGTCATTTTTTTATCATCGGCCATTAAGCCGGCCAGGTACATTGCATCGGCATTGCCGGTGGCATACAGATCAAGCGCCAATTGGTAATCCGTTTTTGTCTTTTTCAGGATGGTTTTTAAATGCTCAACCTTTACGCCAAAAAAGGGCTCCTTTACACCATGTTTTAATAAGATCTTTTTGATGCTCTCACTTCCGAACGATTTGAGCTCGGCCATAATTTCTGTTACGGTCATAATGACGTTATTTTGCCTATTAACTTACAAGTTATTTGCGACAACTACCTGCGGTTCATTCTTAATTTTACGTTTTAATATCAGCGCAGCTATTAAAGCGATGACCAAGCCTACAGGTAAAATTTCGAGATATGTAAGTACAATCACCATCAGTGGGTTTTTATACATTTCGGTATAGCTCGCCATTTTCGCCTTTTGCTCATTGATCTCGGCCAGACTGGCGCCGCTACTTTTTGTCTGCGCGATTATATGGGCGGTGTATTTGGTCATAAAATCGGGAATAAAAGCATAATATACAATGAGCCAGGTCACCACGTAAATACTCGACCCGATCAGCGCAATATAAAGCCCTGTTTGAAATGCTTTGCCAAATGAGATAACCCCGTTATTATATTTGTCCCTGAAATTTTTGATCCCCACAAAAATAAAGGAGAACGCCACTATCATGGAGCCGTATCCCAGCCACATGTTTTCCACATAATTAGGATTATTATAACCCGCAGCAAGGGCTATCACATACAGATCGACAATGATCCCGGCTATCAATCCAAATACGAGTACATTTTTTTTCATGATGTTTTGATTTAATGATTAGAACGCAAAGTTGAGTGCAAAAAAAACTTTTGGGGTCATACTTTTGGGTGATTTTAGAGAACCAATAAAAAATAATACTAAAAATGAGGCTGTTAGCGTATAATACACAGTCGTTTGGCCATTTCTATTGCCTGGGTACGCCGTTTTACTTCCATTTTTTCAAATAACTTGGACGAATGTGTTTTGATCGTATTGAGCGACACAAACAAACGTTCCGAAATTTCATGGTTACTTAGGCCTTCGGCCATTAATTGCAGCACTTCCAGCTCGCGCCGGCTCAGGTTAAGCCTGGTGACCTCGTGCTGATTAATGATAAAATCACCGGTATTGCTTACATAAACCGGCTGCTCCACAACCACCGTATGCACTTTGGGTTTGGCAAGTTTTAAGGACAGCCAGATACCAAGTATTGTAAAAAACACGGCAAGAGCACCCATATAAACCTCGAGGGCATTATCTATAATGATAAAATGAAACTCCAGCCATTTCAACAAAAACAGTAACACCGCCAGCGCCGCCCCATATAACAGGATATGCTTGTTTTTTGTGAGCAGGTTGGAAGTCATTACAATGCCGGTTGTTTTTATTTTAAAAATAATATATTAAAAGGAATGTTCATTGATGCTGCTGCTTTTTTAATCATGTTTTGTCTGATGTTAACTTTTTAACCTAAATTTAAAGCATCACAATTTATTAATGCACGCTCAACCAACCCCTTATGAAAAAAATTATTGGTGTTTTTTCTGTAGCCCTTTTGTGTATTGTCAGTTCAATCTTCGCGCAGACGATGAAGATGCCAAATGGCAGCATGTCCAAAACCGGCTCTTCAAAAACAGGTAAAACATACAAGCTAACCGGCAAAATCCGCACTTATTATATAGCTGCTGATGAAGTAGCCTGGGATTATATCCCGGGTGATAATGATGCGATGACCGGCAAACCTTATACAGGCATAGAAAAGCTGTTCACGCAACGCAGTGCCACCCGTATTGGTAAAGTCTATGTCAAAGCCATCTACAGGGAATATACCGATGCCACCTTCAAGAAATTAAAACCACGTGGACCGAAATCGGCATACCTGGGCATTTTGGGCCCTATAATCCGTGCCGAAGTTGGAGACGAGATCCACGTTGTTTTTAAGAACAATGCCAGCATCCCTTACAGTGTACATCCTCATGGTGTTTTTTATGAAAAACCTTCGGAAGGCGCCATTTACAATAAAGAGAAAGTCGACCAAACCCGCGATGGCAATGGGGTTCCTCCGGGCGGGCGGTTTACTTATGTGTGGCAAGTTCCAAAACGGGCAGGCCCCGGCCCTAATGACCCAAGCTCAATTGTCTGGCTTTATCATTCGCATGTGGTTGAGCCGAAGGATGTTAATTCGGGTCTTGTTGGCGCGATGATCATCAGTGCCAAAGGAACTACCAAGCCCGACGGTATGCCGAAGCGAGTAGACCGTGAAATTGTATCCCTGTATATGGTATTTGATGAAAACAGCAGTTGGTACCTGGATAGAAATGTAAAAACATATTGCGGGCCGGCAGCTGACGTAAAAAAGCTGGAAGCAGAATTTATACCGCCCGATAGCTTGTATGCGTTACAACGATCAATAAATGCTTCATCCTTTTTGGGTGCCAACTTTGCCTCGATTAACCTTCGGTTCACCATCAACGGTTACAGCTTTGGCAGTGCGCCGATGATGACGATGAAAAAAGGCGAAAAGGTTAGATGGTATTTGGTAACGCTGGGAGATTTTTTCAATGTTCACACGCCCCACTGGCATGGAAATGTTGTTTTGTACGACAAAAAAAGGACGGACGTGATTGCCCTGTTACCGGCCCAGATGGCAGTAGCTGATATGGTTCCCGACAACGTTGGCATGTGGATGTTCCACTGCCATGTTGACGATCATATGGAAGCCGGTATGATGACGATGTATGAAGTAACTGAGTAATATTTCTATTGGCCTCTGTGAAAGTCAGTTGAACGCCGCGAGGCAAGGATCATTTTAAAATGCCCGTTTCAATCAAAGATTGTGCATTTGAAAGGAAAATTTTTGCAGTCTGATCGTCGGGGTTATGATCGATGACTTTTTGAAAGGAAACAGCGGCCTCGCTAAAAGCATTATTTAAATACTGAGCAATGCCATCATTGAAAACATCAAGGGTATTTATTTTTTTTTCGAGCCTTGGAGCAGGATCATTGCTAAAACATTCATGAATATGAATTGATTCATGCTTTCCTTTCAATTGTACCGGCCCGAGGTAGCGTAACCGGAGGTTTTCGCGGCTGGTAATTTGCTTTAACGAGGCGTCGCTTAAAATAATACTTGCCTTAAAATTTTTGGTCAGGCTTTCCAGTCTTGACGCCGTATTTACGGTATCGGATATGGTGGTGGCGTCCATCCTGTCGGCATCCCCGGTTATACCCATTATCAGCGGGCCGGTATGCATGCCAACGCCTATTTGTATAAGAGGCTGGGAGTTAACCTGTCTCAGTGTATTTAATTGCTGGACTTCCTGCTGCATCTCTATCGCTGCGGATAAGGCATCAAAGGCGCTGCCCGGAAAGATTGCCATGATAGCATCGCCCAAATATTGGTTAATGAACCCGTTATTTTTCCGGATTACCGGTCCCATCCGCTCATTAAAAGAGCAAACAAACCTGAAATTCTCATCGGGGGTCATTTGCTCCGAAATAGTGGTAAAATCCCTTATATCTGAAAAAAGAACGGTTACAATCTTTTCTACCTGGTCGCCGAGCTTTACATCTGTCAGCACGTGATGCCCAAGGGCGCCGATAAATTCGTAAGGAACAAATTTCCCGGTTATTTCATTTACAAGCCGCATCGCATCTTCTCTTTCGCGTGATTCACGAATATTTTTCTCAAACAACAAAGAGCTTTCTATAGCGGCTGATGATTGTAAAGCGAGGGTTGTGAGTAATTTCAGATCACCAGCGGTATATTGCACCAACTCGTCGGTGGCCAAAAGAATAGCCCCCATCACACGGTGTTTTACTTTTAACGACGAATAGATGATTGACTTCACGGCTGAGCCGACAATACCAGCCCCGATCAACTCAGAAGTATCCGTAAGTATCTCCGACTGCCCGTTTAATACAATCTGGAGCAGGATGGATAATTTATTGTTTACTTCTTCTTTATTGATAAATGAATCGCCAAAAGATGCGGGCAGCTCTAAAGTTTTGGTATGCTCGTCCCAAAGCAATACTGCGCCGGCTGCTGATTTAATTACATGACTCGCTTCATCCAGGGCTATCTCACAAATTGCAGCGGCATCGATGGTTTGCGACAGCCTTTCGGAGAAATTAAAGATCAGGTTTACTTCCTGGTACAGGTTTAGTACTTCCAATCCCAGCCGCTTTTTCTCGCTTTCTTTTTGCAGTAAATAATTTAAAAGATTGGCGATAACGATGCACTTTTCATCGCCTTTAACCTGGCCAAGCAATTCATCTCCAACCAGTATATCATGAACAACCTTATAGTAGTCATTCTCTTTGCCCCACAATAAATTCCCCGCATCATCATAAATGGCCAAATCAGCTCCAAGTCCATCGATTAAAGGGGCCAGCATCAAAGCAGCTTCGTTCCTTTTACCTAAAAGCGATTTTAAACTCAGTTTTGCCATTTAATTAGTGGTTAGTCCGAAGGACTCCTTTGGAGAGACTGGTGATTAGAGATTAGTTTTATTTGGTTATAACAATGTTAAGCTTGGTCTGTACTAACTATTCACTATTCTCTACTCACCATTCACAGCTCCAGCACCTCTCTTGCTTTTAATAAAATTACTTCGGGATCAAAGGGCTTGGTCATATAAACATTTGCGCCAACTTCCTGTCCTTTCAGCCGGTCCAATTCCTGCCCTTTGGCGGTTAGTAAAATGATATAAACGTCATCTAACATTAATTCTTTTTTTACCCGCCTGCATACTTCCATGCCATTCATTTTCGGCATCATCACATCCAAAAAAACCAACTGCGGACTTTCGGCCTGTATGATTTCCAAAGCCTGCTCGCCGTTTTCGGCTGTTAAAAATTCTACACCTTCATCTTCGAGCTCTTCCAGCGTTTGCTCAATCAGCATGCGGATATGCGCTTCATCATCAACAATTAAAAGTTTTTTAGACATTTTATTTTGGTTTTTTTTAGCTATGACTACAATGTTTTTTGAATACTACTGGTAAAACAGGAAGAGAACATCTTCCAATCCTTTTTCAAGGCGCAGCGTTTGGATCTCTTCCTGTCTACCGGAATTCATCGAATTAAGTATAATGATATCCGGCTGATTTAAGATTGCTTTCTCCACAAGCATGTTGTTATCCGATTCCATCACCTGGTATCCTTTGGTTTGGAGCGCATCTGTAAGCGTACGAACCGTACTGGTATCCTCGTCAACCACCATAACTTTTTTGCGGGATTTTACCTGTCCAAGCAATGTTTCCACTTCAGTGAACAGTTCTGCCGTGTCGATAGGTTTATTTAGATACCTGTCAACCCCTATACGAAACCCTCTTACTTTATCCTGCACCACCGATAAAATGATAATAGGTATATCCATCGTTTGCGGATCGTTTTTGAGGATAGCCGCCACCTCGAAACCGTTCAGCTCCGGCATCATTACATCCAGTATAATTAAATCCGGTTTATGGATGCGCACGCGGTCCAGCGCTTCTTTTCCGTTTGCTGCTTCTTCAATCAAATACCCGGCATCTCCTAATTCCTGCTGCAATAATGAGCGTATGGAGTTATCATCATCCACTATCAAGATGGTCGCATTCTTTCCCACTTCCTCAAAAACGGAGTAGGCCATTTGTTCTTTCAGCTGCTTAACCAGGTATTCGAGCTCAATCGGTTTTACTTTTTGCGGTGCATTTATAACCGGCAATGCAAAAGAAAAAGTACTGCCTTTACCGGGCGCGCTTTCCAGCCAGATGCGGCCGCCGTGATGCTCGGCTATTTCTTTACAGATCGGCAGGCCAAGGCCCGTTCCCTGTGGCTTGTCGGTCAGCGTATCACCGCCTACCTGTTTAAACTGCTCAAATACTGCCGCGTGGTGTTCGGGCGCAATACCGATGCCGGTATCGGCTATTTCAACAACTATTTCATTTTTAACCCGGTGAACGCGGCAGGTTACTGAACCTTTATCGGTAAATTTTACCGCATTCGAAATCAGGTTGATGATCAGTTGGATAAGCTTATCGCCGTCGCCCGAAATAAGCGGCAGCTCATGGTCAATGTGTTTGATCAGCTTTAATGATTTTTGATCGAATAGGGAGGCGGTGGCTGAGATAGCTCTTTCAGCTGCCTCAGAAAGTGAAACCTCTTTAACGTGCCATTCCATTTTTCCGGCTTCGATTTTGGCGAGATCCAAAACGTCGTTTATCAGGTTCGTCAATCTTTCACCTTCTGATATAACTACCTGTAGGTTTTCCGAAACCTGGCTGATCGCCTTTTCGGTTTTTGCATCCGTTTTATCAACTAAAGGGAATATTTTTTCGTCGAGCCTTTTTCGGATTATCTTGGTAAACCCAAGAACAGAGGTAAGCGGTGTCCTTAACTCGTGACTTACCGTTGATAGGAAGGCGCTTTTAGCCTCATTGGCCTTTTCAGCTGCTAGACTTGCAGCTTCGGCTTCTTTTTTAGCCAGTTTTACTTCTTCAAAAAGCGTGGCATTTTTGAGGGCTACCCCAACCGAAGCAGCTATCGTAGACAATAGCCTTTGATCATTCTCATTAAAGCGATTTTCCTGTTCGGTGCTCTGCACACTGATCATACCAATGATTTCGTCACCCACAGGAATAGGTACGCCGAGGTAAGATGCGGCCGGGATGCCCAGTCGCTGGATGCCCATCTCTTCCGTCTTTTCTTCTACATGTTTGTTGATCAAAAGCGGCTCGCCGGTCAGGATTATTTTTGAAGTAAGTCCTTCCCCCAGTTTGATCGGCTTAAGCGTATCGCCATATTGATAGGGAAGGTTTATCATATTTGTCTTTTTATTCAACAAGGCGAGGTAGACGATATTCGCATTGAACAACTTTTTCATTTGGTCGCCCACCATATGTATCAGTTCATCGGCGTCTAATTGTGACGATAGTGCTTTACTCACCGCATTTACAGTAGTTAATTCTGTAGCCCGTTGCTTCGCCTCCGCAAGCAGGTGAGTGGTTTCATCAAATAAGCGGGCATTTTCTAACGCAACGCTCATGCTATTGATCAGCGTGGTGAGCAGCCGGATATCAGAATCATTAAAGGCATGTTCGATATCTACGTTTTGCAGGCTTACGGAACCTTTTACCACATCCCCTACAACCATCGGTACAAACACGGCAGATTTAGGCGGCTGCCCTTTGGTAACGCCGGTGCCGCCATACTTTTTTGCGGTTTCCAGGTAACCGGTATTGATGATCAGGGATTTTTTTGTTTGAAGGAGCCTTTTGTTTGCCCAGTTTAATGGCCTGGGGTCGCTGTAAAGGCGCTGGCCTTTTTCGATAGCGTACCGCCATGTTTCTACCTGATTTTGCTGGTCGAAAGTTCTGATCAATACCGTTTGAATGTTAAACAAGTCACAAAGCCTTGCGCCAACAATCTCGTAAATAGCCTGGATATCCATTTCACGCACCAGGCCCTCTTGTACGCTATTAATAACAGCTAATTCGGCAGTACGCTGCTCAGTTTCCTTTAGTAAGCGGTTCGTTTCATCAAACAACCTGGCATTTTCAAGGGCTACGCTCATCGAATTGGTAAGGGTAGTTAAAAGCCGCACGTCGGAATCACTGAACGCGTGCTCGATATCCACATTTTGCAGACTCACCGAGCCCTTCAACGAGTCGCCCACAATCATGGGAACGAAAACAGCACATTTAGGCGGCTTGCCCTCCGTAACCCCGCTGCCGCCAAATTTTTTTGCCGTTTCTATGTAATTTTCAGCGATATATAAGGGCTGGGGCACAGCTATCAATTGCTTGTTAGCCCAATTAAACGGGCGGGGGTTACTGGTTAGCCTGACGCCTTTTTCAATGGCATATTGCCATTGCTCATTCCCGGTTTCATAATCAAAAGTGCGTATAACCAGGGTTTGTGTTTCAGGAAAAAGTTTACATAACCTGTCACCTACGAGATCATAAATAGCCTGGATATTCATTTCACGCACAAGGCCCTCCTGCACGCTGTTGATCACTGCCAATTCTGCAGTTCTTTGTTCGGTTTCTTTCAGCAAGCGGTTGGTTTCGTCAAAGAGGCGGGCATTTTCCAAAGCCACGCTCATACTGTTGGACAGTGTTTCTAATAGCCTTACATCAGATGCGCTGAAAGCATGCTCCTGGTCAACATTTTGAAGGCTTACATAACCTTTTATTTCGCCGCCTGTAAGTAAAGGAACAAACAGGAGTGATTTGGACATCTCTGTGTTGGCTATGGCTTTTAATCCATATTCATTTATAGCTTGGTCTTCCGTTTCAATATATATGGTGTGCCTTTTTTCAATTAATAACTGCCTTAATTTATCTATCGGCCTTGCCTCAAGTTTTTGTTTTTCGCCGTTTTCAATAGTATAATTAAAATTTTCAAGATTGCTGGGCAGATCGAAACTGGCGATTATTACCGCCTGGGCATTAAAAAGCTGCTGAACACGGTCGCCAACCAGGTCGTAAATGCCCTGCATATCCATTTCGCTTACCAGGCCCTCCTGCACGCTGTTGATCACGGCTAACTCGGCCGTGCGTTGTTCGGTTTCTTTAAGCAGGCGGTTGGTTTCATCAAACAGGCGGGCATTTTCCAGCGCCACGCTCATGCTGTTTGAGAGCGTTTCCAGTAACCTGATGTCAGAAGTGTTAAAAGCGTGTTCCTCATCGACATTTTGCAGGCTCACATAGCCTTTGATTTCGCTTCCGGCCGCCATTGGAACAAATACCATTGATTTACCCATCTTTGTGTTGGGGATGGCGGTTAACCCATATTCGTTTATCGCCTGCTCCTCCGTTTCAATATGTATGGTACGCCTTTGTTTAATTAACAACTGCCTTAATTTATTTATGGGCCTTGAACTGTGTTGATATTTAATGCCATTTTCAATGGCATAATTAAAATTTTCAAGGTTATTGGCGTGATCGAAACTGGCAATTATTACCGACTGCGCATTAAAAAGCTGCTGAACACGATCGCCTACCAGGTCATAAATCCCCTGCATATCCATTTCCTTTACCAGGCCCTCTTGCACACTGTTGATCACTGCCAGTTCGGCAGTGCGTTGTTCCGTCTCTTTTAGCAGGCGATTTGTTTCATCAAACAGGCGGGCATTCTCCAGTGCCACGCTCATGCTGTTGGTAAGGGTAGTTAACAGTCGGATGTCTGATTGTGAAAAAGCATTTTCCCTATCCACATTTTGCAGGCTGATCGAACCTTTTACTACGTCACCGATAACCATCGGAACAAACACAGCGCATTTAGGCGCTTGTCCGGCGGTGTAACCACTTCCTGAATAATTTCGAGCGGTTTCCTCATAGTTTTCGTTAAAATATAGGGCCTTTTTCGCATCAAAAAGTAGCTTGTTGGCCCAAAGGATTGGCCGTGGCGGGATAAAATACCGCTTTCCTTTTTCTATGCTGTATTGAAAATACTCCGTCCCGGTTTCATGATCAAATGTACGGATGACCAGTGTTTGTGTATGCGGAAACAAAGTAACCAAACGATCGCCAACCAGTTCATAAATAGCGTGGATGTCTAATTCCCTTGCCAAACCTTCCTGCACGCTGTTGATTACCGCGAGCTCCGCTTTTTGCTGTTCGGTTTCTTTGAGCAAGCGGTTTGTTTTGTCAAAAAGAAGGGCATTTTCCAATGCCAGGCTCATGCTGTTTGATAATGTCTCCAGCAATTGAACGTCCGATTCGCTAAATGCATTCTCAATATCAACATTTTGCAGGCTCATATAGCCCGTTACTTTATCGCCGATCCGCAGCGGGATAAAAACTCCGGATTTCATGGGCTTTCCTACTATTACTTTACCTTCGAACCAGGTGTAGCTCTCTTCCGGAGTGTTTACAATTACCTTTTCTTTATTGTCTGCCAGGCTTGAGCGAAGTTTGTCAAAACGCCTGTCGGCGGGGTATGCCCTTTCTCCTTTTTCAATACAATAGCGAAAAAATTCTGTTCTTGTTTCATGATCGAAGGTTGCAATAACCATCGATTGCGCCTGTGAACCAAAAAGATTTTTGATCTTATCGCCAACCAGGTCGAAAATTCCCTGCATGTCTATTTGCTTTGCTAGACCCTCCTGAACCGCGTTAATAACCGCAATTTCCTGTTCCCGTTGATTTAACCGGGCAGAAAGCGACACAAGCGTATCTTCAGGCTTTACATCAGCAGGGCTTTCTTTAATCATGATGGTTTAAATTTTTAAGACAAAGTAATGCAGTTCAAAACGTTAAGGGCAATTTAAATAAAAAAAGTGTTTATCAGAAACATAGGTAAAAAATCGTTGTTGCTCTTTATCACGTTTAGCGTTACCGGGGGCTTTTGGTATAAAATGGTGTAGCAATACTGCCGTCAAACCAATTTTCGGCAATCGATTGCAGAAACTGCAAAAGGCTGACGAAAAAAAGACAAAATTTTGCGGTAATGTTGTACTAATATTGTTTATTTGCGCTATATAATATCGCTTATTGTTAACAATTACTTAACGATAAACAATTGATATTTACACTACTGGCCTGAAATCGAATATTCACTGTTTAATCAGCTACTTTTAAACATTGCTTCTGCTATAAAATATTGCCTTTGCGGCGCCATACCATAAAAACCAAATTATTTGAATGAAAAATTCTGCTGCTCCATTACAAATCCTCTCCCTTGATATCGGGGGCTCACACATTAAGGGCACCATTTTAAACGAAAAAGGGGAACTTCAAAAGCCATACGAAAAAGTGGTGACGCCAAATCCGGCAAGCCCTGACAATATGGTGAAGTCTATCAAAACATTGGTGAAGGATTTTCCAAAATACGACAGGATTTCAGTGGGATTTCCAGGTTATGTAAAGAATGGTGTAGTTAAGACGGCGCCCAATTTAAATACGGCGCTTTGGGTTGATGTTGACCTTGCAAAACGCCTGGGCGACGAATTGGGTCAGCCCGCACAGGTGGTTAATGACGCAGATATGCAGGGCCTGGGTGTGGTAAAGGGCAAGGGCCTGGAATTGGTTATCACGCTGGGAACAGGTTTTGGCACTGCTTTATTGTACAATGGTAACTTACTGCCTCACCTGGAGTTTTCGCATCAGCCTTTCGGAAAATCAAAGTCGTACGACAAATACATAGGCGAATGCGCCATTGAAAAGGAGGGCCTAAAAAAATGGAACCGCCGGATGCAAAAGGTTTTTGAAGTTTTAAAAACTGTTTTCAATTACGATTATTTATACATAGGGGGTGGTAACTCCGATAAGCTCACTTTTAAGTTGGATAAGAACATGAAAATTGTTTCAAATGCCGATGGAATAAAGGGTGGATCGAGATTGTGGGTAAAGGATGAGTTATTAGAAACAACCCCAGCTTAGCTGCTCAATAAATAGATTATATATATAGAAGTTAAAAAAAATGGATTCGAATATTACGGAAGTAGAACAATTAGGAATTGATACAGTAAGAGTATTATCGGCTGATGCCGTACAAAAAGCAAATTCAGGTCACCCGGGTACCGCCATGGCATTGGCGCCAATGGGACATCTGTTATGGTCGGAATATCTGAACTACAACCCTAAAAATCCGCAGTGGGCCAACCGCGACAGGTTTATATTATCTGCCGGCCATGCTTGTATATTGCAGTATAGCTTTCTTTACCTTACGGGATACGATCTGAGTTTAGATGATATAAAAAACTTCAGGCAGCTGCATAGTAAAACAGCGGGCCACCCTGAATATGGTTTGTGCCCCGGTATCGATGTAACAACCGGTCCGCTTGGGCAGGGTTTTGCAAATGGTGTTGGATTCGCCATCGCACAAAAACATTTGGCGGGCCGCTACAACAAGCCTGGTTTTGACTTGTTCAACTACCACATATACGCTATTTGCAGCGATGGCGATATGATGGAAGGTGTGACCTCCGAAGCAGCATCATTAGCCGGTCACCTGGAATTGGGGAACATCATTTATCTGTATGATGATAACCACATTTCTATAGAAGGTAATACGGATATTGCTTTCAACGAAGATGTAAACAAACGTTTTGAAGCCTACGGCTGGCATGTACAATTTGTTGACGATGTTAACGATGTACACGCGCTATCACAGGCTATCGTGAATGCAAAGGCCGAAACGCAAAAACCATCACTGATCAGGGTGCGTTCACTTATTGCCTATGGCAGCCCCAATAAATCAGGAACTGCAGGTTCACACGGTTCGCCGCTGGGTGCCGACGAAGTAAAGCTGGTTAAAAAGTTTTTTGGCTTTGATCCTGATAAATCATTTGTGGTGCCTGATGAAGTATTAAAATACTACCACGAAAAAGGTGCAAAAGGTGCTACCACGGAACAAAAATGGAACGACCTATACAAGGCGTACAAAGAGAAATTCCCTGAATTAGCGGCGGAATATGAGTCATTCAGTGCTGATAAATTACCAACGGGCTGGAAAGATAAGTTACCGGTATTTAAAGCATCCGACCCGAAAATGGCAACGCGCATGGCATCGGGCAAGGTATTGAATGCAATAGCCGGTAGTTTCCCTAACATGATAGGAGGCGCGGCGGATTTAGCGCCGTCTACAGAAACCAACCTAAAAGAGTACGATTCATTTACATCTGAAAACCGTAACGGCCGCAATTTCCACTTCGGTATTCGCGAGCACGCTATGGGTTCGGCATTAAATGGCATGGCGTTAACCAAGGGAGTTATTCCTTTTGGCGCAACCTTCCTGATGTTCTCTGAATATATGCGCCCGCCGATCCGTTTGGCAGCTATTATGAAGATAGCCCCAATATTTGTTTACACGCACGACAGTATTGGCTTGGGCGAGGACGGTACCACCCACCAGCCCGTTGAGCAATTGATATCATTGCGTTCTATCCCTAATATTACGGTCATCCGTCCTGCTGATGCAAACGAAACTTCACATGCATGGCGCGTAGCGATGGAGCACAAAACCGGTCCTACCGTACTGGTATTTACCCGCCAGGGATTGCCGATATTGGACCAGGATAAATATGGGAAAGCTGAAAACCTTGAAAAAGGCGCCTATGTGCTTTCAGACTCCGGCAAAACACCTGAAGTTATTTTAATAGCCACAGGATCAGAAGTAGCATTAATTATGGATGCGCAGGGGAAATTAACCGAAGAGGGAATCTCGTCGCGTGTGGTAAGTATGCCATCGTGGGAATTGTTCGAAAAACAAAGTGCTGCCTACAAAGAAAGCGTGTTGCCAAAAGCAATTAAAAAACGTTTGGCCGTTGAAATGGCATCGCCGCTTGGCTGGCATAAATATGTAACCGATGAAGGTGACACGCTATGTATGACAACCTTTGGTGAATCGGCCCCGGCTGAGGATCTGTATAAATTTTTCGGATTTACCGTTGATAATGTAGTTAAAAAGGCAAAAGCGTTGTTGGGTTAGTCATTAGGAATTGGTCATTAGTGCAAGTTTATTATCGCAAATTCATTAATGATCAACTACCAACTACTAACTACCAATGACCAATGACCAAAAAATGAACTGGCAAAGCGATTTTATCAATAACCTGCATTGGTCTGATACCATCATCAACAAAGAGGGTAAGGAAAAAGTGGCAGCTAAAATTGCCGAAAAAGTTAAAGATGGGGATGTGCTGGGTGTTGGCTCAGGGTCAACGGTCTTCATGGCTTTATTCGCTATCGCCAAAAGGATAAAAGAAGAAAAGCTGAACGTTAAAGCTATACCAACTTCGGTTGAAATTAGTATGGCGTTGACCAACCTGGGCATACCGATGACCAGCCTTTACGAGCACCGGCCCGACTGGTTGTTTGATGGCGCTGATGAGGTTGACCCAAACCGCAGCCTGATAAAAGGCCGTGGCGGCGCAATGTTTAAGGAGAAGCTGCTGATTAGCAGCAGCCCGGTAAATTATATTATAGTTGATGATTCAAAACTTGTAGATAAACTTGGCAGCAAATTCCCGGTACCTATCGAAGTGTTTCCCCAGGCATTGCTGCATGTTGAAGAAGAATTGAAAAAGCTGGGTACACGCGAACTGATTTTACGGCCTGCAAAAGGAAAAGACGGTCCCATTATTACTGAAAATGGCAACCTGGTTATTGATGCCTGGTTTGATAATATTCCGCCTGATACGGAACTTAGAATAAAAGCTATAACCGGTATAATTGAAAGCGGCCTGTTTATAAATTACAACGTGGAGATTTTAGTTGCATAATCGCCGAAAGGAAATATGACATTAAACAGCAAATAGCAGCAGGGAGCGGTATACTTATTGATCGATAAATACACCGGTTAAACCGGTAAATTAAATTTAAAATAAATCACAATGGAAACTAATAAAGTAAAACAAATACACAGCTTTGGACAGAGCATCTGGCTGGATTTTATTGACCGCGATATTATTGCATCAGGAAAATTAAAAAGCCTGATCGATGACGACGGTATAAGAGGCGTTACTTCGAACCCTGCTATTTTTGAAAAAGCGATAACCAGCAGCTCAGATTATGATGCGCAGATCCGTACACTTTCGGATAGCGATAAAACTAACGAAGAAATATTTTTTGGCTTAGCCATTACGGATATACAAAATGCCACTAAACTTTTCGATGGTGTATACAACGAAGGTGTTGTTGGTGCAGATGGCTATGTAAGTTTGGAAGTGTCGCCGTTTTTAGCGCTTGATACTGAAGGAACAGCGAAACAAGCTAATGAGCTTTGGCTTGCTGTTGACCGCAAAAACGTGATGATCAAAATTCCTGGCACTAAACCGGGTTTGGCAGCCATTAGGCAATCAATTGCTAAAGGGATAAACATCAATGTTACTTTGCTTTTCGGTTTGCCGCGATATGAAGAGGTAACCGAGGCTTATATCTCAGGTTTGGAAGATCATTTAGCTGCAGGTCATCAAATTGCGCATATATCATCAGTAGCCAGCTTCTTTTTAAGTCGTATTGATGTATTGGTGGATCCAATGCTGGATGAAAAAGGTTTAGGTGATTTGAAAGGAGAGGTTGCTATCGCATCAGCTAAAAAAGCGTACGAAATTTATAAAAGAGTGTTCAGCGGGCCGCGTTGGGAAAAACTGGCTGCCGTTGGTGCAAAACCACAGCGTTTGTTATGGGCAAGTACCAGCAGTAAAAACCCTGCATTTAAAGATACCAAATACGTTGAGGCGCTGATAGGTGCTGATACCGTGGATACTGTTCCGTTAGAAACTATTGAAGCTTTCCGCGATCACGGTATTGCTGCCAACACTTTAGAAGAAGGTTTGGATAAAGCAACTGAAACTTTGGACCGTTTAAAGAAAGCCGGAATCGATATAGACAAAATCACTCAGCAATTAGAGGACGAAGGCATCGAGAAATTCAACAAACCTTTCGAAAAATTATTGCAGGCCATAGAAGATCAAAAAAGCAAAGTTTAAGCAAATTGGAAGCTACATCAGTAAAGATCCTGTTTTTTGATGTGGGTGGCGTGCTCCTGACTAACGGTTGGGGGCACGAGTCACGCAAAGAGGCTGCTGAAAAGTTCGGCCTCGACTATGACGAGGTAAACGCCATGCACAATTTTATATTCAATGTGTATGAAATTGGCAGTATCACGCTGGACGAATACCTGGATACCGTAATATTTAACCACCCGCGCGATTTTGCCCGCGAAGACTTTAAGGAGTTTATTTACAAGCAAAGTGTTGAACTTCCTGATACCCTTAAATGGCTTAAGGAATGGAAAAAGGATTGCGGTTTCCGCATCATCTCCATCAACAACGAGGGGAAGGAATTGAATGATTACCGTGTTAAAAAATTCAAATTGCATGAAGTGTTCGATGCCTTTATATCCTCATGCGAAGTAAAGATGCGCAAACCTGATCCGGGTATATTTAACCTGGCGATGGGCGTGGCATTGGCGCAGCCGGGCCAGTGTGTTTACTTTGACGACCGGATCATGTTTGTAAAAACTGCCGAAAAAATGGGCATACGCGCTTTTCTGCATACGGACTTTGCATCTACCAAGAAAATATTAGAAGATCTAAAAAAAGAAAATCAACCAAAACTAAAATGAGCACTACCTCTGATAAATACGATTTCGGGATGATTGGCCTTGGAACCATGGGCCGCAACCTGCTGCTCAACATGGGCGATCACGGCGTAAAAGGCGCCGGCTTTGATACCGATGCCTCAAAAGGCGAATTGCTGGAAAAAGAAAGCACGCATCATAACCTGAAAGGTTTTAGCGACGTGAACAAGTTTGTGAGCAGTTTAAAAAGCCCGCGCGCCATCATGATGCTGGTACCGGCCGGTAAAATTGTAGACGATGTTATTGCCGAACTACTGCCGCTATTAGATAAAGGAGACATTTTAATAGATGGTGGAAACTCTCACTTTACTGATACCAACCGCCGCGTTGATGAACTGGAAGCTAAAGGCTTTCACTTTTTTGGTATGGGTATTTCGGGTGGTGAAGAAGGTGCACGCAAGGGGCCAAGCATGATGCCGGGCGGCGATAAAGATGCCTATAATGTAATGAAACCAATCCTTGAATCTATCGCTGCAAAAGTTGATGGCGCTCCATGTGTAACTTATATTGGTCCGGGCGCATCCGGCCACTTTGTGAAAATGGTGCACAACGGTATTGAGTATGGCATTATGCAACTGATAGCCGAAACTTACGGTATACTTAAAAACGGTTTGCAACTGGATAACGATGCCATTGGCGCGGTATTTACCAAATGGAACGAAGGCAGGCTGAAATCATTCTTATTGGAGATCACGAAAGATATTTTTGCTTACAAAGCCCCCGGAACGGATCATTTACTGCTGGACGATATTAAAGATGAAGCGAAGGCAAAAGGTACCGGCAAATGGACATCACAGGTTGCGATGGACCTGCAGGCGCCTATCCCAACGATAGATACCGCAGTTGCAATGCGCGATCTGTCGAAATACAAACAACTGCGCGAGCAGGCCTCCGCATTATATTCCAAGGACGATAAACCGCTTAGCGTTAATAAAGACGAATTTTTGATTGCGCTGGAGCAGGCTTTCTATTTTAACATGATCATTAGCTATGCCCAGGGCATGCATTTGCTTTCAAGAGCCTCTGAAGAATATAAATACGAGCTCAAATTAGGCGAGATAGCCAAGATTTGGCGTGGCGGATGTATCATCCGATCGGAGTTTTTGAATGATATTTTTAATGCTTACCAAAACAATCCAAAACTGGCGCATTTACTATTAGATGATTCGGTACATAACCTGGTTGCCGGGGCTGTGCCGGGTGCAAGAACAGTATTATCCGCTACCATAGCTGCGGGTATTGCGGCACCGGCTTATGCGGCTTCATTGAGTTATTTTGATACCTTCCGCAGTAAAAGGATGCCGTCAAATTTGACACAGGCGCAACGTGATTATTTTGGTGCGCATACCTACGAATTGATTGGAAAAGAAGGGGTGTTTCACACCCAATGGGTTCCAAAAAGTAATGATTAATGCTGAAAAGGTGTTATTATTAAATATGTTATATTTGTTATATGTCAACGTTAATAGCAAAGAGGTCGGTTTTTGATATGGAACCAGAAGAAATTCATGACCATTTAAAACCTGTCGCTGAAAGAGCAAAGCAAACTGCCTGGAATAATGGATCTTGGTATTCTTATAAAAATGAGCTATGTATTGAAGCTGACATGTTTATCCATGAGTTTAAGGACGGCAGGAAAGAATTAATACAGTTAGGTAATCAAACAGGCGAATTTAAAGTATTGAAGGTTTTATAATAATGCCTGACTATACCATAATTGCCGGCCCAAACGGTGCCGGCAAAAGTACTTTTTCCAAAACATTATCTGCACCGGACGCTTTAGTATTCGATGCAGACAGCGTTAAAATTATAAAGGAGAAACAATATCCTGATCTTTCAGATGAAAGCATCGAAATGACTATAACATCGTCTTATTGGGAGATAGAAGGTGTCGCGATTAGGGAAAAAAGGGATTTAACAGTTGAAACTAATTTGAGAAATGAGTTTTTGATTGATAGATTAACTTATTTTAAAAAAGAAGGCTACACACTAAATTTAATATTCATGTTGTTACCGGATGTCGAGACTTCTATAGATCGGGTAAATTCAAGGGTAGCCCAAAAGGGACATTTTGTTGACACCGAAAGTATAAAATATAATTTTGAACATAGTTTAAAGGCTCTTAAACAACATTTTAAAAAATTTGATAATTTAATATTGTTTGATTCTTCTTTAAACGATAACCTTTCCATTCCAAACACATTACTGATAATCAAAAATAACGCAATCACTTTTATTAATTCGAATGCTCCTTTTTGGGCTAAATCAATTCTTGACGAATTGGATAAAAATTTAACAAATGATTAAAATATTACACATTTGATAACGATCTGAAACCCAAACTAAAACTTAAACAAACTCTATAATTAGCCCATAATATTATCATGGATTCAACTATAAAAACCCAGCCAACCATATTTGTTGTTTTTGGTGGCACCGGTGACCTTACTTCACGAAAGATAGCGCCTGCGCTTTACAATTTATTCCTGGACGGATGGCTGCCTAACCAATTTTCTATCATTGGCACAGGCCGTACCAAACTAACCGACGATCAATTCAGGGAAAACCTTTTAAATGATATCAACCAGTTTTCGCGCAGCGGAAAAGCTGCGAAGGCTAAATGGGATGAATTTTCAAGTAATATTTTTTACCAGGTATCTGATGTAAAGGATTCTGAAACTTATAAGGAATTCGGCAAACGTGTCGAAAAACATAATGCCGAATGGAAGGTAAAAGCCAATGTAATTTATTACCTGGCCGTTTCGCCTAACCTTTTCCCGATCATCGCATCCAATATATCAAAAGCAAAGCTGGCTGACGATCCTTCAAAAACAAGGATAGTGATAGAGAAGCCATTCGGGCACGACCTTGAATCGGCGAAAGAACTGAATAAATTACTTTCGGGTATCTTCCGCGAGGAACAGATTTATCGTATTGATCATTACCTCGGTAAAGAAACCGTACAAAACATCATGGCTTTCCGTTTTGCCAATTCGATACTGGAGCCACTTTGGAACCGGAACTATATCGAGCACGTGCAAATTTCGGTTACTGAACAATTAGGCGTTGAAGAACGCGGCGATTATTACGACGGCGCCGGTGCTTTACGCGATATGATACAGAACCACCTCTTGCAACTGTTATGCTTTGTAGCGATGGAACCGCCAACCAGTTTTAACGCCGACGAGATACGTAACCGTAAGGTTGACGTGCTGCGCGCCATGCGTAAGTTTACACCCGATGATGTGCGTATGTCAGCGGTTCGCGGGCAATACGGCAAAGGCTGGATGGAAGGAAAAGAAGTACCGGGATACCGTGAGGAGCCAAAGGTTGATCCTGATTCCAATACGGAAACGTTCGCGGCCATTAAATTTTTCGTAGACAACTGGCGCTGGCAGGGTGTGCCGTTTTATATGCGTACCGGTAAACGTATGCATCAAACTGCATCAGTTATTACTATCCAGTTCAGGGATGTGCCTCACCTGATATTCCCTACCGAAGCAGCAGAAAGCTGGCAGCAGAACCGTCTGATCATTAGCATACAGCCCGAAATGAGCATTCGCTTACAGGTACAGGCAAAGCGCCCCGGCCTTGATATGGTACTGAATGCGGTTGATATGGTGTTTGATTATAAAGGAACATACAGCAGCCAGGCGCCTGAAGCATATGAAACATTACTGTTAGACACGATGCTAGGTGACCAAACATTGTTTATGCGCGGCGACCAGGTTGAAGCCGCCTGGGATCTGATTATGCCGATTTTAAATACCTGGCAAAATAAAAAGAGCCTGAATTTCCCGAACTATTCGGCTGATTCATGGGGCCCTGAAATAGCGGAAGCACTGATAGCACGTGACGGTTTCCATTGGTTCTCGTTAGCAGCAAATGGTAAGAAATAGTTAATTAGAGGTTAGTGATTAGAGATTAATCAGGATGATTAATCAACTAATCACTAATCACTAATCACCAGTCACTAATCACTGATCTCTAATCTCTAACCCAAAATGCAACTACATATTTTTGATACTGAAAACGAAGTGCTTGCTGCCCTGGCAGCACACTTTGCTGAATTGGCAAATGCTGCAATTGCAGGAAAAGGCAAATTTTCGGTGGCGCTGTCGGGTGGCAGCTCGCCAAAAAAATTGTATGAATTACTGGCCTCGTCCTATTCAGATAAAATAGAATGGGGAAAGGTTTATTTCTTTTTTGGCGATGAACGCAATGTGCCCCAAACCGACAAGGATAGCAATTTTTTGATGGCGAAAAAAGCTTTGTTTGACCCGTTAAACATAGCCTCATCTCAAATCTTTCCGGTTGATACCAGTTTGAGCCCGCGGGATGCTGCAAACAAATACGAAGAGGAAATAGACCAGTTTTTTGATGAAGACGAATTAAGTTTCGACCTGGTATTGCTCGGTCTTGGTGATAATTCGCATACCGCGTCTTTATTCCCTCACACACCTGTTTTACACGACAGGACAGCGGGCGTTAAAGAAGTTTTTTTAGAGGATCAACAAATCTACCGCATCACTTTAAATGCGCCATTAATTAACGAGGCACAGCATATAGCGTTCCTGGTTTATGGCGAAGGCAAAGCTATTGCCGTTCATCATGTGTTGGAAGACGATGAGGACATTGAAGAGTATCCGGCCCAGCTGATAGAGCCTATTGTAGGTGAAATAGAATGGTTTTTGGATAAGCCTGCTGCAGCAATGCTGAAACAGCAATAATTAAATCATTGCTTTGGTATTTGATTTAGCAGCCATTCGGCCAGGTCGTTGGCGCCTTTATCATTTTCAAAACCGATTGGTAAACGTCCGTTGGTGTATTCGTTATACAGCCAGGGGTCGCCGGTAGCGATAACGGTTCCTTTGCCATATTTTGCCGTCGCTATGATTGCGGCCCCGTTTTTGTTTTTCAAGGCAGCTTTCGCAGGATATTTTACCGCAATTGAACATGCGTCTTTCATATATAATTTATGGGCGGTTTTGAACATAGGATTGCCGGCGGTTAACAAAGCGCCGTCCTCAAAATGCTGATCATCAATTACATGATTTTGCAGATCATCGTTAAAATGCATACCGAACCTGGCGGCAAGCTGATTAAAATGAGGCAGCTCAACATTTGCGCTGTCATTGGCCATCATTAGCAATATACCGCCATTTTTAACCCATGCTGCTATTTGATCAACGTTTTTTAATTCGATATAATTAGGGTTCACACTCTCTTTTTTTGTATCCGGGTCGACAATAATATAGATAGCTGTTCCCTTTAGATTATTCATCGTCGGCGCAACGCCTAACGTATCCAATCGGGCGCCTGCTTTTATAAAAGAATCGCCAAATATGGAAAAACCAGAACCTGATTTATCTTCCCAGGTATAATGAAAACGTTCCCATTTTCCCGCGGAGTTTTTATGAACTTCGTGATTAAAATAATAATCAAGCGTGACCTTTTGGGCATCTGCCGATAAAAAGAGGGCTACAATCAAAATGGTAAAGTAAGTCTGTTTCATTTCAGTGCGAATTGTTTATATCTCTTTATTGCTTCTACAAAATAGTAATCAGCGTAGGTTAGCGGCACATCCACCTCACTTTTTTGAGGTTTGTTGCCCACACTATGCTCCAGGATAAAACCGCCATTTGTACCTGTGGCAGCCCTATAATCGGATGAGGACAGCGTCTTCAGAATTGTTTGCGCGGTATTAAAATAATCTATCGCATCTTTTTTATCCGCATAGCGGCAAAGCTCGAGCAATGCAGCGGCCATTATAGCTCCTGCGGAAGCATCACGAGGCGCGGTGGGAATATCAGGCGCATTAAAATCCCAGTAAGGTATTTTGTCTTTTGGCAGGTTAGGGTTTGTAAGTATAAAATGAGCAATATGCTGGGCCTGTTCCAGGTATTTTTTATCCTTTGTTTCGCGGTACATTACTGTAAACCCATAAAGTCCCCACGCCTGCCCCCGTGCCCAGGCCGATTCATCTGAATAGCCTTGCGCCGTTTTTTTCTGTTGTACCGCGCCGGTTTCGGGATTGTAATTCAGCACGTGATAAGAACTATAATCCGGCCGGAAATGATTTTTCATGGTGGTATTGGCGTGTGTTACCGCTATTTTGTAAAAGCTCGAATCGCCCGTCTCCTTTGTTGCCCAAAACAACAACTCAAGGTTCATCATGTTATCAATGATCACCAGGAAATCGGAAGGCTTTGAATCCCACGACCGGATACAGCCCACTTTAGGATTAAAGCGCGTAGCCAGCGATTTGGCGCTGTTTATCAAGATCTGTTTGTATTCAGGTTTTGGTTCTATGCGATTGGCGTTGCCAAAACTGCAATACATCATAAAGCCGAGATCATGCGTGTGTGTATTATACTGTTCGTTGCCCAAAACAGTTAACATGCGGTTTGCTTCCGACAGCAACTGCGGGTCGTGATTTTGTTCATACAAAAAAAGGAGGGTTCCGGGGTAAAACCCGCTGCACCACCACCCGGAGTTACTCGTTTCCAATTTGCGTGAAACTTTATCATAAGTTTTTGGAAATTGCGTAGGACCAAGTTGCTTTGCAAGGTTTTTATATTGACCATCGGCATCTTTAATGTTTTTTTCGATAGTATTGAGCAGTTGGGGGTTTGGTTTGAGATAGGCCACGCCCTGCGAAAAACCCGAAAGTTTCAACGCCATTATAAAAATAAGTACCCAAAGAGGCCTATAAATCATTTTTGAAGCGCAGGTTTGGAAAGTGTAATAGCAATAGAGAAAATTAAAAATTATGCACAGTTAAAGCAAGGCAATTTTGGTATTTCTTTTAGCCCCTGTTTCGGTGTTGCACCTTATCGTTCTTCCATTTGAATTCTATTGCCAAAAACTTGGTGGTTGTACCACACCCCGTATGCTACAGTCGGCACATGTACGTCCGGCTGCAGTGTATCCCACTATTGAATTTTGAACATAAATAGGAGAAATTGCCAGCTCTGACGACCCCAACGGTATCAGATATTCCTGCACCTGGTTTACCATACTTATAGGCTGTTTGATGAGTAATGAATCTACCTCACAATCATATGGATAATTAGGAACCCATTCTCGCGGTAATTGTGTGTTATAAATGAATACTCTTTTTGACTGAACCGTACTGGCGCTTATATAACCGAACACAGGTTCTTTGGGGTTACCGGTGTTGTGTATGTTGCCATTAATTTGTGATGGCTCGGCGTCAAAAATGCTTCCCAGCTGTTCGGTGTTCTTTTTCAGATTGGTCCAAAACGTAAATGCCTCATTCGTTAGCGCATATTGATGCAATAGAATGCTATATTCAGTTTCTATCTTTTCGGATGTCGATGGAATGAATCCCAGGGGACTTTGATAGATCACGTCCTGGGTGAGCTTAGCTGATGAACCTAAAAGTATAGTGCTCGAAACATCGCCTGCAAAGCAATAATATACATACTGGTCAGGATTGCGGGGTAAGAGCTGTTTCCCATCTGTAATATCCGATGAGAAGAATTTCGCATGAAATTCCCATGTTTCGGCGTAATCCCACCGGTAATAGCGCGTATTGTTATTCGGGTCATGCGAATTAACATAAAGTTCAATTCCGTTATTTAATACCGAGAAGCCAATACTATCGATAGGAGGTGTAACCTGTAAGGGAACAAAATCCGAGAGATAAACCTGGTTGTCAGATGTTACGATTCTTAACCTGTATTGTTTGGTATTATCGAGGTTCAAACCCGGCGAAGCATAGGAGCCCGGTTTAATTTCCGTAAGCGGAAACGTTGAATTCGCATTGCTTTCAACAGTTAAAGTGGCCTGTGAAACAGGTTTTGGCGGAGTGCCATTTGAAAGGCTCACAGTTCGGCTTAACTTAATAATTGTTGAATCTGCGCCCGAAAGGATCGTTCCTTCAACAACCAAATAGTTGGGTACATTGGCAATAACGGGAGGGTTGTAAGGCTTTTTGCATCCAATTGTAACCAGCAGCAAAAAACAAAAAAAGTAAATCGCACTATATCTCATAAGTAGTTACATCCAATATCATGATTAAAAACGCAAGTATTCTAAACTCACTTAACTTCAAACGTAAAGTATTGGCTGCCGGCTTCCCCATTGGCAGTAATACCTTGTATAACACCTACGTATTTTCCTTTTTGATCGGACGTATAAAAAGAAACAGCATCCTTGCCCTGTTTGTTTACAGTTGGAGACCAATATAATAAGTTTCTGAAATCAGGAAGGCGGTTTCCGGCTTTTGCCTCAGTATCATAAACGGGCGAATAAAATTCCCGCTGAAACTGCAGGCCCTCATAGTCGATAACTACTGCACGCGGATCCAGGTCGACGCCTCCCAGGTCACCTTTGTAGGTTGTAAAGCTAAATATACCTTCTTCCTCTGATGGGCCATAAAAATACCGCTCGTTTATAACTTCCAACTTTCTTACCCTTAAAGGATCGACGCTAAATATTTTGTCGACATTAAAAACAGGTATACCATCAAGCAATACTAACGGATCACCGCCATCTAGAAAGCCCGTGCCAGTGAGTACCTTTATATGAAATTTCCCTTTTGTTTTATAAATGTTGTCTTCTGATACATATTCCCGTAAATCTTCTTCCATTGTGGTAAAACGCACAAAATCGTCCAATTTATACGTTTTAAATGGTGCACCATAAAATGCGGAGCTGTCTATCAAAGGGTCATAGAAACGTTTTATATTATTACCCGAATAAATATTTAATACCTGGGTACTTAAATTATGATCCAGTAATGCGTCTTGCATGCCGCCGGTAAATTCAAATTTTTGTAAAGGTGTTTTTGAATATTGTTCAGAAAACGGACTGATAAAATCAATGCGGTAAGTGCTGTCGATCAGGTTGTTTGTTTGGTCGATAACTTCGTTGGGTCCGTAAAAGTTCTTGGTATTATAGATTAAATGACCGCTTGAATCGCTTCGCGACGTATACAATTGCACTCGTTTACCCGGAATGGCGAGGTAAGTTAAGATGTCTTTGGCTGGGGCGCCGGTTTCGGTATTAACGATTTTAGCGTTAATTATATGGCCGTCGTATTCAGGTAAAAAACTAAATTCTACAGGTTTATTGCTTAACACCTGGTTCCATTTAAACCTGGTCCACCCTTGTGTTAGCATAAGGTTATCCAAAGCCTGATCAGATTCGGCATTAACGTTTTTGAAATAATACTCGGGCGATTCGATACTGCCCTTTAAATCTGATTTTAGCCACAGGTAGCTAAAAATATCATTATAGTCCAACGTCTGGAGTGAATCTGTGCGGTAAACTGCTATTGACATATCGGGATTTAATGCTTTCCCAGAAAGATCTTTAGCTGTGAGATTTATACTCACTTTTTTGCGTAGGTCATATTGTTGCCGATCGGTACCCGCCTCGATAACCAACTGCTGTGCCGGCCGTTTGAAATAGAGCCGTTCGCATAGGGGTTGTTTAGCATCATTAAAAACGGTTAGATGTGTTATCCCTTCCACCAGCGCACTTTTACTAACTTTAAAATGAGCCGCTCCGTTTGATATATAAGCACTTTGTGCCGCAGTAACCGTTTGCTTCGAATGCGCAAACAGGTAAAGGGTCCCGGTCGAATTTTCTGTGCTGTTAACGGCTATATCTAATTGACCGCTTCCATCATCAGTCAATTTCATTGCATAACCCTGGTTTGCTATTTCGGGCAAATCTTTCGTGATTACCTTGTCTCCGATTTTTATAATTGCCTTATAAGTATTATTTGAAGCAGGGGTAAATGAAAACGCACCCATTCCGAATTTTAAAGATTTAAACCGCGCTATTGTATCATTATGCTGGTTAATGACAACGCCTGACAGGGCAACGCCTTTTCCGTTGTGCCCCACCGCTTTAATCGCTACTTTCCCTTCGATGCCGTTTACCAACGTGCCACCTTCAGGAAAAAATCCAATGTCGTAAGCATTTGAGGCATCTTTCACTACCGATTCGGGCGACTTTTGAGGATTTATCAGCGTGATGGTTTTTTCAAAATAATACTCGGGGCTAAAGTTTTTCATCCAATTGGTATAGGCCCTGAAAAGGTAGTTGCCATTGTTGATGGTAACCGGAATATAAAGCGAACCGCTCCCGACGCCATTTTGCAGGGACACTTTTGCCTGGATAACCTGCAACTGGTTGTTATCTAAGATATCAATGTAAACAACTTTGCTTAGGTTAAGCGGCTTATGATCGTTTCCGTTAACGCAATAAACCTTAAACCACAATATTTCGCCGGGGAGATAGGTGCTTTTGTCAGTATGCACGAATATTTTCTCATGCAGGGCGCTTTGACTATACAAACTAAAACTGTTTTGAATATCCTGTATAACCTGTGCTCTGCTGCTTAATAGCAACAGGCAAAAGGTTGTTGTTAACAGCGTTACTTTGGTGGCTTGTATTGTAATTCTCATAATTGGAACTTTTTATTGTTTAAAGCAGCATTGCGTTTAGCTGTTGATACTTTCTTTATTTGTTGTATTTCTTTTTTGACCTGTTTCGTCTGTTATTAAGTTAATTTAATCTCATTGCCAAAAACTTGGCGCTTGTGTAACTCCCCGGATCGTGCAATCGGCGCACTGCGAACTCGCTGCTATATAACCTTTCGGCGGCGGCGGAACGGATGGAAATGGGGTAATTGCCCGTGAGGAAGATCCCAACGGAATTAAATATTCTAAAACCTGGTTCACTGAATCAAAGGGGGCTTTAAAATAAAGCGAATCCAAACTGCATGAAAAAGGATAGATCGGTCTCCATGTTACCGGCAATTGAGTATTGTCAATAAATATTCTTTTCGACTGAATTGCACACGCGCTTATGTAACCAATCACCGGCTCATTCGGGTTATTAATATTGTGAATATTACCGTTAATTTCAGTTGGTTGTGCATCAAAAATACTACCCAATTCCTCGGTGGTCTTTTTTAAATTCGTCCAAAACTTAAAAGCATCACCGCTTAATGCATATTGACGCAGCAGGATGCTATATTTCGACTCTATTTTTTCTGAGGTGGATGGAACCAATGTAATTGGGTTTTGATAAATCACGTCCTGTGACAGTTTGGCTGATGATCCTAAAATTATGGTGCTTGAAAGATCGCCGGCAAAACAGTAATACACAAATTGATTGGCTTGCCGGCCCACAAGCTGCGTTCCATCAGTTACATACTCCGAATAGTATTGGGTGTGAAATTGCCAGGTCTCGGCATAGTCCCACCGGTAATAACGCGTATTGTTATTTGGATCGTGGGTGTTAGCATAAATTTGCACCCCCGTGTTTGCTACTGTAAAACCAACGCTGTCAATAGGAGGACTAACGTTTACCGGCACGAAATCCGAAAGGTATTGCTGGTTGTCAGGCGTTTTAACCCGAAGGCGATATTGTTTGGTGTTATCCAGATTTAATCCCGGTGTGGCGTAATATCCTTTTTTTATCTCCGTAAGCGGATAGGTTGTATTGGCGTTGCTTTCAATAGTGAGTGTGGCATGTGTTACCATATTTACGGTCGCGCCATTAGAGAGGCTTATGGTGCGGCTGAGTTTAACAATTGTAGAATCAGCACCTGTACTAATCACCCCTTCCACTACCAAATAACTTGGCGTGTTGGCAATTACAGGCGGGTTATATGGCTTTCTGCAAATCATCGTTAAAATAATCAAAAACAGAATACAGCTCGTTTTATTCATTTATTTATATTATTGCCAAAAACTTGGCGCTTGTGTGGTTCCCCTGATCGTGCAATCGGCACATTGCGCATCCGCCGCTATATAACCTTTTATGGTCAGAGGCGGTAGCGGAAATGGGACAATCGCCAGGGATGTGGAACCCACCGGTACTAAAAATTCCGCAACCTGGTTAACGTTTGTTATAGGATTCGAATACCAAAGCGAATCCTCGGTGCAATCATAGGGATAAGTCGTTCTCCATGTTCGCGGCAATTGCGTGTTGTCAATAAATACCCTTTTTGACTGAACGGTACACGCACTAATGTAACCTATTACCGGCTCCGCAGGATTGCTAAGGTTGTGAATATTTCCGCTGATCTGTGATGGCTGGGCATCAAAAATACTTCCCAGCTGCTCGGTATTCTTTTTTAAATTCGTCCAAAATATAAAGGCATCGCTGGTTAACGCGTATTGTCTTAACAGGATACTATATTTGGTTTCTATCTTTTCTGAGGTAGATGCGACAAATGCAATGGGGTTTTGATAGATCACATCCTGCGCCAGCTTAGCCGACGAACCTAAAACGATGCTGGTGGAAACATCCCCCGCGAAACAGGAGTACACATACTGATCGGCCCGGCGGCCTACCACGTCTACCCCATCGCCTATCCACTGTGAATAATAAAGAGCGTGAAATTGCCAGGTTTCTGTATAATCCCACCTGTAGTAGCGGGTGCTGTTGTTGGGGTCATGTGTATTGGCATAAACCTGCATTCCGTCGTTTGTTATGTTAAAGCCAATGCTATCTATCGGCGGCGTAACGTTTACGGCCACAAAATCCGAAAGGTACTGTTTGTTATCTGGAGTTTTAATCCTCAGCCGGTATTGTTTGGTGTTATCCAGGTTTAAACCAGGAGATATGTAGTAGCCTGTCTTTATTTCAGTAAGCGGGTAAGTAGTATTGGCGTTGCTTTCGACTGTTAATGTTGCGTGTGGTACCATATTTACTGTTACACCTTTTGAAAGACTTATGGTGCGGCTCAGTTTAATAATTGTAGAGTCGGAACCCGCGCTTATCACCCCCTCTACTACCAGGTAACTTGGCGCATTGGCAATAACAGGTGGATTATATGGCTTGCGACAACTCATTATTATTACAATAATTAAGAATAGCAGGTAACGCGTTTTATTTATTGCTTTCATATTATTGCCAAAAACTTGGTGGTTGTGTAACACCCCTAATGGTACAATCAGTACAACTGCGGCCGCTCCCTAAATATCCTGTGGGTAACTGCCCGCCAAACGGTGCAACTGGCTGCTCAGACGATCCTAACGGTATTAAATATTCCTGCACCTGGTTTACCATACTTATCGGATTGCTATACCACAGCGAATCCAACTCGCATTCGTATGGATAAGTCGCAACCCAGGTTGGCGGCAATTGTGTGTTATAAATGAATACCCTTTTTGACTGCAGCGTGCTGGCGCTGATATAACCAAACACAGGTTCCTTGGGGTTTGCGGTGTTGTGTATGTTGCCGTTAATTTGTGATGGCTCGGCGTCAAAAATACTTCCCAATTGTTCGGTGTTCTTTTTCAAATTCGTCCAAAACGTAAATGCCTCATTGGTTAGCGCATATTGATGTAGCAGTATACTATATTCAGTCTCTATCTTTTCGGATGTTGACGGAATAAATCCCAGCGGGCTTTGATAGATCACATCCTGGGTGAGCTTGGCCGATGAACCTAAAAGTATGGTGCTGGAAAAATCTCCCGCGAAGCAATAATATATTTGCTTATCAGGTTGCCTGGCCACGATTTTTGTTCCGTCTGTAGTATACGGCGAGGCATACTTTGCGTGAAATTCCCATGTTTCTGCATAATCCCACCGGTAATAGCGGGTATTGTTATTCGGGTCGTGGGAATTGACATACAGTTCCATCCCATTATTTAATACTGTAAAGCCGATACTATCTATAGGAGGCGTAACCTGTAACGGTACAAAATCAGACAGATAAACTTTATTGTCGGGTGTTATAATCCTCAAACGATATTGTTGGGTGTGGTCCAGGTTCAGCCCGGACGAAATATAATAGCCCGGTTTAATTTCTGCAAGTGGAAATATTGAACTGGCACTACTTTCAACGGTTACCGTGGCCTGCTCAACCGGCTGCGGCGGGGTACCGTTTGAAAGGCTCACCGTGCGGCTTAATTTAATAATAGTTGAATCATTGCCGGAAATAATCGTTCCTTCAACAACCAGATAGTTGGGCACATTAGAAATAGCCGGCGGATTATACGGCTTTCTGCACCCTAGTCCAAGTAATAACAAAAGACACAATATGTAATGTGAATTATGTTTCATGTGATTAAAACCTGATATTATAGTTAATAAACGGAATTGGCGCTGCAAATATTGATAACTTATAACCGCTGATAACGCCACTTTGTTCAGTAAAGAAAGTAGAGTATGCGTTTTGCCGGCCTTTTAAATTATAAACGCCAATAGTCCATGAATTATGCGTCAACTGGTGTACCCGATGATTGCCCTCAATGTTTATTGAGAAATCCGATCTAAAATAGTTGGGTATTCTAAAAGCATTTCTGTCTGAGTAAAATACCCGTTCTGATCCGGCGTAATCATATTTGGCTATCGGTAGCGTTATAGGCCGGCCGGTACTGTACGCCACGTCAAACGATACACTATAGCGATGGGTGAAACGATAATTGCCATTAAAATTAAATGCATGCGGCTTATCATAATTTGCAGGATAGTATTGCCCGTTGTTAATCAATTCGCCGGCATAAGGATCATCCTGCCTTAAGAAAGTACGCGAGTAAGTATAGCTGATCCAACCGTTTAGTTTACCGGCAGTTTTCTTGAGTAAAAATTCAGCTCCATATGCTTTTCCCTGTGTGTTGATTACGTCCTGTTCAACATGGTCATTTAACAATAAAACCGCTCCGCTCCGGTAATCCAGGTAATTTCTTAACCGCTTATAATATACCTCCACCGACATTTCTATTGTATTAGCGACGGCGTTTTTAAAAATCCCTAATGATACCTGGTCGCCATGTTCAGGTTTAATATTAGGATCGCTTAGCTTATAAACATCTGTAGGAGAAATGGAGGTGGAATTAGAAAGCAAGTGAATAAATTGATGCAGCGTATTATATCCCGCCTTTATTGATAGATCCTCATTTACCAAGAACCGGGCAGAAAGACGTATGTCCGGCGCATAATAAGTATTAATAAGCTGGCCCTTTTTGTAAGTTGTACTATCAAGCACATTTACAGGTTGCTTTGGCAAATTCGTAGCATAATGATCTATTGTTTGCGGACCAAGGTAGTTGTACATATTAAACCTTACACCGGCACTAACCGATAGTTTAGGGGTGATATCGTATTTATCGCCTAAGTAGGCAGCGCTTTCTAAAGCCTGTTCAGGCGGTACCACCTGTGGCAAGATCAGGGAACGTACGCCATTTGGCTCAAATGTTCCTGGGTCTATTTTATAAAGGATTGAATTTAAACCGAAGTCAATACTGTGCTTATTGTTTAAATAGTAATTAAAATCGGCTCTGAAGTTTTCCTGATTAACATCAAACCCAAGATTAAAGGCATTTACAGGGTTAGCGCTGCTGGATACGCTATATTTATAATTATCGTCGCCCACGGATATTACACTATAAAGTTTGTTATTAAAGTTGTGCTTCCATTTTAATGAAATGTTTTTATTGCTGTATGCATAAGCGGTGTCGCTGTTTAATTTAAAATTATCATTACTGATATAGCTGGACAGGTAAAGGTTATTTTTGTCATCTATTTGATGGCTCACATCAAAGTTAAAATCGTAAAATGATGCCTGGCTATGCTTATAGGCTTCGGGCAGCAATTTCAGCAGCCAGTCTGAATAGGTAGTACGCCCGCCGAAAATAAAAGAGGTTTTGTCTTTAACAATTGGTCCTTCAATATTCAGCCTGCTGGTTAACAAACCTATCCCGGCCGATCCAGTAAATATTTTTTTATTGCCTTCGCGATTGGTTATATCTAACACAGACGACAAACGTCCCCCGAACTTTTCAGGAATACTGCTTTTATAAAGCTCAATATCCTTTACGATATCGGGGTTAAATGCTGCAAAAAACCCAAAAAAGTGTGCCGGATTATAAATGGTTGCGCCATCCAGCAGGATCAGGTTTTCATCTGCCGCACCACCGCGAACATTAAAGCCCGTAGTAGCTTCGCCCACAGAAGTAACCCCGGGGAGTGTAAGCACCACTTTTAAAACGTCGGCCTCTCCAAAGGCAGCGGGTATCTGTTTAATATTTTTGATATCCAAACGCGTAACACCCAACTCAACACTGCGCACATTGGCTACTTTTTCTGCCGATATGGTAACCTCCTTTAGCCTGTTCACTTGTTCCTGCATCTCGATATTCAATTTACCATCTGAGTATAGCACAATTTGACGCCTGGTATCGCGCATGCCCAGCCCGCGAACGTTTAATACATGTCTTCCACGTGGCAGGGTAATTGCAAAATATCCAAATTGGTCAGTAGCTACGCCGGTTTTTGAACTCGCTACATAAATGCTTGCACCTATTACTGCCTCGCCCGATTTAATATTACGTATGTACCCAGACAATATTGCATTGCCCGATTTGATATTATTGGTTTTTATGCCTATCTCATACAGCTTGTTTTCTGTAGTCGCTTCCGGAACGGTTTTATCATCATCTTTATATTCTTCAATTGCCTGTGTTGGCTTGTTCTGAGCATTTAAAGATGGATTACTTTGGAAACCCGCCGCCAATTCAGTTTTTATCTGGCGGCCTTTTGTAAGGAATATTTGTTGCTGCCTGGTAATTGCATAGCGAAAATCGGTGTTTTTGAACGCCAACTCCAAAATGGCTTCAATCGGCTTATCGGTTACCTGTAGTGTTACTCTTAAACTATCAAATTGTACAGGGTCGTAATAAAAATGATAACTGCTCTTTGATTCGAGGTCGTTAACAAATTGTGAAATAGTAGCCTTTTGAAAGGTTGCACTAATTAGCTTTGTATTGTTTTGCTGCGCGGACGCAATTTGTAAGAAACATATAAAACAAAAACTTAATAGATAAATTTTTCTCATACTAATTGGTTAAATGGTCATAATAAGATGCAATTTTGACCATAGCCTCTTCTGGATTTCTCCGAAATTTAATTTTATTAGCTCTGATATATTGCTGAAGCTCTTTCTTTTTGTCTTTCAAAACACTCATGAAAGACCCCTCGCCACCCACACTGTAGTAAATATTATTTTTCTTTAGATAATAAGATTTTATGGGATTAAAATAACTCTCGTAATTGGTCGTTCCCGGGTTGTTCTGGATGTTTTTTGCCCTTCTAGCTAAAACCTGCACTTTTCCCTTGTATAGCTCGTCGTAAAATCCGGGACTTATAACGGCGTTATTATCAAGCGAATCGGCAGCAATGTTTATAAAATGATGATCCAAAAAATCAAAACTTTTTACCCGCTCCCTTAATAAAGAAAATTTCGAAAAATGGTTGTAAAGCAATACCACTACTTTGTCGCTGTAAATGTCATATAACATCGGCACGTTTTTGTACAGCGTACCATCGTAATAAATAGTACCCGGCGTAAATGCATTCATATCCATAAAGTAAGCGTTGCCTTTATAAATAGGATCATAAAAATAATATTCAGGCCCGTTATACAGTGATGACTGTTCGCCAACTGTTGTATTGAAGAGATTTAACGCATTTGTAAACCCTTTTTGCCGCGAGCTACTATCGCCTATGGTTACTTGCGCCAGCGTATTATTTGGAATTAATATATTTATAATACATATTATTAAATACAGGAAAATGCATTTTTTCATAATTCAGGTTAAAAACGGAATATACACGATTTTTTAATCAATATCAAACATATGGCGAAATAGACGACAAGGATAAGCGGAAATGTGTATTTTACTGTAACAATATGATTACAATAATATGGGGTAATTTGTTATAAGAATTTTACACAACAAACTTATAATACCAGCTAACAATTTGTCGTATTATTGGTTTAAATTACTAAACAAAATTATGAAAGCTTTTAAAGTAGTAGCAATTGTGCTGTTAGCTGTGTTCAGCTACAGCGCTGTAAGTGCCCATGGCATCCATCATCATCGCAGACACCACAGGCATCATCACCACAAGATGTAGCATCTAAAAACAAAAACGCCCCCGAATTCTCGG
>Ga0206797_1025_pt2 | contig 38590 bp, 36 predicted proteins | sample Alteio_BWOrgCont_69_FD_152894 | JGI IMG/M metagenome (GOLD analysis project Ga0206797, IMG submission 152894) | Enriched cells from forest soil in Barre Woods Harvard Forest LTER site, Petersham, Massachusetts, United States -... | ecosystem: Environmental > Terrestrial > Soil > Temperate forest >...
CAAAATCATGGCCCAAGATGGCCGAAAGCTTTTCTGGCCAGGGGCTGGATCCAAAGCATTGCTTGAGCGATGGAGAGGAGCGATAACAAGCGTGTTAAAGCATTTTTTACGTACGGCGCGTTTTTATGTCAAGTCTCTTTGGGCCCGCATTGCTCTGCAATCGCATGCCCGTCGATGGCTTTCGGGGAAAAAAGAATTTTATGTGATCAAAACTTTTTCTTATCATTCTTCTTGGGATGACAAGGGCGATTACAAGGATTCTTTTTTTGGCCGCTTGCCGCGCCTTATGTCCAAAGATAATAACGTGCTGGTTTTGAGCTATCATTGGCAAGGATATCAGGAATTTATCAAGCGTGTTTCTGATGAAAAGACCTTGGCATTGTTTCCCGTCGAATATTTTCTTAAAGAAGGCGATTTTGTGCGGGCTTTTTTAAGGATTTTATTTTTTCGCCTGCCTGTTGAATCAAAAGTGTATTTCCGTGGCCTGGATGTTTCAGACATTCTTCGCTTCGAACTGGCCAGGACAATGAATGGCGTACAGGTCTTTCAGCTCCTTCATTATGACGCCATATCCAACATGCTTAAACAATTTCGTGTGCACACTTTTCTTTTTACCTATGAAAATAATCCTTGGGAAAGGATGTGCACCCTGGCCTGCCAGCATCATAGCCCGTCGACGAAGGTAATAGGCTACCAGCATTCAGTTGTTCCGCAAGCAGCCCTGAATATGTTTATCCACCCTAAAGAAAAAGACATAGTTCCTTTAGCGCACCAGATTTTGACAACGGGGGAAATTCCCAAAGATATCATGCGACATTATGGTGATTATAGCCTTCTGCCGGTAGATGGCGCTTGCGCTTTGCGGTATGACTATTTATTTCAGAAAAACCTAAGCCCCCGTCAAAAATCTCAAGGCCGTATATTGCTTGTTCTTGATGGGGTTGAGCAGACTAAGCAGATGCTTGTATTTGTTTTAGAACAACTGGGGGGAAATAATCATTATAAGTTAAAAATCCGGAGCCATCCGGCACTTCCCTGGAGTTTAATATCAAATAAATTCCATGTTGATACGGCCAAGTATGCCAATGTGGAGGTTTCAAGAAACGCTTTAAAGGATGATTTAATCTGGTCAGACGTGATCATTTATTGGCAATCGACCGTGGCTTTAGAAGCCATGAGTTGGGCCAAGCCACTGATTAATTTTAAACCCAATGATATATTAAGTTACGATCCATTATTTCAAACCAATGCCTTAAAATGGACAGTGACCCAACAAGAGCGTTTAACAGATACAATCGCTGTCATTGAAGGGATGGATGAATCTTCTTACCAGCAGCAATTGCAGCAGGCACTGCTTTATATTAGCCGGTATTTTTATCCGGAATCTCCAAAGGCCATTGAGTTTTTTAAGTTTGACTCTCGCAAGACATAGCATTAAAATGATCGCTTTAAAGAATAGAAGATTGAGGCCTCAATCTATAAAAGGATTGTGACGGGATGAGTTTTTTTAAAAAAATTCTTCGGGAATTAAGATATTTTATCCATTTTTTCCTTGTTTGGTTTCCGGGAATCACCGGTGTAAAGCTAAGAACTCTGTGTTATAAAAGTTTTTTTTTAAAATGCGGACCTGGGTTGGTGACATCCCAGGGTTGTTTGATCAAGGGATTTAAACACATCGCTCTGGGCCAAAATGTTAAATTTGGGCCCTACACGCAAATTTATGCTGAGAGTACAGGCCAATTCATTGAAATAGGTGATAATGTCGCGACCAATGCAAATGTGATGATCAATGCCGATAACGGGGGCGCCATTAAAATCGGGGACGATGTCCTCATTGGTCCTAACGTGGTACTCCGGGCTTCAAACCATGTTTTTTCTAAAAGGGACATTCCGATCAGGTCTCAGGGCCATAAAGCTGGGACCATTATCATCAAAGACGATGTTTGGCTGGGGGCGAATGTGGTCGTCGTGGGGGATGTCGTCGTGGGGCGAGGGGCGATCGTTGCAGCCGGAGCGGTGGTGACAAAGAATGTTGAAGATTATACGATTGTGGCCGGTGTTCCTGCCGGGAAAATTGGGACAAGATGAATGAAAGGGATTTATGATAGAGCCTAAAAAACATTTGAAAGAATTAACGCGTACACCCATCACCCCGGAAGACCGGATCGGCCGTGTGCATCGCCTGGACCGCAATGAACGCACCACGCCGTTTCCCAAAGAACATTTACGGAATATTTTGAATTCTATTACTGAGGATGAATTGGTGGCCTACCCGGAAGTTGAGCCTTTTTACCACAAGCTCGCCCAATGGTTGAATGTTAAAAGGGAAGAACTGTTGGTGGCCAGTGGTTCAGACACCTCAATCAAGATGGTTTTTGAAGTTTACGTGCAGGAAGGGGACGAAGTGGTGGTCATTTCTCCCACCTATGGCATGTATGTGGTTTACTGTAAAATGTTCGGCGCTGTTACAAAAGAGGTGTTTTATAATCCGGATTGGTCTTTGCCCATCGAGCGGGTCATTGCGGCCATTGGGCCTAAGACAAAACTGGTGACTATCGCTAATCCAAACCATACAGGGACTATCATCGAGCAAGAAGACCTTATCAAGGTCATTGAGGCGGCCCGCAAAGTCAATGCCCTTGTTCTTATTGATGAGGCGTATTATCACTTTTATTCACAGACCATGGTCGGATATGTCCGTCAATTTGATAATTTGATTATCATTCGCACCTTTTCTAAAGGCTTTGGCATTGCACCGCTACGCATTGGTTATACGGTCAGCAACCCAGAGATCATCAAACAATTATATAAGGTCAAACAAACACATGATATTACTGTTATTTCCGCTAAAGCTGGAAGCTATCTACTTGACCATTTAGAGGTGATGACAGATTATGTTAAGGAAGTCAACCAATCTAAAGAAGTGCTTTATCAACGCCTGCCGCCTATGGGATTTGAGGTGTTCAAGAGCCAAGCAAATTTCGTTTTTTTTAAATGCCCTGCGTCTGTCGACGGTAAAAAATTACTGGCTGACCTTGAAAAAATGAGAATTATCCTTAAAGGGCCATTTAATAACCCAGTCCCTTTCACAGGGCACCTGCGTGTTACGGTGGGCAGTGTCCAACAGATGAACATGGTCTGTGATGAGATTAAAAAATTGATTACTCAATGAAGAAGTCCATGGATAGAAAACTAGACCACTCACTGATTGCTCTTGGCGTCTTACTGTTGATTTCAGCTATAGTATGGCTCTGGGAAGGCTACCATTTAATTGCGACAAACGCCTCCCTTCTTAATTATGAACAGCAGGTTTACAGCCACTGCTGGGAGTCGGTTTGGTTTCAGCATGATACTCCACCCATGAGTACCATACTTAATAGTTTAATTTTATCTTTTGGAAAATGGCAAATAGGTGCGCTGTTAACACTTCGATTGGCCACCATGCTGCTGGGTTTTGCCCTGATATTTTTGGCATGCCGTCAGATGGGGGCAGGGACAACCATTTCTTTTTTTGTCTCATTGGGGCATTCCATTTCTTCCATTCGTACTCAGCCGGTGGATTGGTTTTCTCATGATAGTCCTGTGTACTTTTTTTTACCGTTGTTTATCTGGAGCATGGTGAAATTCATTCGGGAAACATCTAAAAAATGGGGATGGGGGGTGGCGTTTTCTGCAGGGGCTTTGGTCATGACAAGCTCTGTGCCAGGATTGGTAGCAGTGGGCTTGGGTCTTGTGCTTGTGCTTTTTCAAAAGAAAATCCCTTTAAGTTTTGCCCGCCACGTTGCTCCATTGTTGATTCCAGTTTTATTGATTGGCTTTTTGTGTCTTAAAAATTATCTAAATGTAAATCTGTTTACTTTGGCAACTAAAGGAGGTCAGAACGGTCTGGCATTTGTGACCAATTTGCTTGATTCTGACGTGGTTCCTCCTCTGGCACTAAAAGCCAAACTGCCGGATTGGTGGCTGACCTGTTATATTAATAGCCAAGGTTTGGAGAATAAACAAAGCGGCCTTTGTTACGATTACCATGGTCCTTTAATGTCACTTAATTATGACGATTTGCGTCAAGAGCTTGGCATTTTGCCTGAAAGCAAGCTGTCCCAGGCCATAAGTTTGGATGAAGCTGATGAGTCCAAACGTCCATGGATTTTTGCGGCAGGTGAAGCCCCTAATTGTGGTCGGCGTTTTAATGCTTTGTATAATGGTGAATCAGAGAAGATCTGGCAATATTTTTTAACCCACTATCCTCTGATGTTTTTTAATATTGTTTTTGATAATACTAACAAATTGTTTAATTATGACGGACCTGGATGGATGCCTGAATGGCTGCATAATAAAAACCAACGTTCAGCTTTTTTCAATTCAGAGTTTTCTAGGGTTATGGCAGTTTTTTATTGGATCAGCATAGGTTTTGCGTATCTTATGGTCCTGGTGTTGATATTCAAAATACATAAGTTTTTCCCCTTGGGACAGACTTCGATAGGCCCCGTTTCCCTTATGGCGCTGGGTTATATCATTTCAAACATTCTTTTGGTCATTGCAACCTGCGGTGACCAGCCAAGATATTTTTGGATGGCGGAACCATATCTAATTCCACTTTTAGCATGGGTGTTGCAATGGGCTATAAAAAATCAGACCATTCTATGATTGCTCTTGGTGCCTTGCTGTTGATTTCAGCTATTATATGGCTGTGGGAAGGCTACCCGTTAATTTCGTCGCTATCCGATCTTACTTTTGAACGGCAAATTTTTAGCCACCCTTGGGAGTCATTTTGGTTTCAACATGTGACTCCTCCCATGACCACCATGCTTAATAGTTTTATTTTTTTCTTTGGAAAATGGCAGCTTTATGTGTTGTTAATGCTTCGATTGTCAACGATGCTGTTGGGCTTTGCCTTGATATTCCTAGTATGCTGCGATATGGGAGCAGGGGTAGGCATTTCTTTCTTTTTTTCGTTAGGGCATGCCATCACCTCTATGCGTATCCAGCCGGCGGATTGGTTTGGCCATGATACTCCCGTGTACTTTTTTTTGCCGCTGTTTATCTGGAGTATGGTGAAATTCATTCGGGAAACACCTCAAGCATGGGGATGGTGGGTGGCATTTTCCGCAGGAGCGCTTGTCATGACAAGTTCAGTGCCTGGGTTGGTGGCAGTGGCCTTATGTCTTCTTCTTGTCCTTTATCAAAAGAAAATCCCTTTAAGTTTTGCCCGCCATGCTGCTCCAGTGTTGATTCCGGTCTTAATGATTGGTTTTTTATGTTTTAAAAATTATTTGAATGTAGGCGTATTCACCTTGGCGACTAAAGGCGGTCAGAATAGCCTGCCATTCGTGAGGATTATCACCGATCTGGATATGATTCCAGACTTAGCGCAAAAAGCCAAGGTCCCGGATTGGTGGATAATGTGTTATAAGGGAAGCGACAGTGAGCAGAAGAAAATGAGTGGACTTTGCTATGACTATTATGGCCCTTATATGTCACCAAATTACAGCGCATTGCGTCAAGAGCTTGCAATGCAGCCACAAAGCAAGGTGTCTCAGGCTATAGCACTTGATGAAGCTGATGAGTCCAAGCGTCCATGGATTTTTGGGGCAGGTGAAGCCTTTAATTGCGGTCGGCGTTTTAATGTCTTGTATAATTGTGAATCAGAGAAGATCTGGCAGTCTTTTTTGGTCCATCATCCAGTTACTGTTGTTTATTTTGTCTTAAACTTTACTAACAAATTTTTTAATTATGATGGGCCGCAATATCAATGGCTGCATTTTAAGGATAAACGTATGGCAGTCCTCAATTCCTGGGTGGGCATGGTTATGACGAACTTTTATTGGATAGGTATTGGCGTTGCGTATCTTATGGTCTTGGGGTTGATCATCAACATGACAAAATTTTTTCCGCCTGGCCGGATTTTGATTAGCCCAGTCCCCCTTATGGCACTGGGCTATTGTCTTACAAACATCCTTTATGTCATTTCAACCTGTTGTGACCAGGCAAGGTATTTCTGGTTGGCGGAGCCATTTCTTATTCCGCTTTTAGCATGGATGTTGCAATGGGTCATAAAAACTCCTGGAGGTTTATTTAACATATGAAAGCTGCTATTATAGGTTTGGGTTGGCAGGGGATGCGCCATTATCAGGCGCTCAAAGAGTTGGGCGTGGAATTGGTTTGTGTCGTGGATACCAATCCTGAGGCGGTTAGCAAAAGAGTACCAGAATATCCTTTAGGGCGTATTTATACAAAGGTAGCAGAAGCTTTTAAAGCGCATCAGCCGGATATTGCTATCATTGCAACCCATAGCGCTGCCCGTATTCAAAGTGTGCGTGATGCTGTGAGTGCAGGTGTTAAGAAAATATTTTTAGAGAAGCCCATGGCCACCACCTATCAAGATTGCCTTGAAATGAAGCGCTTAACCCAACAAGCAGGATGTTTATTAGTGGTCAATCATTTACGCCGATTCAACCCTAATTACCATCAATTAAAACAGTTCATTTCTCAGGGAGTTATCGGTAAGATAGAGCACATGTATGCCCAGGTGGGATCAGTGGGATTAGGTAATGAAGGGACGCATATCATTGATAAAATGCGTTATTTAGTTGATAGTGAAGTGGCCTGGGTGATAGGATTTTTAGACCAGACGGGTACACCCAATCCCCGAGGGCCCCAATATAAAGATCCCGGTGGATGGGGAATGATGCAGTTTAAAGACGGGACCCGTGCTTTTATAGATACTTGTGAAGATACGGGAGTCCCTTCGGTGTGGGAGATTGTGGGGACCAATGGCCGGATCATTATAGAGGAGTTGAATAATAACTGGACAATTTTAACCCGCAGTGAGGAAGATCGAAAACTTCCCTTGACGAAAATCTTAACGCCGATAAGGCCGGTGCCGGTATTTTCCACCTTACCCTGGGATGTTAAGGAATTTACGAAGATGGGATTAAAAGAATTGATTTTTCAAGATAAGGTAAGCTGCAGCGCGGATGACGGTTGTCGTGCTATCGAGGCCATTGTGGCCTTGCATGCCTCGAACAACCAAGGCGGCAAGAAAATTGATTTACCTTTACCGGAAAGTTACCATACCCTGGAGGTGGCTTGGGCATGAGAGAAGAATATAAGAATAAAAAAGTGGTGGGAGTGATCCCCGCGCGGATGGCCTCTTCTCGTTTTCATGGCAAACCTTTGGCAAAAATTTTAGGTAAGGAGATGGTGCAATGGGTCTATGAAATTTGCATGGGATGTAAGCTTCTTAATGAGGTCTATGTAGCCACTGATCACGAAGACATCCAGAAATTCTGTGAATCGAAATCCATCCGGTATTTGATGACGGCACCAGAGCATAAAAATTGTTCGGAGCGTTCTAATGAGGTCTGCCAGCGCCTAGGAGCAGATTTTGTAGTGGAAATCCAGGGGGATGAGCCGACCTTGTTGCCGGCCGACATTGATGATTTTGTCAATCGTGCCTTTGATTTTTCTCAATTTGACATCGTCACTCAATACGCGGATATTACGGAAGAACAGGCGAATTACCCGCATAATGTTAAGATTGTTTTAGGCGCTGAGGGACGCGCGTTATTTTTCTCCCGTTGTCCTATTCCCTATAATTTTAAAAATCGCCAGCCTAAATACTACAAACAGGTGGGGTTGTTTTTATGGCCTGCAGATGCCATCCGCCGGTTTTCTCAAACACCCAAAAGCTATTTGGAAAGCATCGAAGACACGCACATGTTACGCATGATCGAAAATGGTTTTGATATCCGGTTGGTCCATACAACAATCAAAAATGTCGGCGTGGATGTCCCGGAAGACATTCCTGAGGCCGAAGAATTTTTAAGAAAACGTCAAGCCGCTGTGGTAATATAAGAGATAATATGTCAGTAAAAACATTAAAATGTGGCATTATCGGTTACGGCTATATGGGAGAGATCCGCCGGGCGGTGATTGAACGTCATCCGCAATTGGAATTAGTGGGTATTTGCGAATATGACGCCCGGATTGCCAAAAAGATCAATGGATATCCAGTTTTTGAGCGTGTGGAAGATTTATTCAAAGCATCGGTGGATATGGTCTTTGTTTGTACTCCTAATTGCCATACCCCTGCTGTCGTTATCCAGAGTTTACAGGCGGGTAAACATGTTTTTTGTGAAAAACCCCCGGGAAGGAATTTGCAAGATATTGTGGATATCCGTAAGGCTGAAGGCAGAGGCCCAAAGTTGATGTTTGGTTTTAATCACCGGTGGCACCCCGGGATTTTAAAAGCCAAGGCCATGGTTGATAGCGGGCGTTTTGGCCGTATTCTTAACATGCGCGGCCTTTACGGCAAGTCAGGCGGGGTACAGTTTCGGCATTCCTGGAGAAATAATAAGGAAATTTCTGGCGGCGGCATTCTGCTCGACCAGGGCATTCATATGCTGGACCTGTTTCGTTTTTTTGGCGGGGATTTTGAGCAAATCAAATGCTCCGCCTCCAGTGCTTTCTGGAAATTTGACGTGGAAGATAATGCGTACGTTATTTTGCATAATCCCGGTGGTATTGATGCCACCCTGCATTCTTCGGCCACGTTTTGGAAGCATACTTTTAAGATCGACATTACCTTGGAGGGAGGGTATATTACGGTCGAAGGATTTTTGTCAAAAACTGGTAGCTATGGCCGCGAGCAGTTGATTGCCGCCAAACGGCAATTTGAAGATGAAGCAGAGGCGATAGGCAATCCTTCGGAGGAAATTACCTATTTTGACCGTGATTTGTCGTGGGATTTAGAGGTGGGAGAATTTGTCAAATGTGTCCTTGAAGAAAGAGATGTTGTTTCAGGTTCCTCGTTGGACGCTTACAAGGTCATGGAAATCATTACCAAAGCCTACCAGAACGCCGGTCTTTTATCAGCCCACCCAATAAAGGTCATCTCATGAGAAATATTGTCATTTACGATGAGTATCATCAAAGTGATTTTAAGCCTTCGGATTTGTTTAAACAGTATATGCAAATGCTGTCTTCCGATATTTTTCGTTTTCTGGTGGATGGCCAAAAATTAACGGAAACGCCCTGCCCTGCCTGTGCCAGCGCCTCTTCACAAAAGATTTTTGAGCGTTACCGTTTGACCTACCGTCAATGCCAAGCCTGTGATACTCTTTATATTTCCCCGCGCCCATCAGATGAACAAATCAACCATTTTTATGTGAATGCCCCTAGCTGCCGTTTTTGGCGGGAACAACTCTCTGAGGCTTCCCGGGTCAAGCGTTCGGAGAAAATCATCAAGCCCCGTTTGGAATGGGTTTTAGATTCGGTAACGGAATATTTTCCCCATGCCAAACACTGGGTGGATATCCACGCGGCCCAATGGCGATATGTACAGGCCATGGCTGAAGCGCCGATGTTTAGCCAAAAAACCTTGATCAATCCTTATTGTCATTTAAAAAATATTGAAGGGATAAACGTCATCGCACAACCATGGTGGAAGGTGCAATTGCCGCAGCCGGCAGATATTGTGACCATCTTTGAAAGCATCGACCAAGCCACCAAACCCTCAGATTTGTTGGCATCAGTCAGGGGAATGCTTGAAAAGGGTGGGTTATGTTTTATGACTTGTATTTTATCATCCGGTTTTGATATTAAGGAATTAGGCCCCCACGCGCAGAATATCTATCCTCCGGACCGTCTTAATGTGTTTTCAGTCAAAGGGATCAAGTCCCTGATCGACCAGCATGGATTTGAATGCCTGGAGTTAAGCACACCGGGTATTTTAGATGTTGAAATTGTGGCCAAAACATTGAAAGATGATCCGCAGGCTAGTGTGTCACCATTTGTTAGAGATTTGGTCCTTAACCAATCAGATGATGTCAGGCGTTCTTTCCAGGAATTTTTGCAAGCTAATTTATTAAGTTCTTATGGGCGGATTTTGATCAGAAAGGTGTAACGGAACACGAGAGTTATCATTTTTGGAAACGAATTTTTTTGACCACGGGTTGCCTTTTTCCGCAAGTCTTCTCTAATTTTTCAGAAAAATAACGCCCTTCGGGCTATTTTTCTGAATCGGTGACGAAGACTTGCGGGGCAACAGTGGTCTTCAAAAATTGTTTCCAAAAATTCTTACGCATGATTGATCCTTTTGGAGACTAAGTATGTCTTATATTCAGCGTTATTTTAAAGAAGCAGGACAGATTTTAAATAGTATCGACCAGGTGCAAGTGGAAAAAATGATCCAGATCCTGCTGGAGGTACGCGCTCAAGGCGGGAGGCTGTTTTTTTTAGGTGTTGGCGGCTCTGCTGGTAATTGTTCGCACGCGGTCAATGATTTCCGCAAAATCGGCGGTTTTGAAGCCTATGCCCCAACAGACAATGTTTCAGAATTGACCGCCCGTACCAATGATGAGGGATGGCATACAACCTTTGCCGCTTGGCTCAAAGGATCTCGCCTGCGTGCAGGGGATTGCGTGTGTATTTTTTCTGTTGGTGGTGGCAGCAAAGAAAAAAATGTAAGTGCTAATTTGGTGTATGCCCTGGATTTTGCCAAGGAACAGAAAGCTAAAATAATTGGCGTTGTAGGACGTGACGGTGGCTATACCGCAAAGCTGGCAGATGCCTGTGTGATTGTGCCGCCTGTGGCTGCGGACACCATCACCCCTCATGCAGAATCTTTTCAGGCCGTGATCTGGCATTTGATTGTATCTGAGCCGCGGATCATGCAGATGAGTAATAAATGGGAATCATTGGCGCAAATTAAATAACGTAAGTTATTTTATTATTCCTCCCCCTAGATGGGGGAGGTAAGGTGGGGGTGAGAATAGGAACATTTATCTATTGTCCCCCTCCCTAACCCTCCCCACAAGGGGGAGGGAATATAACGGGAGTATTTATGGCTATTTTTTTAGATAGCAGTAAGATTGAAGAAATCAAGAAATACAAGGCGATGGGCATTCTTCGAGGAGTGACGACCAATCCTTCGATCCTGCTTAAAGAAGGGGTCACCGGAGGGATGGCTGGAGTCAAGGCACGTATTATCGAGATTGCCAAACTGATGGACCCGCTACCTGTTTCCGCCGAGGTGACCACTAATGATCGGCAGGGAATGATAGACCAGGCCCGTGACATTGCCTCTTGGGCCAAAAATATTAATGCGAAAATCACGATCCATGGCCCTAACGGAGAGCTGGATAATTTAGGGGTGGTCCATCAATTAGAGACCAAGGAGAATGTCCGTGTCAATGTCACGGCCATGATGAGCGCCCAGCAATGTTTCCTGGCAGCGATGGCAGGGGCCACTTATGTGTCTATCTTTGCGGGACGAGTTAACAACATGGGCTATGATGCTGTTAATGAAATCAAGATCTTGCGTACTTTATTAGACCAACACCAATTAAAAGCACAAATCATTGCCGCTTCCAGCCGTGAAATTTTAAACGTCGTGCAATGGCTGCAGGCAGGGGCGCATATCGTTACAGTTTTACCCGGCTTTATCGACGGTATGATTGTGCATCCTTATTCCAAAGAAACTGTCAAGATGTTCCTGGATGATGCTGCCAAAAACCGATAAAGTGTATCGCACCATTATTTTAGATTTTGACGGCGTGTTGGTTGAGTCTAATGAAATCAAAGATAAGGCCTTTGAGATGGTGTTTGCCGATTACCCTGGTCAAATCACCCAAATATTAGAGTATCATCGTAAAACCAGCCTTATTCGTTTTGAGAAATTCCGATATATCGTAGAGAAGATACTAAAGTTGCCGTATAGCCAGCAGCTTGAGGAGGAATTGGCCAGGAAATTTTCTGGGTACTGTATCAAAGAAGTGGTTGTTTGTCCCTGGGTCAGGGGGGCAGAAGAATTTCTGTCCTATTACGCGGGGCGTCTGCCATTATATCTGGTTTCCATTAACCCTTTGGAGGATTTGCAGACCATTCTTGGTTTACGCAAAATGGAGCATTATTTTAAGGGGGTTTATACAGCCCAGGAGAGTAAAACTTCTCAGCTTCAGGACATTCTTAAAAAACAAGGCCTTTTACCGACGGAAGCTGTTTTTATCGGCGATGCTCTCAGTGATTATACAAGCGCCAAAGAGGCAGGCATCAATTTTATCGGCCGGCGCAGCAGCAAAGGCTCAATACTCTCGTCATCGCAAAGTCCTTTCGAGGGGCTAAGTGTGCCTGTTTTCGATGATTTTTATGAAATTTTACGGTACATTAAAGGAAACACAATATGCCAGAATATTTAACCAAATTATTTAATCTTCGAGGCAAGGTCGCTGTGGTCATTGGAGGTGCTGGCCACTTGTGCAGTGTCATGTCCGAAGCACTGGCTCGTGCAGGAGTCAAAATAGCCCTAGTGGATAAAAATGATGCCAACCGTAAAACAGCGGCACGTCGGATCAAACGAATCACCTCATCGATCATTGATTTGCCTATGGATGTAACCAACAAGCAAGATCATGCGGCTGTATTGAAAGCAGTGTTAAAAATTTTTAAGAAGGTGGACATATTAATCAATGGGGCAGGGACCAATGCGCCAACTCCCGTGATGGACATTTCATTGGAAGAATGGCATGCTATTTTTGATAGTCACGCCACTGCAACTTTATTTGGATGCCAGGTTTTTGGCGCGCAGATGATCAAACAACGGCAAGGGTCCATTATCAATCTTTCTTCAGTTTCATCCGGGCCGCCTTTGTCAAAGGCCTTTACCTATTCGGTGGCCAAGGCAGGGGTCAAGAATTTGACGCAGAATTTGGCCCGGGAATGGGCGCCTTACGGGGTACGTGTCAATGCCCTGCGTCCAGGTTTTTTTCCGACCCAGTGGAGTATGAAACATTTTATTGATGATAAACGTAAAGCGGCTATTTTGGGTCATACCCCCATGGCGCGTTTTGGCCAACCGCAGGAATTAGTGGGTGCTGTTTTGTGGCTTGCCTCCGACGCTTCAGGTTTTGTGACAGGCAGTGAAGTTCATGTGGACGGAGGGTTTACATGCATGAGCATTTAAAAACAGTGGTGATCACTGGTGGTACTAAAGGCATAGGCTCTGCCATTGCCGAAGCTTTTTACCGTCAAGGTTACGCAGTAGTCATATGCGGACGCTCAGACAATGGTATTGTAAAACGTTTAGGACGGGGAGTTTTTTTTGTGAAGGCGGACGTTACGAAAAGGACTAATATGCGTTCTTTGATGGCCCGTGCTATGAGTTTAACTGGAGGTTTGGATGTTCTGGTTAATTGCGCGGGGACCTCGCAATGGAGGGCTTTAAAGGACATTGATGAAACATTCCTGGAAAATATGTTGTCTGTGAATTTGAAAGGTATTTTTTGGGCTTCTCAGGCAGCCCTCGAGTTTTTGCCTAAGACAGGCGTCATTATTAATGTGGCGAGCCTGGCAGGTAAACGCGGCAGTGCCAATAACAGTGCTTATTGTGCCAGTAAATTTGGTGTGGTGGGCTTGACACAGGCATTGGCCAAGGAATTGGGGCCACGCGGTGTCCGTGTCAATGCGGTATGTCCTGTCTATGTCTTGACTGACGGGGTGCTAAAAGCCTTGAGTGAAAAATCATCGCCCGCTGGTGGCAAGGATGTGCAGCAATACTTGAAACAATTTATTTTGTCCCAGACAGCGCTTAAACGCCTGCCAACAGCGCAAGAAGTGGCCAAGGTGTGTTTATTTTTGGCCTCGGATGAAGCTTCTGCGGTGAGCGGGCAGTCGTTGAATGTTGATTGCGGAGTTTTACCGCAATAGTGAGGAGTTACCATGAAAGTTTTGAAAGAACGGGTACGGGGAATTGTCCAAAATAAATTGGGCATGATAAAAATCAACAGGAATGACCGCAAAGGCGCACTGCATCGTGCGTGGGGGTATGTTTATTCCAATCAACTCGAAGGCGATTACATTGAATTTGGGGTCTATCATGGTGATAGTTTAGTTGAGAGTTATTTAAGTTATATGGAAGCCCAAACTTGGATTGAAGGGCAATTAAAGAGCAATGAGCCCTGGCGGGTGGAGATGGCGAAATATAATAAACAAAGGCAAGTTTTTTTTCATGCTTTAGATACATTTGAAGGTATGCCGGAGAACACGGAAGGATACTTGGCTTTTTCCAAAGGAAATTTTTGCGGGAATTTAGAGAATGTCAAGAAAGCATGCGCTACTCACGGCCTGTGTGAACCACAGCTGAAATTTTATAAAGGGATTTTTAGTGCGACAGCCTCGCAGTTGGGACAGAATATGGCACAACGTAAAGCCAGCATCATTAATTTTGATTGTGATTTATATCAATCAACCAAGGATGCCTTGGAAATTTCTGCCTCCCTGATTCAAACGGGAACTGTGATGATGATGGATGATTATAATAGTTTTTCAGCAGACAATTCAAAAGGCCAACGCAAAGCATTCCATGAGTTTTGTAAAACTTCCTGTTTTCAATTTGAGGCATGGTTTGCCTATATGTATGTTGGTCAAGCATTTTTGTGTGTGGGACATAAGTAAATGAGTGATCAAAAGATTTATGTGGCTTTGTCCACCTTTGCCCAACAGGATCCTGGGCCCTTAGATATTCTTAAGCAAAGTGGTTTATTGTATGATATCAATACCAGTGGCCGACGACTGAACAAGGAAGAAATAATAAATCGCGCTAAAGGTTTTACCGGCGTCATTGCCGGCCTTGAACCTTACGATGCCCAGGTTTTGGAGGCCTTGACCGGATTAAAGTGCATCAGCCGTTGCGGGGTGGGGCTCGATAACATTGATTTAAATACGGCCAAAGCAAAGAACATTGAGGTCTTAAATACTCCTCAAGTTGTGATCCAGCCTGTTGCGGAGTTGGCCATGGCCATGATGTTTGATCTTTTGCGACGGGTTACAAGGCACACCTTGTTGATGCGTGGAAGAAAATGGGAACGCCATGTTGGTAATCTTTTGCTTGGTAAAAAAGTGGGAGTCATTGGCCTTGGGCGTATCGGCCGTAAGGTAGCAGAACTTTTAAGGGGCTGGGGTATTGAAGTCTGTGGCGTGGACATTCGACCAGATGAAAAATGGGCCCGTCAACAAGGGGTACAAATAAAGACCCTAGAACAGGTGTTGGCAGATTCGGATATCATTACTTTGCATTTGTCAACGAGCGAGGAACATCCTTTTTGTTTGGGGGAAGATGAGATTTTCCGGATGAAAAAAGGGGCTTTTTTAATTAATGTGGCCCGGGGAGCGTTGGTTGATGAGCCTTCACTGATCAAAGCCTTGAAAAGCGGTCATTTGGCTGGTGTTGGCCTAGATGTGTTTGAAGAGGAACCGTATACGGGTCCTTTATGTGATCTAGATAATGTGGTTTTAACTCCTCATGTGGCGACACTGACCCAGGAATCCCGTCTGGCCATGGAGATCGAGGCAGTCGAAAATATTGTTCATTTTTTCAATAAATAATGAATAAACAGGGTTAGGAGAATTTCAATGAATTTGATACATGATTTATTTAAAGAAAGCAGGGACCCTAAGAAGTATTCCAAGGCCTATATTGATAATTTAATTAAATTACTTGAGTCGCTGGATCATGAGGCTGTTGCTGCCATTGTCCAGCTATTTGAGAGGACCAACGAGAATAAAGGCCGTATTTATTTTGCCGGGAATGGGGGTAGTGCCTCTACATGCGGGCATTTTGTCAATGATTTTCATGCTGGTTCCCTGCGACATGGCGGCGGCGGTTATCGTTTAATCGATTTGACTAGCAACATTGCTTCTCTTACCGCATTGGCTAATGACGTAGGATACGAAAATGTATTTAGCCATCAGTTAGAGCAGGTGATTGAACCTAAGGATGCCTTGGTGGTGATCTCTGCCAGTGGAAATTCCATCAATTTAATAAAGGCTGTTGATTATGCAAAGGCCCAGGGAGCCAAGACAGTTGGATTATTAGGTTTTGATGGGGGACAGTTAAAGTTAAAATGTGACCTTTCCCTGGTGGTATCCACTCTTCAAGGGCAATATGGCCCGGTAGAAGACATCCATTTGATTATCAACCATTTAATTTCCACTTACTTGACATTTAAAAAGAGTCAAAAAGAGCACCAATAGGGACATAAATTATTTAAAATGATAGACATGCATACTTTAAAATATAGTTGCAATTGGCTGCTGGGTCGGTTATATTGTTCGATGCATGGTGTGGCATTTTCAGAAGGTTTAAGGCCTTATGGATGCCCTATCATATTGCGTCACAAGGGTGCCGTTATTAGTCTTGGGTCCCATGTGGTTTTAAATAGTAATCCGTGGGTTAATCCGGCAGGTATTTCGCGTAAGGTCACCTTGGCTGCCATGTCTTATGGCAGTGAGATTGTCATTGGAGACCACACAGGGTTATCCGGCGTCGCCGTTGTTGCCGCCAAATCTGTACGTATTGGCAATCATGTGAATATCGGTGTGAACACGGTTATCTATGACACTGATTTTCATTCTTTGGATTGGAAAGTTAGAAGGACGGATAATGGCTCCCAAGCTGCAGTAGCCCCGGTAGTTATTGGAGATGATGTGTGGATTGGGGCCAATTGTATCATTCTTAAAGGGGTACATATAGGAGCAAGGGCCGTTGTCGCAGCAGGTAGTGTAGTGACCAGTGATATACCTGAAGATTCGGTTAGTGCAGGTAACCCTGCCAGGCATATAAAAAGAGTGCACGAGGGAGTTTCCCGAGGAGCCGTATGAATTATAACCCTTTTAAAATTAAATCTTTTTCCGCCAAGGCCTCTGCTTTTGGAAAATTTATGTTAATGCGTTATGTCCCTGGCGCTCTCGAAAAGATACGGATCACGCCTTATCTGGCGACTCTGACGGTGACAGATAATTGCTGCCTTAAATGCGTCATGTGCAATGAATGGCATTCCCATCATACAGAGGAACTTAATACCGAAGAATGGAAAAATGCGTTGACCCAATTAAAAGAAGCGGGGATCAGGGAAATCAACTTGACCGGTGGCGAACCCCTGATGCGTAAGGACATATTTGATATCATCCGTCATGCCCGCAGCCTTGGAATCAATGTAGGGATGACATCCAATGGGTTTATGATGAATGAACAACGAGTGGCAGAGCTTATTGCCAGCGGAGTCTCAACGATCAGCTTATCCATGGATGCAACGGGAGAGAAATTTGATGAGATCCGGGGGGTTAAGGGGGGGTATGACCGCCTTCTTAAGGCTTGCGAAATGCTTTCTGAGCTACGTAAGAAGGGTAAAATCCAGACCTTTATTTGTTTTTTATTGATGAAAGACACTCTTGATGCGTATCAAGATGTGCTTGCAGTGGGGGAACGCTTGAAGATTCCGGTAGTCGTCAATCTTTTTGACGTCAACCCATACTTTTTTAAGATTGAAGGATTAAAAGAAAAATATGGGATTGACGCCAGCGACACAGGGCGTCTTAAGAGATTTCAGAAAATCATGGTTGACAACCGTTCTTCTCGGGCAGATGCCACGTATCACAGTTTTTCAGAAATAAAATATTTCGCAGATTATTTCCAGGATCCCTTGCAGAAAGATTTGCCCTGCTATGTTTCCCAAGTACGTATTTGTGTGGGGGCCAAAGGCCAAATATACGGAGGCTGCTGGGCTTGGCGTGCGTTAGGGGATTTGCGTAAGACCCCGCTTAAAGAAATTTTGAATTCTGAAAGTTTCCGCCGTAATACCCGAAAGATGTTTAAAAAAGACTGCCCTGGATGTTCCTGCGGTTATTCATTGAATTTGCGGTATTCCCCGCCGAATGTATTGCAGGAGAGCATTTACCGCGCATTCCCGTGGACGCGTGAGGGTATTCATAAGAATTAATATGTTCAAGGTAGCGGTCATCATTGCCACTAAGGACAGGGCTTTTGAACTGGAACGGTTGCTCAATAGCATTAAAGATCAAGATATTCTTCCGCAGGAAATCATCATCGTTGATGCGGGTCAAACGCCCAGTATTTCCCAAAATGCGGATGCCCCGCACTTTAGATCCTTGAATATTAAACGTGTGAAAGCCCATCGCGCTTGCTTGCCTGCCCAGCGCAATCAAGGCCTGGAACATCTAAGTCCTGATATAGAACAAGTTTGTTTTTTGGATGATGATATTGTTTTTTACAAAGGCTCATTGAGGGCAATGGCAGACTTTTGGAAGAATGCTCCTGAGGATGTCGGGGGGTGTGTGTTTAATATCATGAATGAGAAAAAGCCGACAACTGGCGTTTTTTTAAAGAAAATTTTTTGTACAGGGTCTTTTGAGCGGGGGATTGTTTTACCTTCCGGATACAATACGCTAATGTGTCCGGCCCCAAAGACGACCCAAGTCCAATGGCTTTTTGGGGGGGCGACGGTTTGGCGAGCCCAAGTTTTTGACAAGTTTCTTTTTGACGGTTGGTTTGAGGGGACTGGTTTGTGCGAGGACCTTGATTTTAGTTACCGTGTCGGTAAAGAATATAAACTGCTTGTCGTAGCCGAGGCAAAGGTCGACCACCTGACAGGGGCAGCCGCGCGGCGGCGGAACATGTGGTTTGGCCGTTCACAGATCAAAAACCGGTATTATTTTGTCAAAAAGAACAAAGAACTTTCGCGAGTCCTTTGTTTGTGGGCCGGGCTAGGGCAGACATTGGAAAATATAGTACTTGGTATTTTTTCATTGAGTGGCCATTATTTGTTGCGGGCATGGGGGAATTTAATGGGTTTTTTTGAGTTAGGCAAGGTATGATACTGATCGGATTAGGATCATTAGGATTTTATTGTTTATTCGCTTCTATCTGGGGCCCGGATTTTGCTAAATTGCATTTTTCTTTTTCTTTTTTAAATTTTCCCATATTTATCGGTGAGATAGTTTTGTTTATTTGTTTAGTGGTTTCCGTGTATCTTATTTGTACGAAGAAAATCCAATTGACCAGATTACAATATCTTTTTTTAGGTTATCTGGGATGTGTTGTTTTAAGGACCGTGTATGAATATTTTGCAATTGGACCATTGGCTTTGAGAAACGCGGTGCTGTTTTTTTATCCGATATTCGCTTTTTTCGCTTATTGTTTTTATCATCCTTCTTTTTTCTCCCAGAGGGTCAAAGCTCTACTTCTGGTCTGTTTAGTCATGTTAAGTTTGGCCAGTAAGGTGCCCTTCTTTTCTTTTATTTATTTCATTTTATTTTTTGTTGTATTATCTGCTTTTGACTGCGAGCCATGGGTGCGTTATTTAATTGGTGCCATCGCATTTTTTTTGATGCCACATACTTTTTTTATGGGTGCGAGGACGTGGCTCGTGGCCAGCACCGTGACAGGGGTATTCTTGATTTTTTTATTCGTCAAGTATTTTTTTAAATTCAAAATGGCTGGGAAGCTATTGGTAGGGGGCACGCTGGGGGCGGTTTTTTTATGGATGGCTTATCATTTCGGGGACAAAGGAGGGATTAAAACCTTGACCACACCCATGCAGATCATCCAAGGGTATAAAGAAATTAAAGCTATTATCCGAAATAAAGGACCAAAGCAGCGTTTCGCAAAATTATGTGTCCGTCTTTACAATACAGATGATGATCAAGAAACATTTTTAGATATGATATATCAAAACAAGAAATATGGGCCAGTGAAAAACACGCCAGTTTTGCAGAAACCAGCAGGAGCAGTGCAAATTCAAAAGGAGCAAGGACCTTCTTACTTAGAAAAATATGAGCAGCAAGCTTCTTGGACACAGGAGATTCCAGTGCAGGTTATGCAAAACCATGGTTTTATTTGGTTTAAAAAATCTACGCTCATAAAGTTTTCACAGCGCCCAAAATTTCCGGTGCAAGACATGCAAAAATTGAAGTTTCAGGTACTGAACCTACAGAAGCAAGGTCCAATTCAGCCAGTTTTGCCAAAAACAAAGATCTCCGTTTTGGATTATCAACGACTTAAGAGTTTGCAATATAATGACCAGCGAGATGTAGGAAGAGAATATGGTGATATATACTTTCGATTATTGATTTGGGAAGGTATGATTCGGGAATTATGGGAAGGCAAGTATTATTTTGGCGTTGGCTTGGCCCATCCACAACGTTGCAAAGATATTGAAATATTAAGATGGGCATTTACCGACTGGAGCAGGGATGGATGGATCACGCCGCATAATTCTTTTTTGCATTTGATTTATAGGGCAGGCATTGTTGGACTTGGTATCATTTGTACCATTTTTATAATTTTAGGCAGGCTTATCATGGATTTTGTCGATAGACGATCAGTGATTGGTGTGCTGCTGTCGGGCATTATAATTTATGGGTTGCTCGCAGCCAATTTTTTGTTGATCCTTGAGCTGCCTTATTATGCTATTCCCCTTTGGACCATATTTGGCTTGACGCTGGCCTATAGGCGCAAGCTTTGGGAGGGCAAATGAGCCAACAACAAAGAAAATATTTAGTGACTGGCGGTGCGGGGTTTATCGGGAGCAATTTTGTCAGACACCTTTACACCACAGAACCAGGCATCAATGTCCGTGTCCTTGACAAATTGACTTACTCGGGTAACCTTGAAAATTTAAAGGACCTTGAAAACAGGGTTGATTTTGAATTTATTAAGGGTGATATTTGCGATTCAAAGACGGTTCAAAAAGCTATGCAAGAGATAGATGTAGTCATTAATTTTGCGGCTGAGTCCGCGGTAGACCGTTCGATCGATGATCCACAGTCTTTTATAAAGACCGATATTTTCGGTGTATACACGCTCCTTGAAGAGGCACGAAAGCAGCCGACCTTAAAACGTTTTGTTCAAATTTCAACAGATGAAGTCTATGGGCATATCCTTGAGGGGAGTTTTAAAGAGACATCTGAACTAAAGCCCCGGAACCCTTACGCAGCCTCAAAGCTGGGCGGGGAACGATTGGCGTACAGTTTTTTTGAAACGTATCATTTGCCAGTGGTCATCACCAGGGCATCAAATAATTATGGCCCTTTTGCTTATCCTGAAAAAGTCATTCCTTTATTTATCACCAATCTTGTAGATGGTGCCCAGGTCCCGGTGTTTGGAGAGGGGCGACAGGTCCGTGACTGGTTATATGTTGAAGATCATTGCCGCGCTATCAAGCTGTTGGTTGAGCGCGGTGTTAACGGGGAAGTTTATAATGTGGGTGGAGGCCAGGAATGTGAAAATATTGAGTTGACCCGTAAACTCTTGTGCCTGATGGGTAAGGATGAGAGCTCAATCAAATTTGTCCAGGACCGTCCAGGACACGACATGCGTTATAGCCTGGATTCTTCGAAGTTACAGGGGTTAGGCTGGCGCCCGGAAGTCAGGCTTGATACAGGGTTAAAGAATACGGTTGACTGGTATCTAAAAAATGAAGGTTGGTGGAGGCCGCTTAAAGATAATCTGGACCCCCGTTACAGTAAAGGTTTTTGGGGGCTTAAGAAAGGCAAAGAATAAGTGCGTGGGGTATTGCTTGCCGGCGGGACCGGTTCCCGGCTTTTGCCGTTGACCAAGGTGACTAATAAACATCTTTTGCCAGTTTATAAAAAACCGATGATTTATTATCCGCTTGAGACCTTGATCAATGCGGGGATCAAAGAAATTCTCATTGTCACCGGTGGAGAACATATCGGGGATTTTTTCCGTCTTTTGGGTTCAGGTAAAGATTGGGGGGCACATTTTAGTTATGAGATCCAGGAGGGCAACGGCGGCACCGGTGCTGCCTTATTGCTGGCCGAAGATTTTGTCAGGGATGAAGAGTTCATGGTGATCTTGGGTGATAATGTGGTCAGTGAAGAAGTTACCTGTTTTGTGGAAGATTTCAAAAAAGAGAAAGAACATTTTAAAGCAAAGATTTTAATCGCCAAGGTGCCTGACCCCCATCTTTATGGGGTGGTCGATTTCAAGGGCAAGAAAATTTCTGGTATCGTTGAGAAGCCCAAAAAGCCCCGTTCTCATTACGTCAATACGGGCTTATGGATGTTTTTGCCGGAAGTTTTCGAGCATTTAAAGCAATTAAAAAAAAGCCCTCGGGGGGAATATGAAATCACGGATGTATTGGCCTGGTACGCCGCCCAGGGCCTTTTGACCTATTCGATTTTAAAATCCCCTTGGACAGACGCGGGTTCTTTCGATTCGTTATATAAAGCAACAGTTTTGATGAAGCAGTTGGAATTAAAGACTAGCCGCCAATGAACATTTTAGTTACAGGTGCCAGCGGCTTTATCGGGCGAAGGGTATCTTCACGCCTGAAGGCCAAAGGTCATCAAGTTACTAGCCTTTCCTTCGATTTAACCAAACCTTTTTCTTTAAGCGATTCTTTTGATTTTGTCATTCATTTAGCTGCATATAACATTACCAATGTAGGCTCAAAAAATGAAGATCTTTATATGGCTGTTAATGTCGAAGGGACCAGGCATTTATTGAAAGCTGTTCATGCTAAAAAGTTTATTTATATGTCAACGGTAAAAGTCTACAAGAATGAAGGTATGGGATTGACCGAAGACTCTCCTGTTGGCCCGCAAGGAGCTTATGAGCAAAGCAAATTAAATGCAGAAGAAATGTGCCGCACGCTTTTAAAAAAAGAATCATTGGTCATTTTAAGATCAGTCAATGTGATAGGCTGGGGACAAGCGCCTAAAGCAGTGTTACCGGTTTTTTTCCAAAAAGCAAAAGCAGGCCAACCGTTAGATATCATCGGCTCTCCTCAGGCACTGATGCAGTTTGTGTACGTTGAAGACTTGATTGATGCCATCGAAGCTATTATCACCCATGATGAAGCAGCCGGTATTTTTAATATCGCCCATGAAGACCCCATCAGTTTAGAACAATTAGCCAGGGCAATCATTGCCTTGACGCATTCATCATCTGTTTTGAATGTGATTAATACTGGTTCAGGGACTTTATTTTCACCGGTGATTTGTCATAAGGTGTATCAGCAATTAGGTTGGAAAGCTAAAACTGGTCTTATGAAAATTTTAGAACATTATTATAGACATCTTAGCTGATCTGCAAAATATTAAATGGCATTGTTTCCGAAACGGGATATTTTCGCCGTCCGCTGCGGTTTAGGAAGAATCTGTTTTATAGCTGCACTGGTATATGAACAGATTCTTCCTAAAGCCTTGCGGACTTTTGGCGAAAAATCCCTGAATGTTTCGGAAACAATGCCATTTAATATTTTGCAGATATCCGAATAGTTTGTAGAATGAATGTTTAGATTTACGTAATTGTTTAGCTGACAGAGAGCTCCGACGATGTCATCCTGAGGCGTAGCCGAAGGATCTTAAGACGCTTTAAGATTCTTCGTCGCTATCGCTCCTCAGAATGACGACATTCTCTCTAAGCACTAAACATTTACAGATTTACGTTCCTTGACTAAGTACAAAAAAATTTTTCGCATTATGCGCTAAGGGGCTAAACTATGTTAGTTGTGACACGTTAAGGGTTTTTTGGCCAAATGTCTGCGAGGTTTTACAGAAAAAATGTTCCAAATGAAGAGAATCTTTAGAACATTTTTACTGTAAACCGCAGCAGACGCGCAATAAATAAACCCCTCGACTCCAAAGAAACAGGGTGTACATAACCCGTGTCACAACTAATATAGTTTAGACCCTTTAATTGCTCAATGGGTACAAAAGGATGTAAAAAAGTATGCCAAGGGATGTTAAAAAAGTGAAAATTTTGATCTGTGGGATATTGCCGCCGCCTAATTTTGGTCACAGCATGGTCTATAAGATGCTGATGGCTTCTTCATTTCCTGAAGCGTTTAATACCAAGTTTTTGAACATGCAGTTCTGGACCTACGGGGCGCATAAAAAGGTGACTATGAGCAAGCTTTTTAAGATGGTCAAATATTATCTTATTTTTGTCGGGACATTGATTTTCTGGCGGCCTAAATATGTCCTTTATAACATCAGCTTTTATCGGATGCCTTACCTGAAGGACCTTTTATTTTGCTCGACCACAATAATATTAGGCAGCAAATTGGTATTTCATGATCTGGGACAATATGTAAGGGAACTTGATGAGTCACTAACAGGTTTTAAAAAACGAGCCCTGCGTTGGATGCTTAAGAATATGGGGGCCAGTATCATAATGGGCGAGAAGGTGCGTCAGGATTATGAGGGACTGGCTGACCAATCAAGAATTTTTGTGGTCCCGGGCGTTGCCGAAGATTCGAAAGCCATCAAGATGGAGGCCCCTAAAAATCATGGACAAATCAATGTCTTATATTTTTCACACATGAGCCGTTTAAAAGGGGTGTACACGGCCTTAGAGGCAGTTTCTCTTATCCTTAAAGGACGTTCCGATATCACGATGACCTTTGGCGGGCCTCTTGAAGACCAAGAAGTGAAAAGCAACCTTGATCAATTGCAAGAAAATTATCCCGGGAGGGTACGTTATTTGGGTTATGTGGAAGAGGTGGCCCAACGGACAAAGATTTTTAGGCAGGCGGATATTTTTATTTTTCCCACCCTTAGGGACGTCTTTGGGCTTGTACTTTTGCATGCCATGGCCGAGGGGCTGCCTGTGGTAGCTTCTCGAGAAGGGACTGTCCCTGAAATTGTGCCTGAAGGTACCAATGCCTTGCTCGTTGAGAAAGGGGACGCGAAGGCTTTAGCTGATAAAGTATTGTTATTGGCTGGCGATTGCCATTTACGTGAGAAAATGGGCCACGCTAATCGTCACAGGTTTGAGGAGAAATATACACTGGAAGAATATGGTAAAGCGATGATCAATGTTTTCCATCAGATGGAGAAGCTGCATGTGGGTTGATCTAAGACAGTGGGATTATTATTTTTTGGCTGTGACCGTGGTTTATATCCTATGGCGTTTAAAAATTTTAATGGCACATTAAAAAGCTTTCCGCTGGCCCATCTTCCTACCTTGGCCTTGAGTATTGGGACATTTTCGTTTTGGCTTGAGCTTTATGTTGTTCGACTCCCTTTTGGGCACACTTCGTGGCTGGCGTGGGGAATATTGATCCTTTGTTTGTTTATGCTGCTTACCAGTCGTGGTTGGCAGTTATATTTAAAACAGGCAGTGGCGTTGCTGTGTCATGAGTCATTGTTCCTGAAAGTGATTGCTGCAACAGCTTTCTTTTTGGGTCTGGTTTATTTGAGCGTGGGACTTTACGCTTCTTTACTGCCACCGCATCTTCTTCAGGAAAGTGATGCCCTGACCTACCATATAACCTTGCCTCGCCAGCATCTTCTCATTCATTCATTTACCCATCTAACTTGGTCTGTCCCGGACTTGTTTTTGTTGCCGATAGATTATGCCTTAAGTCCTTTTGAGTTGGCAACGACATGGCCTAACAAATTAATACAATTTGTTTTTTTTGCGGGTTGTTTAGGCGTAGTTTTTCATTTGGTCTATATTTTATCAGGCCAGGTTTTGCATCGGGCCGCAATGGGGGTAGTGGCTGTCATGGCTTGCCATGCTGTTGCGATACAGGTAGGTTTGGCCATGCTGGATTTGGTGATGTTGTATTGCTTTTTAGCGTTTATTGATAGTTTTCTAGCAAAGCGCTGGGGTCTGGCAGCTATTGAATTCGCTTTCTTTTTTTGGTCAAAATCTTTCATTCCTCCTCAAATGATGGTCATTGGGGCCATCTTAGGTATGGTTCTTTATTGGGCTTTGAAAACTGGCTTTTCTTGGCAAGAACTGCCTATTCCAGACAGCCGTGCCAGGAAAATATTACTCGCTTTTTTTACGGTGACTTCTTTAGCCATCGCTTTGCCGCATTTGATCAAGGCGTTTTATTATACGGGTACTCCCCTTTATCCTTTGGGAACAGGTTTTTATGCACCTTTAATGAAATATACTCCTGATCATTGGCAGGTGCTCCTTCAAAGAGCAGCAGATTGTATGTCTGAGAAGGACAGTTACGGGCATGGACGGTCATTGTTGGCTTTTATCAAACATTTTTGGCTGATAGCAGTCCCTGAGCGTGGGGTCAATAATGCTTTTGATTATCCGGTAGGTTTAGTCTACCTTTTGGTTTTGGTACCTTGGGGAGGGCTCGTCATCAAGTCATTGAAATATAGAAAGCTGCCTATTTTATCATTGATTATAGTGATCTGGTGGCTGACATGGTGGTTTGGTTCACAGCAAAGCAGGTTTTTATTGGTCCCTATAACCTTGATGATCATTCTTACCATTAGTTATTTGCCGAAGATAAGCTGGGTATTGACTGTTTTGGTCATTGTATCTTTGGGGCTGGAGGTCATTTCATTGGTTGATGCCCATCGTCATGACTGGGGCAAACCATTGATCAAGGTCATAAGAGAAAAAGACAGGAAACTTTTGGAATTAAAACCTTTTCAAGGGAAAACCGAGCTTGAATTAAATTTTGAGGATGTCGCTTTTTCTCAATTCCCTGTGACCGTTCACCAAGATAATTCGGTTTATGTGTTGCCTAAATAAAATTTTGCTATGTCCTTGCTTAAAATCCTTGAGAAAATTTTGGCCCCTTCTGCATTAAGATGCTGCGAATTGTAAAAATCATCCTTGGTCTGGGTCATGGGCAAGTTACTGTAATCCATAAACGGCACCCCTTTTTTATGGCTTAAGTTATTGTAATAAGTCATGATATCAGGGCGATGTAAAAAGAAATGTTGCGCCTCAACATATTCTGGAGGGTAAACAAGAATGATGGGAACCTTGTTTTGTTGGGCCAAGGTGATAATATTTTCCAGCTGTTGTTTCATTGTCTCAAGCACGTCAAATCGCATTCCTTGAGGGTGGGTTATTCGCAGCTTTTCAAAATCATCTGTCCATTGGTTATTATTGGGCCTAAATCCTTTAATGTAGTGGTCCGGTGAAATATTCTCCTTACCCAGCAGTCCTTCAATGGCAAGCTGGGTCAGCAAGCTGCCGTTTTCAGCAAGTCCATATAAGGGAACATTTCGCCATAGCCAAAATCTTTTAGAATAGGTTAAAAGCGTCTGGTAGAGTTCATTCTCGTTGAGATAGGGTAAATAATACCTAGCTTCCCCTTCTTGACCAGGGCTTAAAGTTTCAATACCTACGACCTGGATGATCAACCGTGGTTTATGACCATACTTTAAGTGTTTAAAATAAATTTTTAAACGGGCCAACTGCAGATCCGGACGCATGGCATGCATGCCAAAGACATAGGTTAAATGTCCGGTTTCTTTTTCAATCACCCTTGGATCAAAGTCAACCAACGCCCGTGAATCGCCATTGACGATAATGTCCGAATCAACACCTTTTTTAATATCATTCCAGACACTAAATGCACCTTCATGGCTGTGGTATAGGCCATGAATGAGTGTAGTATTAAGGCCATAGCAGATCAAAAACAAAATCCCTAAATAGGTCAGGCTTTCTTTGATTTGAGGGGACCTCTTACTTGCCACGCTCTCTCCTAAAATTACGCCATGTGAGGGTATTACTGGAAACGAATTTTTTCGACCACGGTCGGCTTTTTCCGCCAATCTTTTCTAGTTTTTCAGAAATATGACGGCCTTCGGCCTATATTTCTGAATCGGCGTTGTAGATTGACGGGCCTCCAGTGGTCTCAAAAATTGTTTCCAGCAATACCCTCACTCCGATTTAAAACTGGAAATAAATAAACGTTTTTGCTTTAAACTCGCCTAACAAAATAAGTATGAGAATCAACCCATAGGAGCATGCCCATCGTAGAGGTTGTGGCCACTTGAGAACATAAAGGCGCACGCCTCCCAAGAATTCTTGAGAAACCTCAACTACAAAAAGCATGCCAATAAGCCCAAGGGAAATCATAAATTCTTTGAGTCCCATGCCAAATACTTCTTTATTCCATGACCCTTCAAAAGTTGCTTTGACGAATAAATGTTTTACGATAAAAAATGCGTCATGCACTGATTTTGACCGAAAAAATATCCAGGCAAAACTGACTGCTGCCATGGTTGCCATCCAGCCCAAAGAATATTGCACAAAATCCGGCAAGCGCAGCCATGAATATATTTTCTTCATTTTCTTGCCTGTAAAACGGTCGATTAAATAAAATAGTCCATGAATGGCCCCCCATATTAAAAACGTCAAGTTAGCACCATGCCATAACCCGCTGACTAAAAAGACGATTAGTATATTAATAATGAAACGGTATTGCGACACTTGACTGCCACCTATGGGAATATAGAGGTAATCACGAAACCAAGTCGATAGTGAAATATGCCATCGGTGCCAAAAATCCATCAATGATGGGGCCAGGTAGGGGCGGCGAAAATTTTCCACAAGGTCAATGCCCATAACGGACGCAGCACCAATGGCAATGTCCGTATAGCCTGAAAAGTCACAATAAATTTGGACAGCAAAAAACAGGGTGGCAATGATCATCGGCCAGCCGACAGATGCATGGGGGTTGCCATAAACAGAATCAACCAAGACCGACAACCGGTCGGCAATGACCATTTTTTTAATGAACCCCCATAACATGAGCTTAAGGCCGTCCTTCATCTTCGCATAATCAAAGCGATGGTGTTCCTTAAGTTGAGGGAGCAATTGGCCTGGACGTTCAATCGGCCCGGACACAAGCTGGGGATAAAACATCACATAAAGGGCATAGATACCCAAATGCCTTTCAGCTTTTTGTTTTCCTTTATACACTTCGATCACATAACTTAAACTCTGAAAGGTATGAAAAGACAACCCCAGGGGCAAAACCAGGTTTAATAAGGGGGCCGCATAAGAAATATGCAATAATTGTGCGACGTGGTAAATGGTCGTTTGAAAAAAGTTAAAGTATTTGAAAATAAAAAGAGCGGTACAAGTGGAAAGAATGCTGATGATTAAAAAGAATTTTTTATGCCTTGGGTCTGTTTGTTCAATCCAGATGCCACAGGCGTAATCAATGCCAATAAGGGCGAATAATATAAAAATGTATGCCGGAATAAAGGCCATGTAGAACATACAGCTGGCGAAGAGCAAAAAGCTCCATTGATACCGGAAGGGGAAAATAAAATAAAGGACGGTAACCAGGGGAAAATAAACTAGAAATGGCCATGAATTAAATAGCATACCTTGCAAGCTCTTGAGGAAAACCATAATTGTAAAACAAATCTTTGGGGTGACGGTCAAATTCAATGGCTCGTTTGGCATATTCTGACACGGATTCAAAGACCAATTCCCCATGACTTACATGCATGATCCAATCAATATGCTGCCTGTGCAAATCATCTGCGATGGCTTCAAGACTTTGATATGATTCCCAATCCACTGCTGTTGTGTACCATAAGCCCACCTGGGGCCTTGAAGGCAGCAGATACGCAGACAAAGACGTCACACCTCCTACACCACTGTCCCAAGCCGCAAACTTAAATTTTTCTGAATTCTGTTTATATTGTTTTTCAACAATAAGATTGTCTGGGTAATAGAGAGGAATCAAATCTTTCATGTGAAGCCGGTTGGTTAAAACAGCTATGTTCTGCTTGAAGGTAGGGTATTTGTAGGAGCTCGCTTGGGCAAAAATAATCCTCCAGCCTTGTAAGGCAATACAAAGGATGAGTATTAAGGTTATCTTTCGGGGTAGTGATAAACAATGTGTGAAAATAAATTCGAGAGAAAAAATAGAAGCGACCGCCATGACAGCGATCCCGTATCGATAGACACGCGGATCAACAAAATTAACCAGGCAAATTCCTATAAGGACAAGAAGAGAAATTCCGAGCCAATAACATAATTCGAAAATCACAGCTTTATTGAAATCTTTATGCCTAAAGCCAAGGACCAGAAGAACGGGAAAAAACATAATGGTCATCCATACGATTTTGGCTGCACCGATTCCCGGCCAAACAAACAGGAAACTCAAGAATTTGATTATTTTAGGGAAGGTCAAAGGCCCTACAAAAACTTTATTGAAAACAGACGACATTTCTTTGACCCAGCCGAGTTTGTCGCCGAAAATTGGAAAAACAGGGGAGCCGGTGGCCAATAAATTTTTGAGATACCATAATCCAGCAATAACCAGCGATAACAAAATGCCAATTAGCCAACGTCGATTTTTTAAAATAGATGACATGTCTTTTTTGAAATTATTTTGAATAAAAATACCAGCCACCAACAATAGGATAAAAATATAAAAAACCTGATATTTGTTGGCCATTAATTGTATAAGAAAAATTAAAGCAAGAGCGAACCGAAATGGGTCCTGATGCACCCTGGCTTCCCAAAAGTTATAGGTGCTTGCAAATATTAAAGCAATCAAGGCGCTATTGATAATGCAGCATGAGTTGGCCCCTGAATAGAACATATGGTCATTAAAAAGACACAACATCACCGCCATTAATGCATAAGCCCTGCCTATCCTGCCGCTGACATATCCAAACACCAGCAATAAAACAATGATTGTCCATAAGGTCACTATAAGTTGGGGAAACAAAGGTTCTTTGGGAAATAAAGAAATACCCAAGGCATAGGGAACAGCGTTAAAATGAGGTACGAAAATTTTCATATCCAGGGCCCTGGAGGCAAACAGGCTTGTTCCATGTTCCAGCCATAATTTTTGGACGTAGAGATAGGTTGAGTGGGAATCCACATCAACCAGGAAATAAAGATTTCTAAACAGAAAAAGGGCCATTAAAAACAAGCAAGCAACTAGGGGAACGTCCCAGACAATGCTTTTTTTAAACAATAAGCCCCATTGGCGACGTACTGATGGGAAAGACAAGAAAGTAAAATTTAATAGAATGAATCCCCATAAATAACAGCCATGATAAAGATGTATTAAAGAAAGGGACAACATTTCTCCGATAATTAAAATGCTCCCCAGAAGGAGAGTTTCCCCTAAGTAAAGGGCCCTATTCTTATATACTCCATGGGGGTTTAACAGGGTATAGCAACCAATACCTGCTGTTAAAGTAACAAAGAGATAAATAATAAATGCGCTAAATTGTAAATAATTCATTTTAAGGCACCCATTTTTTTCGTAAATTCAGAAAATATTTCTCTATGGTCATGGTGGATAGGATACCTGCCATCATAACAGATATAAATATAACAATAAAGCCGAGCATACCTACGGGATGTTTTAAATACTGACGGAGTATAAACAAAATGAGAAAATGCCAGAGATAAACAGCATAGGAACATCTGCCAATGTATCTCATGAAGCTATTTTGTGTCGCCCAAATGAGCGGTTTGAAGCCACACAAAGCTGAAACAAGCAAAAAACCACTCGCTAAATAGGCCCAAACATAGGTGAATGACCGGCAAGGGTCATAACCAACATAATATTTATAGAAAAAAATACCGCTAAATAAAAAAAACACCAAAGGAAGGAAACGGTACCGCAAAGATTTCAAAAAGGGCTCCATTAATTTTATAAGGCACCCCATGAATAAAGCATCAAAACGCAGGTGGGACATTTGAAAAAGAAGGAGTTGGTTATAAGGATAGGCCATGAAGGTGTATCGTCTAATAAAAAATATGGCGACCATTAAAATTAAAAATATCGACAGCAAAATTATTTTTCTTTTTTTATGGCTCCGATTTGAAACGCAGACCCATTGGATCATCAAAGGATAAATAAGATAAAAATGTTCTTCCACTGCAATTGACCACAAATGGCCTAGACTGGCGATTGGATGGATGTAGTTTTGAAATAAGAATATATAACTTATAATTTTGATGCCTTGAATTGAGCCCAAGGTCAGTGTAAAGGCGATCCCTGCTATGACGACTAAAATATATTGGGGTAGGATTTTAAAAACTCTTCTTAAATAGAATCTTTTTACCCTGATTTTTGAATCAAGGTCTTCAAAAATCAAACCGCTGATTAAAAAACCACTGGTCACAAAAAATAAATCAACACCCACGACACCAACCTTAGCGAAATGGTTAAATTTATCAAAAATAAAAGATGGGAAGATAGGGGAGAGATTAAAAAAATAATTGATATGATGGATGATCACCCACCCAATGGCGAGTGCCCGAAATCCATCTAAAAATGGATAGTATTCTAGCAAACGAGTAGACCTTTTTAAGTTGACAATTGTTAAGTGTACCATTTTTTTGATATACAGGATTAAAAAATTTTGATATAACTTACCCACCAATGAAACAGTCCAAAGTAAAAAATTATTGTTGGGCCAAGCAAGAGATGGCTCCCCATTGTCCGGTCATTGATGCACCGAAATATGACCCATACAAGGATTTTCGTCGGGATAAAAGTGGGTTTTATGTCTTGATCCGTGTGGATTTTTCGACGTTAACGATCGACGTGGCTGTTTGTGACAAACATAATATTATTGTTGCTGTTTTCCGAGGGACAACCCCGCAGGACATTTACGAGGCCATTTTTAAATACGAAAAACAACACGGGGTCAATTGGTTTACCGACAAAGGGCATGTCGCCTACTTGGGTAAGGAGTTTAAAAAAGCCCAATTGGCTTTGAGCTTAGGGAACAATGCTTACTTCCAAGAGTAATATTGACATTAATTAAGTTGTGTCTTAGAATTCACCTTATGTTAGCGTTCTTAATCTTGACTTTTGGTTTTTTATCACGCATCGTGGTGCATACGCCTAATTTTTCGCCGGTTTTAAGTTTGGCTTTATTTGGCGGCGTATATCTGAAAGGCCGCCAGCCTATTTGGGTGCCGCTTGCATTAATGGCTTTGAGCGATGCTGTTATAGGTTTTCATGCTACCATTTTTTATACATGGGGCAGTATACTGTTGATTAGTTTGATCGGACTTTATCTTCGTAACCATAAAAATTGGGCTAATTTTTTGTCCGCAAGTTTATTTTCTTCGATACTTTTTTTTATAGTGACTAATTTGGGGGATTTTTTAGTTTTTTATCCTCATACTTGGGCCAGTTTGCGACAGTGTTATTTTTTGGCTATCCCTTTTTATCGAAGCACCTTGGTTTCTACCATGGCTTATAGTTTGGTATTATTTTCTGTGGGGGAACTCTTATTATCAAAAACACATAGCATATCAGCCAAGGAAAGTGCGGTTTAAATCCGCCACAGTCCCGCTGCGGTGATTTGTAAGGAATCTTACTTACAATAGTCCGAATACTGGCTGGTATTTCTTGCATTGACTGCGTAAGACAGGATAATGCTCCATATACTGAGAGTGTGCAGGGAACATCCTCAATCGTCACAAGACGGTTGAGGATTTTTTATTGAAAGGAAGTACAATGAATATTTTTATGTCGATTTTTGTATTGAGTTTGTTGTTTTTTAATTTGGCCCAAGCTGATGATGAAGGCGGCGATTTAGGGACCCTTGTTGTTCAGGCCTCACGCAGCAATGATACCGTCGGTCAGATGAACAAAGACGTGACTGTCATTACCTCCCAGGAGATTGCCAAATCACCGGCCAAGAGCCTACCGGAATTGCTCAATGAAGTCCCGGGTGTTGATGCCAGGGTAAACACTAATGCCCATGATGAACAGGTCAATATGGGAGGTTTTGGGGAGCAAAATGCTCCTAATGTGTTGATTTTGGTGGACGGCCGGCGTTTGAATACGCCGGATTTGGCGGGTGCCAATCTCTCCTTGATCAACCTGAATTCCATTGACCATATTGAAGTTATCCAGGGTGCTGCCACAGTTCTCTACGGGGACAGTGCTAACGGTGGGGTCATCAATATCGTCACCAAAAAGGGAATGGAAAATACCAAGCCCAGTGTGACTTTGACCAGTGAGATCGACAGTTATAAGGGTAACAAAGACGGTATTGATGTGGGTGGCGGAATTTCTCATTTAACGTATCAATTTGACTATGACCGCGACCAGTCCAATAATTACCGCACCTATAACAATTTTTGGTCAAACGATTTTGATTCACGCATGGATTATGATCCCACTGATATTTTTGGGGTTGATTTTTCACAAGGCTATCATCTGGACCGTTTTAAATTGCCTGGGGCTCTGAGCATTGCCCAGATCAATTCCTTAGGGACGACCGGTGCCGTTGTCAGCAGGGAGTATTATGGGACAGACTCTGATTCTCATTTTGATGTGACCCCGCACGTGAAATTCGATGAGGGAGAAAGCCATTTTGATTTTTCCCTGTTTACATCATCCCGAAAAAGTGACATCAATTTTGTCAACGCCGCCAGCAGCAATGGTTTTGCGACCAATTATGAATTGGAATCTTATGAGTTCCAACCTAAGATCATCATTACGACACCATTGACCGACCGCTTGGACAACAAATTGACATCAGGTTATGATTACATTTACTATACTGAAAACCGACGTTTTAATTCTCCTAATACTCTGCAAGACCAGGTGTATGCCACTGAAGCTTCCCAAGGTGTTTATTTATTGGATGAGGTAACGATGGATGAGCATTGGCTGCTTAATGCAGGGGCCCGCGGGGCTTGGGCCAATTATGTGTTTGACCAAACCCAGCAGACGCCCTTGAAGTTCGACCGTTCAACAACCACCGAAGGGTTTGATGGCGGTTTGGGCTATAAATACAATCCTGATTCAAAAATATTTGTCAATTACACCCGTTCCTACCGCCTACCGGTTTTGGATGAATTTTTTGAAAGCCCTTTTCCAGGACAAACAGGCGGAGATACACAGGCCACTTTAAACCAGGGGCTTACCTACCAGGTCGGTAACCAATATCAATTAGGGGTAAGAGACCATAGTTTCAAAGATGTGAATATGGGGTTGACAGCAACGGAAGTGCAGTATAAAAATGAAATTTACGATGATCCTAACCTCAACGGAGGCACGGATGCCAATTATAACGGCCGTACCAGGCACATCAGCGAAGAGGGGGATGTTTCGGTTGACCTGTTCAACAAGCGCTTGAGGCCATTTGCCAATATCACCTTTCAGCAAACGAATTTTGTCAGCGGAGATTTTTCCGGCAAGAGAGTTCCTGATGTTCCCCAACAGCTGGCCCATGCCGGCATTACATTCATGCCGCTGACAGGTTTAAGCACGACCATCCAGGATGATTTTGTGGGAAATAGATATGGGTTAGGTGATGATGCCAATCTTTTCCCCCAGGTCAAAAGATATAATACTCTGGACTGGAGCGTTAAATACGATTATAAAAATTATGAATTATGGTTTAGTTTGAATGATATGCTCGACAGGCGTTATTTTGTTTACGGCTCAAGTTACGGCTTAGTCGGTGGTTACGCTCCGGAAGTCTATTATCCTGCACCGGGACGTAACGTGCAGGTAGGTGTAAAAGTAAAATTCTGACCGGTTCAACACCGGGTGTTGAACCGGTTGAAATGGTTATTATATGAAAAAAGCGATATTTAACTGGAGCGGGGGGAAGGATTCTTCTTTGAGCCTGTATTATCTTTTACAGTCCAAGGAGTATGATATCCGCTATCTGGTGACTTCGGTTAATTCCCAATTCAATAGGATCTCTATGCATGGGGTGCGCCAGGAACTTTTGTGCCAGCAGGCGGAAAGCATCGGTATCCCTTTGCATATGATCATGATCCCAGAGATGCCGACGATGGAGAGATACAATGATCTTATGGATCAGACCCTTAAAAAGTTTAAACAAGAAGGTATTGATTATTCCGTCTTTGGAGATATTTTCCTCGAGGATTTAAAAAAGTATCGAGAAGAGCGAATGGCCCGTGTTAATTTTAAAGGGGTTTTTCCGATTTGGAAAATACCTTCACTGAATCTTGTGCGAGAATTCATTGATTTAGGGTTTAAAGCCGTACTGGTCTGTGTAGATGAAAAAGTGTTGGACCGATCTTTTGTGGGACGTCACATTGATGATGTCTTGCTTAAAGACCTGCCTGTCAACGTGGACCCTTGCGGTGAAAACGGAGAGTACCATTCCTTTGTTTACGATGGGCCTATATTTAAACGGCCTATTGCCTTTGATTTTGGCGAGGTGGTTCATCGCGATTATGCTACTTCAACGACGGCAAGCACAGTCCACACCGGTTTTTGGTATTGTGATTTAATTCCAAAAAGCTTATGAGAATCGTTTCTTTAAAAAGGCTTGAACCGTACGTACTTCGACATCGTATAGTTTCTCTTATTGCGAGCGCTACAGAGATTGTCTGCGCTTTAGGTTTCGAAGATGCGCTTGTTGGGCGTTCACATGAATGTGATTATCCGCCTTCCGTCCAGCGGTTGCCTGCCTGTTCTGAGCCTAAATTTAATATCCATGGGACCAGCCGTGAAATTGATGGACGTGTAAAAACAATCGTCCGTGAGTCACTCTCAGTTTATCGGGTCAATGGCGATAAACTAAAGGCTTTAAAGCCGGATATCATTATCACCCAGGACCATTGTGAGGTTTGTGCCGTGAGCCTGAAAGATGTAGAGCAGGCTGTTTGTGATTGGTTTGGCAATAAGGTTAAGATAGTGAGTTTACGGCCCAATGACTTAAAAGACATATGGCAGGGCATTAGACAAATTGCAGATGCATTAAGTCAACCAGATCGGGCAGAAAAGTTAATCAAACAGTGCCAGGAGCGCATGTTAGCCATTGAGCAGAAAGCAAAAAATTTAGCTCAACCTACCGTTGTCTGTATCGAGTGGATTGAGCCGTTGATGTGTGCGGGTAATTGGGTGCCGGAATTGGTGGCTATGGCCGGAGGACGTGATCTTTTAGGAAAACCGGGAAAGCATTCTCCATGGATGGATTGGGAGCAATTGCAACAAGCTGATCCTGAGATTATAATAGTTATGCCCTGTGGCTGGGACATCCAACGCGCTGCCCAAGAGATGCCTGTTTTAGTGAAAAAGAATGAATGGCATCAATTAAAGGCCGTCAAATCAAAACAAGTTTATCTAACGGACGGTAACCAGTATTTTAACCGCCCAGGACCTCGCCTAGTTGAGTCATTAGAAATTCTTGCTGAAATAATGTTCCCCCATACCTTTACATTCGGCCATAAAGCACAAGGCTGGCGAGTGCTTTAATTTTTTCCCATTATTAGATTTCTGTTATATAATATCCCCTTCTTTAAATATTAATAAATCTGGTTCCAGAAATGTGCCGTTACCTTAAATTTTTTAGAAAATCGGCCCTTGATTATGCTTAAAACTATTAATTTATTAGGCGTTAATGTCAGCCGCGTCAGCTTAGCTTTAGCTGCTCAACAGATCTATGCATGGGTTGGGCAAAAAAAGCGTACCTATGTATGTGTTGCTCCAGTGTCGACCTTGGTGGAAGCACGACGCGATCCATCATACTTGGAGGCAGTCAATACTGCTGGTATGGTGACACCTGATGGTATGCCGGTTGTCTGGCTGGCACGCGCTCGTGGATGCGGTGATATCAATCGCACCTATGGCCCGGATTTAATGTTGGAGACTTGTAATTATGGGCAAAAGTTGGGTTTACGGCATTTTTTTTATGGCGGGACAGAGGCCACTTTGAAGAAGTTAGAGCAAAAGCTTCATGAACTCTATCCGCAGATATTAATAGTTGGTAGTTACGCTCCGGGTTTTAGCCCTAAGGTTTGGCAAGAAAGCAAGGAAGTCATTGACCGTATCAATAATTCAGCCGCAGACATTATCTGGGTAGGATTGGGTTCGCCTAAGCAGGATTTTTGGATGCAGTTACATAGGCATTTGCTGAATGCTCCTGTTATGGTGGGGGCAGGTGCAGCTTTTGATTTTTGTTCAGGGGCAAAACCCCAGGCCCCTCGATGGATGCAGCCTCTTGGATTGGAATGGTTTTTTCGTCTTTGTTGTGAACCCAGGAGGTTATGGAAACGGTATTTGATCGGAAATACCCTTTTTTTGATCTATTTGATTAAAGATTCCTTTAAAAGATCGACTTAATTGATGAAAACAAAACTTCACTCTATTTTTATTATCTGCGTATACATAGTCCTTGACGTGTTTTGTATTATTCTGGCATTTCATTTGGTATTGCTTTTCAGGCCGCAAACCGTAACTTTTAAAGTCTGGTCAAAATCCCTTTTTTCCGCGGCCGACCCGTACAGGTCGCTGTTCATGGTTTGGATGCTTTTGATTTTGTTTTTCCATTATACTCATGACCTTTACAAGACCCGTCGCGAACAATTAGAGAGCCTGGAAATATGGGAAGTTGCCAAATCTACCTTTATTTCGACCTTGGTGGTCATTGTGTTGGCATTTCTTTTAAAAATCCAGGATTTTCCCCGCAGTGTCATGATACTAAACGCTATAGTAATCACGTTATTTTGTTCCATTTGGCGGGTGTTAAAGAAATTATTGGTCAATTATTTAGTCAGCAATGGTTACAATAATTTTAATACGCTGATTATAGGCGCTGGTAAAACCGGTATATCATTGGCCAGCGAAATTAGCAAGAGACGGGCTTTGGGATTGAAGATCAAAGGTTTTTTGGATGATCATAAAGTTGGCGTTTGTGGCAACTGGCCTATTCTAGGCAAGCTGGACGACTTAAGTGAGATCATCCACCGGGAATTTATCCATCAGATTTTTATTACCATTTATCCAGACCATCCAACCTTAATCAATTTACTTGAAACTGCTAAGGAAGAAGGCAGGGCCGTCAAGGTAGTACCGCAGGGGTATGAGTACATGGCACGTGATTTTATTAAATTCAATATTGGGTTCATTCCCATTTTAGAATATTCTGATATTGATATCAGTTACCGTAAAAGGCTCAAACGCCTATTCGATTTAGTATCATCATTTGTATTAATGGTCTTCTTGCTACCGGTCTTTGCTGTTTTAGGTTTACTGATCAAACTCGACAGTCCCGGCCCCAT
>Ga0206797_1028_pt1 | contig 38273 bp, 24 predicted proteins | sample Alteio_BWOrgCont_69_FD_152894 | JGI IMG/M metagenome (GOLD analysis project Ga0206797, IMG submission 152894) | Enriched cells from forest soil in Barre Woods Harvard Forest LTER site, Petersham, Massachusetts, United States -... | ecosystem: Environmental > Terrestrial > Soil > Temperate forest >...
TCGCGAGACATAGCTACGAGATTGCGGCGTCGTTCCTCCTCGCAATGACAAATTTGGGTTTTGCGATAACATTACTTTTTATTCTCATCTCTTCAAAAACTTTCGCCCAATCGCCATACACCGACAGCGTTTACCGCCCCGAAATAAAAAGCGTTGAGTTTTATAATACCGCAAAACAAGCCTCCTTCCCTATCATCACCCTGCAATCTGCCGAAAAGGTGCTGCTTGGCTTCGATGATCTGCGCAGCGGAAGCGAAGATTTCACCTATACCATTGAGCATTGTGATGAGGGCTGGAATTCATCTAACCTTGCCCCGGCCGATTACCTGCAAAATTATACAGACGACAAAATAACCAACTACATTTTGTCTACCAATACGGTGCAGAAATACACCCATTATGAGCTTAAACTGCCGAATAAAAATATCGCACCAAAAATCTCAGGTAATTATATTTTGAAGGTATACGAGGATGGCGATCCATCTAAACTGGTATTAACCCGCCGGCTATACATCGTAAACCCGCGGATTTCTATCAATGCAGAAGTTGTACCCTCAAACGACGTCACCACCAGGCAGACCAATCAAAAAATCAATTTCACGCTCGACTACGGGACGCTGCGGGTGCAAAACCCCGGAGCCGACCTGCGTACCCTCATCATGCAAAACGGCCGGAGTGATATCAGCCAGCTAAATACCCAGCCCACCTATATCCACGGTACGCAGTTGATCTATAACGATGTAGGTATAAACGATTTCGCCGGGGGCAACGAATTCCGTCATTTTGATACGCGAAGCCTGAAGCTGAATTCCGAACACATCGACCACATTACACGCGGTGATACGGCAAATTCAATACTGTTATTAACCGATCCGGATAGGAGCCAGCCGAATTATACTTTTGAGTACGATTTGAACGGCAGTTTTTACATTATCAACCAGGATGGTACCGATCCGCGCAACGACGCCGATTATTCACATATGTATTTCAGCTTAGCTACCAAAAGGACTCCGGCTAGTGGCACGCCTTACCTTGTTGGCCGGTTTAATGATTATAAGCTTGACGCGCGCAACAAGATGATTTTTGATCCGGCCAGCAATCACTATTTACTCAGCCTGCTTTTAAAGCAGGGGGTTTATGATTACCAATATGTGTGGGTTGATAAAACCGGCAAATCTGATTATACCGCATTGGAAGGCAGTCACTTTGAAACGGAAAATGATTACCAGCTGTTGGTTTACTATAAACCGCCCGGCGCCCGCTGGGAAGAATTGATAGGCTACCAGGTGGTAAATACGGCGAAAAAATAATTGTAATTTGGATATCCAATATTGTGTTCTGAGTCTTGCTTTGAACAAATTAACAGATCTTTCAATCATCCTTGTGCCCGATTATACTCACCCGCTGGGCCTTAACCCTATTGGCAGAAATTGAAAACAGGCCCCGAAAAAAATTGATTTATAATCCAAACCTAAAAACAAAACCCACAAAGCCCTGTTAATTCACCTTGAGCCATACCCTTTCATTACTGTAAATTAATGCTATTTTTATTGGAAATTTTTACCTGGAAATTATGACTACCCCTAAAGGGCAATCAAAACAAAGTTCCTCATCAAATAAACCAGCGGACCATGGTGAATACCAGCAGGTGCATGACTATAGCCCGATGGGAGTTTTAGGTATGGATGCTGCGGGGATCATTACTTATGCTAATGTCGCCGCTTTGCTGTATCTTGATTTGGGGAAACAGGATGTGCTGGGCCGTTATCTATTTGATATTTACCAGGATACTACCAACGACCGTATAAATGAAAGTAAATTGCTGAAACAGGAAGAAATTACCGATCGGGAATTTACTGTAAAGGCATCCCCTGAAAAAGAACGATGGGCATTGGTAAGCTCCAAAGTATATAAAGACAAAAACGGTAAGGTTGAAACTTACCTTTTCATCAGGGACATCTCTGCGCTCAAGAAAAAAGAGAAACTATTTTCTTATCTCAATAAAGCCGCCGAAGAGCTTGCCAAGGCGAGGGACACGCAGAGTGCGCTCGACCAGATATCCCGTTTCATTGTGCCCAAGTTTGCAAATTGGTTCAGCATTGATCTTTTAAAGGAAGACCGGATGGAGCTGCTGCTTTTAAAACACGAGGATCCGGAGAAAATAAAATGGGCTTATGAATACCGTAGCCATTACCCAACAGATCTTAACAGTAACACTGGTACCGCCCTGGTTTTAAAAACAGGGAAACCGAGTTTTGTACCTGTTATTACAGACGAAATGGTTGAGGCCGCCGTTACCGACCCCGTACAACGAAAAGCGATACTTGATATCGGCCTGCAATCGGTTATTACTGTTGCCATGTCTAACAAAGACAGGAACACGGGTGTGGTGTCTTTCATCTCGTCCACACCGGGCCGTTATTTTGATGAAACGGATCTGGATTTCGCCCAAAATTTTGCAAGCCTTATCGGCCTCGCACTTGATAATACCCGCCTGAATGAGGAAGCGGCTAATGAGCTCATCCTCCGAAAACAAAGTGAAGAACAGTTCCGGTTTTTGCTCGATGCAATACCACATAAGATGTGGACGTCGGCGCCCGACGGGCGGGCCACCTTTTATAATAAAGGGTGGTACGATTATACCGGCATCAACGACTTTGAAAAGTTACGGGAACAAATATGGAACCTAATTCATCCAGATGACCTGGCATCAGCTGCGGAGCAATGGCCCGTTGCGGTTAAAACTGGCATATCAATGGATATGGAGCACAGGTTCCGCCGCAAAGACGGTGAATATCGCTGGCACCTTAGCCGTTTTTCGGCCCACAAAGATGAGAATGGGCAAATTATACTTTGGGTAGGCACCAGCACCGATATACACGAACAAAAACTGGCCGATCTTGAATTATCAGCGGCAAATGAAGAGTTAACCTCCGCCAACGAGGAACTGGCCGCGGTAAATGAGGAGCTGGCATCTACCAACGAAGAACTTGCCGCAGTAAATGAGGAACTGGCAACCACCAACGAGGAGTTAAACAGCAGTGAAGAAGAACTTCAAACGACCGTTAATGAACTGGTTTTAGCCAAAGAACAGGTTGAAGCCAGTGAACAGCTTTTCAGGTCGATAGCGGTTAATATCCCTAAATCGCTGATTATTGTTATAGGCAAAGATCACAGGTTTATAACCGTTGAAGGCGACTTGATGGTTAAAATGGGTTTTGACAGTAAAAATTACACAGGTAAACATCCTGCAGAAGTTGGGCCGCCCGAGAGATACTACGCCACCAGGGAACTATATGATCGGGTATTGGCAGGGGAGCAATTTAACGAACAACGTACCGGTGCTACCGGAGAGATTTTTAGCGTCGACTTTGTGCCTCTTAAGAATGATAAGGGTGAAGTTTATGCAGGTTTGATCATCGCCTTGGAAATTACGGAAATTAAGCAGGCAGAAGAAAAAAGTGCAAAACTGGCTGCAATTGTCGAATCGTCTGACGATGCCATTATTGGTAAAACATTGGAGGGTATTGTTACGAGTTGGAATAACGCTGCAGAAAGGATGTTCGGCTATAACGGATCTGAAATGATAGGCCAATCAATACTAAAATTAATACCCGAAGAACGCCATCATGAAGAGCCGCACATATTGGGGCAGTTAAGAAATGGGATACGGCTGGAGCATTTTGAAACCCAGCGAATGACGAAAGATAAAAAGATGCTGGATGTTTCGCTTACCGTATCGCCAATAAAGGATTCACGCGGTAACATTATCGGTATTTCGAAAATTGCCCGGGATATTACAGAAAGAAAGCGGGACGAATTGCGAAAGAGCGATTTTATAGGTATGGTGAGCCACGAGTTGAAAACGCCGCTTACTTCACTTACTGCGCTTATACAGGTTGCTAATTCCAAGCTTAAAAATAGTGAGGATACCTTTTTATCGGGCGCATTGGCCAAGGCAAATATCCAGGTGAAGAAAATGAGCGCAATGATCAACGGTTTTCTTAATATCTCCAGGCTGGAATCCGGGAAGATCCTGATAGAAAAGCAAATATTTGACCTTACAGAATTGATTGTCGAAATTATAGATGAAACTGAACTTACGGTTTCAACCCATGAGTTCCGATTTGAACAAAAAAGGCCGATAATAGTAAATACCGACCGTGATAAAATAGGATCGGTGATCACCAATTTACTTACTAACGCAGTAAAATATTCTCCAAAAGGTAAGGTAGTAGAAATTAAATGCGAAGTTTTGAAAAATGAGATACAGGTAAGTATCCATGATAATGGTATTGGCATCCGGGCCGAAGACCAGGAAAAATTATTCGACCGCTATTACCGGGTAGAAACTACCAATACCCAGCATATCTCCGGATTCGGCATTGGCTTATACCTGAGCGCAGAGATCATTCAACGCCACGATGGCAAAATTTGGGTTAAGAGTGAACCCGGCAAAGGCTCGACCTTTTATTTTAGCTTGCCCACCGCCGGAAAATAACCGAAATCATCTGCGGCGGTTTCTTAATTCAAGATAGTGACGTTTCAGGTGGCAGGTGGTTGCAGCCTCAACTATATCGCCGAAGGAAAGGGACTCTTTAAGCTTGACGCGAAAATGCTTCGGTTTGCTAAATTTTATATCCTCAGCCAAAACTTTTAGCACAATATTTGATTTATACATTCAAAAACAGTTTAACCTTTGAAAAAACCATACAATTGGAACGATTCGGCCGTATTGCTTTAAAAACTATTCTATGGATTATCGCCAGTATCATTTTCCTGGTATTGCTTGTAGTAATTTTAATACAGGTGCCGGCGGTTCAAAATGTGCTGAAAAACAAGGCCGTTACTTTTTTAGAAAATAAAATTCACACGAAAGTTAAAATAGGCCACATCAGTTTGGGGCTGCCTAAACTCATCGTGCTGGAAGATGTTTATTTTGAGGATCAAAAAAAAGATACCCTCATTGCCGGCGACAAATTGAAGGTTGACATCAGCTTATTTAAGCTTCTTAGCCATAAAGTTGAGGTAAACGAAATTAATCTACAGGGCATTACCGCCAATGTTAGCCGCGGCTCCGACAACGTTTTCAATTTCGATTATATTATTAAAGCATTTGCCGGCGAACAAAAAAAGCCTGTAAAACCTACCGATACTTCATCTACGATGAAGTTTTCGATAGATAAGGTAATTCTGGATAATATCCATATCTCCTACAAGGATGCGATGACGGGCAACGACATCAAGTTTCTGTTGGGGCATTTTGATACACGTATCAAAGATTTTGATATGGATAAAATGAAATTTACCATACCAAAGATCACCTTGTCGGGCGTTGATGCCAGGATCATTCAAACAACAACGGCGACAACCGTAGCAAAAGCAGCAGCTGCAGACACTGCCATCAGCCCCATTACGATGGCTCTTAAACTGGGAATCATTGATATTTCGAAAATTAAGGTTGACTACCGCAGTAACCAAATGACAACCAAAGTTGATTTAGGTAAGCTTTTGGTAGAGATTGATAAACTTGACCTTAAAAATCAAAAGGCGGGAATAAAGTCGATAGAGTTGGATAACACAGATGCTACCCTTGTATTTGCCAAACCGGAATCGGTTAAAAAAACAATTGTAAAAGCGGTTAAGAAATTGGATACGTTAGTTGCGGCTCCTAACAGTGGAAAAAGCTGGACAGCCACTTTGGGAAAAGTAAGCTTTAGTAATGACCATATTAAATACGATAACAATGCGCAGGCTCCGGCCGCAAAGGGTCTTGATTTCGGGCATATGAACATTAGCAATTTAAATGCGGGCATCGAAAACATCTATTATAGCGCAGACACGATATCCGGAAAGATCAGCGGATTTTCATTTGCGGAGAAAAGCGGGCTGGTTATCAAACAATTCCATACCTCATTCTTATATGGGCCGAAAAGCTCTTACCTGAATGATTTGTATCTTGAAACACCGCAAACGGTTATACAAAAACAACTGCAGGTGAGTTATCCCTCTATCGCTTCGTTAAGCAATGATTTGGGCCGCCTGTATATCAATGCCAATCTGAATGGAAGCCATCTTGGCCTTAAAGATGTATTGCTGCTGGTTCCATCAATGGCAACCATGGATCCTTTTAAACATGCGCCTAATGCAGTTTTCAGGATTGACGGAAGAGTAATTGGCAGAGTTAACGATCTGCGGATCCCAAGCCTGGAAATAAGCGGGCTAAGCAACACCCATATCAAAGCATCGGCTTTAATAAAAGGGCTGCCAAATGTAAACAAATCCAATTTCGATCTCACTATTACTGATTTTAACACCGGCAGCGGTGACATAGCCAAATTGGTTTCGCCGGGAATGATACCTGCGTCGGTCAGTATTCCGAAAAATTTGAACCTGAAAGGCAGTTTTAAAGGCAGCATGACTGACTTTAACACGAAGATGACCCTCCGCACCAGTAATGGCGCTGTTGATCTGATCGCTACCATGAAAAATAGTAACCGGAAGAACTCAGCCTCCTATTCCGCCAATATTAAAGCCAACAACCTGGACGTTGGGGCTCTAACAAAACAGCCGCAAAATATTGGGAAAATATCACTGAGCGCCACTATCAAAGGTACCGGCCTTGATCCCAAAAGGGCGAGCTTCCAGTTTTCGGGCAATATAGCGAGCGCACAAATTAAGGGCTATAATTATCAGAACGTGGCGCTCAAAGGCAGCGCCAATAACGGAAAATATGTTGCTAACATGCACATAAAGGATCCCAATATCAATTTCAGTTTGGACGGCAAAGCCGATATGAACAAGAAATACCCATCAGTATATGCAACTTTAATGGTTGATAGCATCGATCTGCAAAAACTAAATTTTTCGAAAGATCCGTTACGGGTTCACGGTAAAATTGTTGCCAATGTACCAACGGCCGATCCGGGTTACCTAAACGCCAATATTTTACTGACCGATCTTTTAGTGGTACAAAAAGGCCAGCGCATCAGGCTTGACACCGTGAGCCTGATCTCAACCGCAAATGCGGATAGCAGCACATTGAAATTAAAAACCCCAATGCTATATGCACACCTCGGCGGGAAGTATAAGCTGAATGAAATAGGAATAGCAGTGCAGGATGTTACGGATAAATATTTTGATACCAACGCTGCCAAACCTACTGTCAAAACCAAACAAAGATATTCGCCGGAAAATTTTACGTTTGATATACACCTGGTAAAAACGCCATTGGTGACGCAATTTGCGCCATCCTTAAAAACGCTCGATCCTGTGCTTATAACCGGTCATTTCAATAGTGAAACCGGCGACCTCGCAGTTAATGGGTCCATGCCCCGGGTTATTTATGGCACCGAAAGAGTGAACAACCTGAAGCTGGCTATTAATACCGGCAATAACGCGCTCAATTACAGCTTAACGGTCGATGAAATTAAAGCTTCATCGTCCCTGGATCTTTTGTATACCAGCATAACCGGCAGCGCGCAGAATGATAAGTTAAACATTAGCCTGCAAGTTCGCGATGCAGCAAAAAAAGAGCGTTATCGCCTCGCTGGTGTATTCAGCATATTGCCAAACGAATACCAGTTCAGCTTCCTCCAAAACGGCTTGTTATTAAACTACATTCCCTGGACAGTTAATGCTGACAACTCTCTTGAGTTCGGCAGTAGAGGCATTATGGCGAAAGATTTCGCGATTACAAACGCTAACCAGGTTTTAAGTATTAACAGCGATACGCAGGAATTAAATGCACCTATAACTGTTGATTTTAAAAACTTTAAGATAGAAACACTCACCCGGGCGGCGCAGCAGGATTCATTACAGGTTGGGGGCGTAATAAATGGCGATGCGCATCTCAGCAACCTGCAAAAATCAATGGTATTTACTACAGCGCTAAACATTAATGATTTTAATTTTAAAGGCGATACCGTTGGCAACGTGGCATTGAAGGTAAATAATCAAACCCAAAACGCTTATAGCGCCGATATGCGTATAACCGGGAAAGGCAATCAGGTTAATCTGGCGGGGTTATACTATACTACGCCCGAAAGTACTTTTGACTTAAACCTGGATATCGTGAGTCTTAATATGAAAAGTATAGAAGGCTTTAGCTTTGGAAGCATCAGGAATTCAAGCGGCAATATCAGCGGTCAGCTAAAAATAACAGGGTCAACTAGTGCGCCGGTTGTAAGGGGCGATGTGCATTTTAACAAAGTAGGATTTAATGTGGCCATGTTAAACTCCTATTTTACAATGCCCAACGAGAGCATAACTTTTAATAACGATGGCGTGAGGTTTAACGACTTCACCCTGATTGACTCACTGGGTAATAAAGCAACAATAGCAGGCACTGTATATACTAAAACGTTTACCGATTTTGATTTCGGTATTGATATAACGGCAAATAATTTCAGGGTCATTAATTCGACGCAGGCCGATAACAAATTATATTACGGGAAGCTTTTTGTTGATAGCCAGATAAAAATACGGGGCGATATAGACAAACCCGTTATTGATGCAAATCTAACCGTTAACGCTAAAACCGATTTAACGATTGTACTGCCGCAGGATGACCCGGGTTTGGAGGATCGAAAGGGAGTTGTAGAAGTAATCAATCCGCATGCGCCTAAGCTCGATTCCATACTGCTGGCAAAGCAACTGGATTCGCTTCGTAAATCTGATTTGAAAGGGCTTGATGTAACGGCAACCATAACTATTAAAAAACAGGCCAATTTTACCATCGTTATAGATGAAAGAAATGGGGACATTGTAAAATTACGGGGCGAAGCCCAGTTAAACGGCGGCATTGATGCAAGCGGAAAAACAAGCCTTACTGGTACTTACACTGTTGAGCAAGGCTCCTATAATCTTGCATATGCAACTGTGAAACGCAAATTCAATTTCAAAAAGGGCAGCACCATAACCTGGACGGGCGACCCAACCAGCGCAAATATTGATCTGACGGCCATATACATCGCGAACGTACCACCCATTGACCTGGTGAGCGACCAAACTACTGATAACCCGGTAATGTACAAGCAGAAGCTTCCTTTCAATGTCGATTTAAATCTTAAAAATCAATTACTAAAACCGGACATCAGCTTTGATATTATCCTGCCCGACAGCAGTTATACAGTTTCGCCGGATGTTGTATCAACCGTTAACGCGAGACTTGACCAAATAAGGCAAGACCCCAACGAGATGAACAAACAGGTACTGGGCGTGCTGGTGCTGGGACATTTTATCGGTGACAATCCTTTACAAAGTCAAGGAGGTAGTACAGGCATCAATGGAGCCATCCGCAATAGCGTAAGCGGTTTATTATCAGATCAGCTGAATAAGCTTGCGGGCAACCTTATCGGTGGCGTTCAATTAAGCTTTGACCTTACTTCAGGCGCCGATTATTCGTCAGGCGTGCAGCAAAACCGAACTGATCTGAACGTTGGCCTGTCGAAGCAGTTCCTTAATGATCGTGTGACAGTTACCGTCGGAAATAATTTTAACCTGGAAGGCCAAAATCAACCGGGGCAAAAAACCACAGATATTGCCGGTAACCTATCTGTAAACTATAAACTAACAAAGGATGGCCGGTATATGGTACGCGCTTATCGTCGCGATGAATTTATTGTTATAGAGGGCGAAGTAGTTGAAACGGGCGTGGCATTCTCGTTAACCTACGATTATAACCATTTTAGGGAGTTGTTTGCAAAGAAATCAAAAGAAGAAAAGGCATTGCAAAAGAAATATAACGAGGATCAAAAAGAAAAAAAGAATGAACAAAAGGCAGCTGATAAAAAAGCGGATTCAACAGCTGCACCTGTTCAGCCTGCAAATCAGCCTCAAAAACAAACATCAAATTGACGTATGGGCAAGCTTAAATACCTGTTTATTTTAATTATCATTTTCATCAGCGCCTGCAGCACTACCAAGTACCTGGCGCCGGGGGAAAAATTGTACGATGGCGGGAAGGTGAAAATTGCAGATAAAAACACAACGAAAAGTGAAGCAAAAGCATTAAGCGGCGAACTGGAAGGATTGCTGAGGCCCCTACCCAACGGCAAAATACTTGGTTTGAGATTTAAGCTTTGGGTTTATGATAAAACACGAACAAATAAGAAAAGAGGATTAAGGCATTTCTTAAATACACATTTTGGAGAGCCACCTGTTTTAGTAAGCAGTGTGGATTTAGATAAAAACAGTAGTATTCTGCAAAATCGCCTGCAAAATGAAAGCTATTTCATTGCACAGGTGTCGGGCGACACGGCATCAAAACATAAAATAGCGAAGGCAATTTATACGGTTCAAACCGGTCCAGCTTATCACTATCGAAAAATTGTTTTCCCATCCGATAATGATGATTTGGACACAGCCGTTAAAGGAACTGCCAACAAGAGTTTTTTGAAAGTTGGTGACAAATACAATCTCGATATTATTAAAGGCGAACGGATACGGATTGACGCACGGCTAAAGGAAGAAGGGTTTTTTTATTTTGCTCCTGAGGACCTGATCATGAAATATGACAGCACCGTTGCCGGGCACCAGGTTGATATGTTTGTAAAAGTGAAGGATGCTACGCCCGACCAGGCCCGATGGATTTATAAAGTAAGGAACATTTACGTTTATCCTGATTACTCTATAAAAGATACATCGTTAAAGTTAGATTCGGCGGTAAAATACCGGTGGTATAATGTTATAGATCCCAACCATATTTTCAGGCCTTTTACTTTTAAAAATAGCGTGCTATTACATCCGGGCGATATTTATAACAGAACTGAACATACCAATTCACTCAGCAGGTTTATTGAGCTGGGGCCATTTAAATATGTAAAAAACCGTTTTGAAGACGTTACGCCAGACTCTGCGCGGCTTGACATCTATTACTTTTTAACCCAACAAAAAAAGAAGTCGATACAGGCTGAAATACAGGTTCAGCAAACTTCTGCAAATTATGATGGCACGGAGATAAGCTTAAATTTAAGAAACCGGAATACCTTTAAGGGAGCCGAGTTATTTAATATCAAACTATTCGGGGAACGGGATTTACAATTTGGAAAATACAATAACGGATTCAATATTTACCAAACGGGTATCGAGCCATCCCTTTCGTGGCCAAGGTTTGTAGGCCCGTTTAATTTTAGTACAAACAATGCGTTTATTCCACATACCGTTTTATCAACCGGCTATACGTTGATTAACCGCAACCAACTATATACGCTCAACTCCTTCAATGCGTCATTTGGTTACCAATGGAAATCAAGCATCCATAAACAATATGAGTTGGATGTATTAACGGTGAACTATGTAGATGCAGCTAATGTTACACAGCTTTACTTAGACAGCGTTAAAAAAACCCGTAATCCCGCGTTGGCGCACGTTGTGGATAAACAGTTTACTTTTGGCCCCTCCTTTAGTTACACTTACACCAATACCACTGAAGAATTCAGGACCAATACTTTCTTTTATAACGGCAAGGTAAGCTTGTCGGGCAATCTTTTAGGGATAATAACCGGCGCCGACACGCTAAAAGGAAAGGTGAGCAAGCTGTTTGGAACGCCATTTAACCAATACGTAAAACTGGAAAACGAAATAAGATTCTACCACAAATTAAGTCCAAACAGTAAACTGGCCACCCGTTTAATGGTTGACGTAGGTATCCCCTATGGCAACTCCACCGTATTGCCATACACCCAGCAGTTTTTTATAGGAGGTGCAAACAGCCTTCGTGGCTTCCAGGCGCATTCTATCGGGCCGGGTGCATATAACTTACCCGTTGCCCTAACGCAGGGTACAAACTTCCTGCCGGATGAATCCGGCGATATCAAAATTGAGGGAAACGTGGAATATCGCCCAAAACTGTTTAGCATAGTTGAGGGTGCGTTATTCCTGGATGCGGGTAACATCTGGCTTTTGCACAGTAACCCCAATTTGCCGGGTGCCGCTTTTGGGAGAAATTTTATAAACCAAATAGCTGCCGACGCCGGATTTGGATTACGCTTTAATCTTACCGTATTGGTATTGCGTACTGACCTGGGCTTCCCGATAATCGAACCCAATTTACCGGCGGGGCAGCACGTGGTTATTAATCAGATAGACTTCGGGAGCTCGAAATGGCGGGGACAGAACCTCGTATTTAACCTTGCCATCGGCTATCCTTTTTAATGAGCAATTTGATAATTGCGATTAATTATTTTTGCTGATCTTGCGCTGATAGATACACCATCGCTTAGAAAATAGTTAATGGCTCATAATAAAGAAAAATCCGCAAAGAAACCTGCACGAAAAAATTCAAAACCGGTTCAGGTACCGTTACAAATTATCGATCTGCATCAAGATGGGTTTCACCCCTTAGTTGAGATATCCGTGTTCGGCAAGTCATTTTTAGTCGTACTGGATACCGGGGCTTCAAAAACGGCCTTTGATCAAAGTATTTTGATGCGTACCAACCAGGATGCGGTGCTAACTGAAAGTGACAGGCTATCTACCGGCTTGGGCACCAACTCTATGGTGTCATCCACAGTTATGATTCATGACCTTGTTATTGGAGATTTATTGATAGCCAAATTTGAAGTAGCTGTATTGGACCTTTCCACCATTAATATTGCATACGGTCAACTAGGTCATCCCGAAGTATTAGGAGTTTTGGGTGGTGATATATTGATGAAATATAAAGCGGTAATTGACTATGGAAAGCAACGGCTTAAATTAAAAAGATCTACAAAAAAAGCTCACAAAGTGTCAAAAACTTCGTGAGCTTAATTTAGTTTCTTGTATTTATCTATACGTCTATGTATCTATACGGGCGTATTTGGCATTTTTTTCAATAAACTCGCGGCGTGGGCCAACTTCGTCGCCCATGAGCATGGAGAACGTATGGTCACATTCGGCAGCATTTTCAATACTTGCCTGCTTTAAAGTACGCTTGGCCGGGTCCATGGTAGTTTCCCATAATTGCTCTGCGTTCATCTCACCCAAACCTTTGTACCGCTGTACGTGCACGCTATCTTCTTTCCCGGCGCCCTTTAGCTTTTGAATAGCAGCATCACGTTGTTCATCCGTCCAGCAATATTCCGACTCCTTACCTTTCTTTACCTGGTATAGTGGCGGCGAAGCGATGTACACATAACCGTATTCAATCAATTCCTTCATGTACCTGAAAAAGAACGTCAATATCAGCGTTGTAATGTGCGAACCGTCAACGTCAGCATCCGTCATGATCACGATTTTATGATACCGCAGCTTAGTAATGTTCAATGCTTTATCATCCTCCGGTGTGCCACGGCTCACACCCAGACCGGTAAACATATTCTTTATTTCCTCGTTCTCATAAATTTTATGTTCCATGGCCTTTTCCACGTTCAATATTTTACCACGCAGCGGTAAAATGGCCTGGAATTCACGATTGCGGCCTTGTTTGGCAGTGCCTCCTGCCGAGTCACCTTCAACCAGGTATATTTCGCACAATGCCGGATCGCTATTAGCGCAATCAGAAAGTTTACCAGGTAAGCCCGAGCCTCCCATCACGCTTTTGCGTTGTACCATTTCGCGGGCCTTACGCGCCGCAGCACGGGCCGTTGCTGCAAGTATTACCTTGTTAACTATCATCCGGGCTTCTTTGGGATGCTCTTCAAGGTAATTGCCTAGAATTTCACCGACTGCCATATCAACGGCACCCATCACCTCGTTGTTTCCTAACTTAGATTTGGTTTGTCCTTCAAACTGAGGCTCCTGTACTTTAACTGAAATTACCGCGGTCATTCCTTCACGGAAGTCATCACCTGTAATTTCAATCTTCATGTTTTTTAATAAGCCTTCCTTATCTGCATAAGCCTTTAAAGTGCGAGTCAGCCCTCTTCGAAAACCTGCAACGTGTGTACCGCCCTCAATCGTATTGATGTTATTCACATAAGAGTGGACATTTTCTGAATAGGTATCGTTATACTGTAAAGCAAGCTCAACAGGGATACCATTTTTTATACCGTCTACATAAATTGGTTCGGGTATAATGGCGGTGCGGGTGCCATCCAGGTATTTAACAAACTCACTTAGCCCGCCTTGTGAATAAAATTGTTCGGTTAAAAAGGTGCCATCCTCTTCCGGTTCGCGCTCATCAGTTAATGTGAGGCGTATGCCTTTATTTAAGTATGACAGTTCCCGCAAACGTGCGGCAAGGGTGTCGTACTTATACTCTGTAGTTAGCGTAAATATCTCCGGATCGGGTTCAAAGGTTTGGGTAGTACCGGTCCGGGAAGATGACCCGATTTCTTTAACTTCAAATAAAGGCTTTCCCTTTGAATATTCCTGGGTAAACATTTTACCATCGCGTTCTACCACCGTTTTCATGTGTATTGACAAGGCGTTAACGCAACTCACACCTACCCCATGCAAACCACCGGAAACCTTGTATGTATCTTTGTCAAATTTTCCGCCCGCATGCAAAACGGTCATTACAATTTGCAATGCCGAAACCTTTTCTTTTGTGGTAATGCCAGTGGGTATGCCCCGGCCATTATCAACAACAGTAATTGAATTTCCTTTGTGAATGGTAACATTTATGGTATCGCAATAGCCGGCGAGCGCCTCATCTATTGAGTTGTCCACAACCTCATACACCAGGTGGTGTAATCCTTTAACTCCCGTATCTCCAATGTACATCGACGGTCGTTTTCGTACCGCCTCTAAACCCTCTAAAACCTGTATGTTATCTGCTGAGTAATTTGATTTGTCCTGATTTTCTTCGTTCATATTTATTTAAAACAACAACCTTCAAAAATACGCATTTTACCCGGTATTCCCTCCATTGTTGATAAATATGGCACGATATAAACACACCTTGCAAAACATTAGGATACTCGCACCGAAAGTTTATCTTTGTCAAAATTTTTTAAGTAATAAACACAAACCCTTTTGCTCTGAGTGCAATAAAAACCAATGATTGAAATGAAAACTACGGCTTCTATTTTTACAAAAATTACCTTAGGGATATTAATTGCCGGGAGCATAGCCGCCTGCAATAAAACTAAAACCAGTGACAAAACAAGCGACGCCAAACCTGCTGCCCCGGTTAAAGCCGAGATGGTATTTATTAACCAGGATACGTTAACGGCAAAATACGATTATGTTAAGGATATGCGTAAACGCCTGGAAGATAAAGGCAAAGCCGCACAAAATGATGTAGGCGGGCGCAAACAGGCTTTTCAACGCGAAGTTGCTGAATACCAAAAAGGCGCCAACACGTTAAGTGCTGACCAGCGAGCCACTAAAGAACAAGCCCTTCAGCGTGAAGGACAGGACTTACAGACTTACGAACAAAATACAACTGCGCAATTCCAGAATGAACAGGCTGGCGAAACCCAGAAGTTGTATGAAAAAGTTTATGCCTTTACAAAACAATATGCTAAAGAAAAAGGCTATAAAATGGTTTTCACATTTCAAACCGGGAACACCAACCTGTTATATGCCGACGGAAGTATTGACGTAACAGCCGACGTGATAAAAAGGCTGAACGATGCATACGCAAAAGAAAAGAAATAAGCTAATTGCTCAAGTTTGACTTGAGGTGATAACAGCACAACATTAGAAAGCCCCGGCTCTACAGAACCGGGGCTTTCTAATTATCTTTTTGTTTGTTTACTTAAGGACAAATATTGGCTGTAGTAAAACTCAATACGATGACATCTCCGGGCTGATAGCGACAATCGGCAGTAAATTACCAACTTGATTCCTAACTTACTGTAACAGTTAGTGCTTTGTTATCGAGAATAGTTAACACTTTATTATCAAGCTCTTCATACTCAGAGTTTTTACTAATAAACTCAGGTACAATCTCCTTCATTTTATTTACAACTGCAACAATATCATTGTGGTTATTCAACAGAAGGAGCTCATTAATATCTGCAAGCACCTCGGCGTATTTATAGTCTATTACCTGCGATATTTTAATCTTTTCGTGGTAAGTAGGCATGGTGTTTTCTCCGTCGTTCAGCAGTTCTTCGTACAATTTTTCGCCGGGCCTTAAACCTGTGTATACAATTTTTATATCCTTTTCCGGCTGTAAACCAGCTAATTTTATCATTTTCAATGCCAGGTCAGTAATTTTAACCGGGGCACCCATATCAAAAATAAATATCTCTCCCCCTATTCCCATGGTGCCTGCTTCCAAAACCAGGTGAACAGCTTCAGGGATTGTCATAAAATACCGTGTTATTTCGGGATGTGTAACAGTAATCGGGCCGCCCTTTTGTATCTGGGCTTTAAACCTTGGTATTACTGAACCATTGGAACCTAATACATTTCCGAATCGGGTGGTAATGAAACGGGTATTCGCATTATTATCAGGATGGTTTTTAAGAGATTGGATATATATTTCGGCAATTCGCTTGGTTGTACCCATTACATTTGATGGGTTAACTGCCTTATCGGTAGAGATCATTACGAATTTGTCCACATCAAAAGCAACTGCAAGATCGGCCAAATATTTTGTACCCAATATATTGGTCAATACACCTTCGGTTGGATTTTCCTCCATCATCGGAACGTGTTTGTAGGCCGCTGCATGGAAAACGACTTCTGGCCGATAGTCAAGAAACAACTTACTCATTCTGCCATAATTCCTGATATCGGCAATAAATATTACAGCGGGGACATCAGGAAAAGTTTCCTCCACATGCAGACGAAGCTCGTGTAATGGCGATTCGGCCTGGTCGCACAAAATAACCATAGCCGGTTTGTACTGAAGTACCTGCTGCACAATTTCCGATCCGATAGAGCCTGCCGCCCCGGTTACTAATACACGTTTCCCTTTTAAATCCTGCGAAATTCTCGTAGTGTCAATACGTATAGGTTTGCGCTGTAACAAGTCTTCGATATTCAGGTCCTTAATTTGCTGAAGGTTAAGTTTACCATATATCCACTGGTCTGATGGTGGCACCGTTAGTACCTGTATACCCAGGGCCAGGCATTTTTCGAGCGCGTTTCTTTTAGCCTCTTCATCAAGGTGATGATTCATAATGATCAGCTTATCAACCTTACGCTTTTCTATAAGTTTGTCGAGCTTATCAATATCATAAACCTTAACCTGCTGTATCTCCTTGTTTATCTTGTTGTGATTGTCGTCAACAAAACCTATGACCTCAAAATTGGTTTTTGCGCTTGTTTCAAGGGCTTGTTTCACAAGCACCGCGCTGCTATCCGAACCATAGATCAGAACAACTGTTTTTGTTTGGCGGGAATAGTTATTGATATAGTAATAAGCGCTTTTGACCGCCGTGCGCAATAAGATCAGTAACGTACTTGAGATAGAAAAATTTACAAGCATCACCATACTTATGGTTACCTGGCTGATTGGCCAATGCGGTAAAACCCAAATATTTAATACAATTAGATAGGTAAGCGTGCTTAAAAATACCGAACTGAATATTCGCAATACATCGCGGGTATTTGAATAGCGAATAAGCCCGATATGTATACGCATTATGTACATTACAACTGCTGTAATCGCACAATATAAGGTTGTATAAATAAAAAAATATCCTCTTAAAATGCTGATGAATTCAAAACGATAGGCGATAAAATATGAGAAGGAAAAAGATGTGGCAACGATAAAGATATCGACCAGCATTATAACCCACCTAGGTACCACTCTGTTGAATAGTATATACTTTTTCATAAGGCTAGTTTATAGATGTACGAAAGTAAAGTAATATTTTTAAAAAACAATAAAAAACAGATTTCGGAGCCCCATTGCGGGAATGCAACAAGCTTTTTACATTCAGGAATTTCTTTATAATTAAACATAAGCAGAATCAGGTTCACGAGCCTCCGGATATGAAAAACATTTTTTTTACCGATAAGTTTTAATTTTTTAAAAACTTATGATTTATATGATATTAACAGGGGAGTTTTAACATAATAACGAGCGCAATGCAAGTGCCGTACGGGACTTTAATAAGGCAACAGACGATGAGTTTACTCAAATTGTAGGTGTGGCGGTTCGTACTAAAACCGGCTTAATTGCAATATAAATTATCACCAACGGAATAATGGTTATCAAGAACAATGTGTAAGCGGGAAATTCGATAGTTTGTATTATAACCATAATGATTATTCCCTGTAGTATTGCGTACCCGCTCGCTACCCATAAATGAGGAACCTTCTGTTCGTTAGCCAGTACCTGGTAAAAATGGAGCCGATGCGCCTTAAAAATATTTTGCCTGAGTATGAGCCGGTGGGTAATCGTTAAAACAGAATCGATACCGTACACTACCAGAAAAAGGATATACTGCCAATGGCCGCTAATAAATATTAAACGTAACAGTAATAAAATGATCCAGAAGGCGATAGTTACACTACCCACGTCGCCGGCAAAACATTTAGCCTTTTTCCGGAAATTGAAAAAAAGAAATACCGCACAGGCCAGCATTGGTATCCATATCATGTCTGTCTCAACAAATGCCGTTTGCCGTAAATTAACATATTGCAGGCCAGCCAAAACCACCAAACTGTAAGCACCGGTAATGCCATTAATACCATCCATAAAGTTGTACATATTAATAATCCCGATAACCATTATGTAAAGAGCTATACAAACATACCAGGGTAAAAAATTAAACACCTGCAAATACAAAAACAACATTGTTACGGCTGTTAAATGAAACAGCATCCGGAGTTTACTCGAAATAGTAAACATATCATCAATAAAACTGATCAAACCGATAATGAAAATGCCGAGTACCGGCAGCCAGTATGAGGGATAAACAATTAAAGCAGTAATAGCGGCAAAAAGGAATATTACCCCCGCTCCTCTGATGGTAATTTCGGCATGCGAGCTTCGTTCATTTGGATGATCAATGATATTGTAATGATCAGCAATACGGAAATATGCCAGCATCAGTAGGAAAAATATCAATGTTAAAACGAGGTATATCATAAAAATTAGTGAGCGGAAAAACTTTTAATGGTTATTATTAACCCTTCCTTTGATGAAACAGGCAAATGGTCAAGATGCAAAACTGTCTTAATTTTTTGATTGGATACTATATAATTTTCGGTAAGCTTTTTTAGTCTTTCTGTAGTTAATGGCAGATGTAATTTATCACCAATTGATGCTATTCCTTTAATGAATGCAGGATTTAATTTCCAAAGTTTGGGTTTTAAGCCTATTGTTTGGGCGATGATATTGATAACCTCATTAGTAGATAATGGCTCGTCGTCGGCTAAATTATAAATACCGCCTGGAATGGCAGGCTCACTGATTATTTTTTCAATCACAAAATTAAGGTTGCTTATCGACAAAAACGATCGCTGATTATTAAAAGCAGCTAATGGATATGGGATGCGTTTTTGAACAAACTTAAACAGCAGGTTCAAATTTCCTTTGTTTCCCGGTCCATGGATCATACAGGGCCTGATAATAAATAGCCTTTTGCCACCAGGTAAGGGTTGCGCCAGCAAATATTCTTCGGCTTGCTGTTTAGATTGCCCATAAGGCGTTTGGGGATTTGGGGCAACATCTTCATTTAACACCCCGTCGACGGTATCTGCGACAGCCTTTACGCTGCTAAAATAAATAAAGTCACGCGAGGGGCTTTCAAGAAATGTGTCAAATAATAATTTTGTTAAACCAGTATTTACGGCGAAATATTCTTCGGCATCAATAGTGTCATTTAAATCATGTGCTTTTCCGGCAAGATGAATAAACACATCAGCACTTCTTATTATTTTATTATTAGCAGTGACATGGGTCCAACTGATTTCATTATCCTTTTCAGAAACTCTAGAGATAGTATTAAGAACATATCCGGTTTGTAACAAAAAACCGGATAGATTTTTCCCGACAAATCCCTTTGATCCTGAAATAATAAGTTTCATTTCTGGCGGTTTTTGCTTACAATTTGCTCTATTAGATTGTGATATTGTTGTGAAATCGCCTCCTTAGAGAAATTTAATTCAATAAATTTCCGCGCTCTGGCCCCTTCAACATGTAATATATCTCTATCCTTATAAGCCTGAATGATAGCCTGGATATAACTTTCTTTGTCATTCAACGGAACTACGCGGCCATAGTTGGCTTTATTCATTAAATTACTTAACGGAGAGTTTTTGCCGGTTGATATTATTACAGATTTTGCTGAAGACATTATAGTATATATTTTAGAAGGAAAGCCTTCACCGTCCATCTCCGGACTCATTAATATAGTATGAATATCAGCACTGACATTTATTAAAGGCATTAAATCTCTCGGTTGGTAGTCAAGTAAAAGGATATTTTTGATATCGTTACTAATTATCTCGGATTCAAGCCATTCTTTTCTTATCCCATTCCCAACTATCATAAACTGCACTGGCATTTGGCTTAGCTCTTTTGCAGCGGCAATCAGGGATTCCCAGCTTTGCGCAAAGCCAATATTTCCAGCATAAGCGATAACAAATTTATCATTCAGGTTGTGCTTATCACTAAAATCATTTTGTCGCGGGCCCGGTTTATATAAGTTACTATCAACAAAATTAGGTATAACAAATAGCTTTTCAAGTGTATCAACCCTGGGTGCAATAATATCAGCAAACTTCTGATCAATTACCACTACCGCAGCACTTTTCTTATAAATAAATTTTTCTGCCCACTTTAAAACATTGATAATTTGGTTGTTTTTAAAAATACCCTGGTTAATAGCAAAGTCAGGATATATTTCCTGTACATTGTAAATTGATTTTCCACCAGTTATTTTAGCTATTACATAAGCTACAAATCCTATAGTGAGCGGAGGTGAGGGAGCAAGTACAATATCAAACTTGCCTAATGTACCACCGATACAAATCGATAATATATGAAATTTAACAAAATCAAGAATTCTAAAAAAAGTCCTTCTTGCTTTTCGCATTGGCACGTGATAAACTTTAATTCCATCATATTCGCTGGTGTAATATAAACCTAGTCGGCGCTTTGTAAGCGGTTGTAAAGCAATATCACTTTCAACCAGGTTATAATGTGGGGTTGAAGTGAGAACAACTATTTCATGCCCGTATTTTTTTAGTTCAGATACCAGGTCGGCGTACAAGTATGCCGTTGATACACCGTCAGGTCTAAAAACGATAGAATGAATAAGAATTTTTGCCATTTTGTGATTTACAACATTTCAGACCAAACTACTCCTGTTAGTAATCAGTATATGAAATTATAACTGTTAAGGTTTAATAAATTTTTCGCCATAATGTTCCGATTGTTTTTATTTTGCCTTTTGAATTTAAAGTATCTAAAAGCACCTGCACCAATTGCATAATTATCATTTCGGACACTTTTTGCGCGACGTGCCTCCCTGGTTACCATTTTTATATGCAAAAAGAACAAACTCAACTGCATCTTTTAACGACATCATAAACCTTGTCATTTTCAGATCGGCAGCGTGTTCATACAAAACATCATCAACCCTATCGGCATCCCTTTTTACGCCACTAAAACAAATAAAATCCCGGGTGGCACCTCGCACCTCGCATTCTGTTGGGGTCTGTGATAACGCCCCCATTGAATAATCGTACCTGCCAGCGTATCCTTCGGGGTTGGCGCTTACAAATCTGTTGATACCCGAAGTTAAAACACTAATCATTTCAGATAAGAAACTATTGACTTGGCCATTTCCTGATTTATTTCATCACGTCTAAATTTCTTTAAGAATTCAGTCCTAAAACCCGTTTTATACGTATACAACTCTAGTTGTTTAACCATTTCATCTACCCGTCCGGGTAAAAACAGTATATTATTTGAAACGTTTTCCGCTATAAATTGATTTGCAAACCCGCCAACTCCGGCAATAATTGGTTTATCGTACGCCGCTAATTCAAAAATTTTCGACGGTAATACTTTTTCAAATGCCTCATAATCGTTCAAGTGCAAAAACAGGAAATCCGATTGTTCATAAATTTTCAACAATTCCTTTCGCGAAACCGGCGTTCTAATCTCAACGTTGGTTACGCTAAGCCGGTTTATTTCATTTATTAGCTTTGCCTTCGCTCCGCCGTCACCAATTATCAGAAACCGGTACTTATCGCCCAATGCCTTTGCAGCACCTGGTATTATTTTATGCAAGCCCTGACCTTCGCCGATATTACCTGCATAAGTTATCAATCTTAAATCGTTATTATTCTGACCGCTGGCTTGCAAATGCAGAAATTCCGGGTCAATTCCGTTGGAAAAATTAGAATAGTTGGGACGGGTGTATTTGCTAAAATAAGACTTAAAACCACCCGATATTAAATTAATATGACTGGCATAATTAAAAATTTTCTTTTCGATGTTGTTTAAAACCGGCAAAACAGCCGCCTTTAAGTGAGTATTTCGCAACACATCTTTCATCGTGTCCACAAAAATATCCCTGATATCTAAATATAAAGGTATCCTTTGTTTTTTGGCAATTCTATAACCCAGGTAAGCGGTGAATAGCCGGGACGACGAGGCAAAAACGAGATCGTACTTTTTATCACCTTTTAACTTCTTTGTTTCGAAGAAGTAAGTTTTAAAAGAGTTCATCTGGTCGATGAAACCACTTTTATGTGTAGGGATCAACACTCTGTTAATGATCATATTTTCGCGTTTTTCAATTGCAGGGGCTTCGGATGAAAAAGTGCTATATCGATTTGGTAAAGTGGTGATAACATCAACCTCAGCTTCGCCGGCAACCTGTTCCGCAAGTTCAATCGCCAGAGGCGAATTGCGAAACGAACCGGCACAAAGATCAGGTTCAAAATAAAAGCTCAAGTATAGTATTTTTTTCATGTATTATAAAAAACTGACGCAGGTTTCCAAATGTTTACGAAAATGGACTGCTAAACCAACTGAAGTTCTGCATTGGTTAAACCCGGTTGAATAATTGAACTTTTTCAACTCAGAATTGTCAGCATTTTCTATACTCAGTTTGTGTCGGCTATTTATCATGAAGTTTTTATTGTCTTGTTGTACGATTTCGCAATCCGGGTGAAAATGAAAATAAGCACTTGATACAATATCAGAAGATGTGTTAATCGAATCCTTAATTACTACCTCTGATTCCCCAAAGTTAAATTCCCTTTGATGAACGGCGTTAAATTTTTGTTTATAGCCGTCATGGCTCGCTATAAATATATCATTTTTATCAGTAGTTATTTTCACATTCGCACGCCCCCCCACCCTGAACCCTCCCCAAACCTCCGATTGGCTCACTCCATTAATATCGACGGTATTGTGAGAAGAAGTAGATCGTTCAATATCCCTGGTTGCTCCAATTTGATACGTTGAAGTTCCCGCTTCTGTAAGCACAGGTCTGCCATCAACATACAAAATAAATGACAAGGCGTCGGCATGGCTATGTCCCGGCTGATAGGATGCTCCAATTGGGGCTGCGTCAACTATGCATTCATATTTACTATTTTTAAATTTCCGGTATCCCGACTCGCTCAGGCTAATTTCGTCTTTACATACTAATTCCAATTCTTCAGCAAATATAAAAAGTTCGGCGCTTGTACATGCAATGCCATTGGCACTATCGTTGAAATGCGGGATATCTCCATTTTGAAACGTGATAATTTGAAGCCAGCTCAACATTTTTCCGGCTTTTTCTTTGACAAACTCCAGGAAATCGACATCAATGTTTGAACTGTTGCTGTACCAGTCTATTAACTCAAGCATTCTGAAAAAAATGATCTGGTGATACATTGGGCTCAATTCAAAATGGCCTCCATCCTTTAATATCTGCTCATCCAGTTGTTGGTAAAGTATATTTTTCGCTTTTTCTTCCCATCTTTTATTCTCGAAAGAGCGGCCTCCCATCATTAAGGCAAATGCATTCTCAAGCAAATGATTTCCCAGTAAATGGTATTCGATATTTTCGCCCAAATAATTTAGCTGGGCATAAATGTCGCTGACTATTCCAATATCATGTAATTCTTTTTCAGATAAATAACGGATCACATTCATCGCCCTAAGTGAAATGGGGTATGGCTCGGGCTTCAATCTGCCATCTTTTAACCAGGCACCAATTTCTTTGAGCCATCCCTGTTTAAGAGAATCATTTAATCCGGGCTGATGCAAATAATTAAAATATTGCAAATTATAATTCCATAGTTTACCAAATTCCTGAAAATTCCAGTCAATGCCATTATTGAATTTCTTTTTGAGATTGAGAAAAGAAAAACCTGCTTGCTCATCTGCGTAGTACGCATCCGGTAATTTTACGCCAAAAGTCAGTGGTTTGAATTTGATTTCCTTTTTGGGATCGGGATAATATCTGGACAGGCTGGTTACACCAAATAGACGGTATTTTAGTTGATAAAAAAGCTGGACAGCTTTTAAATAAGTTATAGTTCTATAAATTAATGGAATCTTTTTTATAGCTGCTATCAAATCAATCTAAATTTATTCATACAATTATCGGGATAATTTAGATTGAACCGGTGATTATTTGCCGATTGACTGCAGTATTTCATTTCTAACCGCATCCGCTTTAGTGTTGTCATCGGGATTATTAATTACGCTTTCAGCCAATGCTTTTGCTTTCGCCGCACCATTTTTCTGAGCATATTTCTTTAACAATTCATAATCCTCGATGCCTTCACGGAAAGCCTCCCATCTCCTGCTTGATATAATACTTGTACCAGGCCCATTATAGATAACCGAAAAATTAACACTGCTGGGACCGTCAAAAGCGCCCACACGCAACTTATTGTCCGAGCCATTCCGGTAATCGGTATAATTCCAAAATCCTACACCATTGCCGCCGTTAACAAAAACCTGCCAGGCTAACAAACGATAATAACCATATGGTGACAACAACTCCGAATTTTGGTCTGTTTCATAAAACCAAAATTGGTTACTGTTACTTTTTAAAGTATTAAGCAGGCCGTTTATTCGGTAATCAATTTGGGAAACAGAAAGTAAAGACCCAACCTTGCTAATAGATTTAACCGTATTGAGCGTACCAAACGTCTTCATTTCCGGGAAAGCGGTTTTTACCCAGCTTAAAAATTCATAGTCGTCATCCAGGTATTTATCGGGCACCTCGTCAAATGGATAAATATATAATTGGTCTTTTGAAAATCCGGCAGCTTTCGAATTATCCATTATCGCCTGGTACCATTTTGTGAAATTATTTTTCCATTCGTCCGACATAAAGGTTGTTCCCTTATAATTGTCCTTGTTGACGAAATTTGCGAATAAAAGTAATTTCTTAAACGGCTTGAGTTTTGCAATATAAGCGTTGTACGCCCTGAAATCTGTATTGCCAACAACAGGAACAATATTCGGCGGAACGACCATGGTATTGATATCATGCGCTAGTAAATCATTGATGGCGTCTTCATTTCTATCACTTATTTGCGGATAAGTAAGGTAAGCCCAGTTCACAGCATTCAAAGAGAATGCATTGAATTTATCTTTTAACACGTTGACGTTTACAGATAACGTTGTGGTAAAAGATTGCGATTCTATTTTTACGGCAGTCACCGATTGCCCTGAAGCTTTCCCGGTAATTTTAAATAAAAACACGCGCGACTCGCCCGGTTTCAACGATAAAGGTTCGTTATTTAAAACCACGGGGTCGGCCACTTCCGAGTAATTATGCCCTGAGACCACAAAAGGTACGGTATAGAGCTTAAAACCGCTAACTGCGGGAGCCTGTTGGCCGATTACGCAATTGACAGACCTGGCAGCATTAGATAAGTTGGTGATTGCGAAAGCGCCGTATTCATTGCCATTTATTACGGTGCTAAAGTTGTATTTATGATCGGTTGTATTCCCGGGCTTATATGGCGTTGTTATATTCCCCCATGGGTTTACCTTATCTATTATAAGCGGAGTTTTGTACTGTTGCTGCAAATCATGTAACCTATCTGTTTCTGCCTGGGCCAGACTCTCCGTGATAGATGCTGCTTTTGAACTTTTAGCCGCAACCTTTTTTGATGCGCGTTCATATCTTAACAGCGTTAAAAGAGTATAAATGTTCTTATTTAAATCATCATTGGTAAACGTTTTTCCCGAATTAGCATCGACACGGCTACCAGCTATTACTTCGATCTCGTCACAAAACAGAAGCGTTCCTTTTGGCATTACAACCAATTTTACGTATTGAGCTTTTTGATTAACGCCAGCGAGTGTAAACTTTCGCACCTCATAAGCCCCTGTTAGATTATTGGGATCAGCAGCGGCATCACCTTTGTAAGCATAGTTAACTTTATCATTTGATACGAAAACAAATATATGCTCGGGGAAATCTACCCCCGCGGTATTTCCCCTGGCCGTATTAAATGTAACCTTGTCTATAGTCGATGCCTGCTTAAGATCGATGTCGATATTGATTTGCTGTGCACCTACCCAGCCAACGGTATTAGTCGACGACCAAAAAAATCCGCTGGTGTAAACACCATCCGTTAAAACAGTATGGTTCACATCCGTTGATGTTAAACTATAATTGGGAGCTGGGGAAACGGTGTAAGGTTTATTTAATGCAAGATTTTGGGCATCTGTTTTATTATCGCATGAGCAAAACAAAACCGCTAAAACGCCGCAAATTAAATTGATCGCTTTCATGGTAATTTGATTAAAATCGTAGCAGAATATCAATAATTCTTTCGGCCGCTTTGCCGTCCCATTTTTCGGGAATAGCCCCTTTTTGCCACTCCGCGTTAAAAAGCTGTCTAAATGCTGGCCCTATATTTTCAGGGTTAGTCCCAATTAAACGATTGGTCCCGATTTCACAAGTCTCCGGCCTTTCCGTATTATCCCGTAAGGTCATACACGGAACGCCAAGAACGGTTGTTTCTTCGGTTATCCCTCCCGAGTCCGTAATAACAACCTTTGCGTTTTGCACAAGGTAATTGAACTCAAGGTACGATAACGGCTCGATCAGGAAAAAGTTTTCGTGATTTAGGCCCAACCTATTCAAAACTTTTGCTGTACGCGGATGAACCGGGAATATAACCGGCAACCCGTTTGCATTCTCTATAATTTCGTCCAGTAACTCTTTAAGTTTATACTCCTCATCTACATTCGCCGGACGGTGTAATGTAATAACAACGTATCCCTTCTTTACTAATTGTGCCTCATCCCAAATTGCAGGTTTTTGCAAACGACCGATATTTTTATACAGGGTGTCGATCATTGTATTTCCCACAAAAAATATTGATTTTTCGGGTACGCCTGCTTTTAACAGGTTTGTATTGGCGGTTGTTGAGGTGGTAAAAAAATAATCGGTAATACTGTCTGTAACCATCCGGTTAATTTCTTCAGGCATGGTTAGGTCAAAGGACCTGATGCCCGCTTCAACGTGCGCTACTTTTACATTCATTTTTTTGGCGACGATTGCGCATGCCATAGTCGAAGTCACATCGCCAACAACCAACACCAGATCGGCAGGGTTTGATGAAAGTTCCTTTTCAAAACCAATCATTATCGCTGCTGTTTGCTCTGCCTGCGTTCCCCCTCCTGCTTCCAGGTTAACATCGGGCTCCGGTATGCCTAATTGCTCAAAAAAATCGCCCGACATCTTTTTATCGTAGTGCTGTCCCGTATGCACCAACCTATATTGAATTTTTTCACCAGTAGGGTCAGCAGCGTGAATAGCCTCAATTATCGGGGCAATTTTCATGAAGTTAGGCCGGGCTCCTGCGATGATATCAATTTGCATACATTAATTATTTTAACGGTTGCTTTTTTAAGTTTAACATAGGTTTTTCTATAAATCGCCATGATAAAAACGCAAGCAAAATGGTTAATAAAAACACCCACAGTAATACAAGCGTATACCCCCGGTAACCTAACTGTACAAAAACATTTACTATCGGCATATGATATAGATAAACTCCATACGAAATGTCATTGCCATTCAAAATGGTTTTACTCAAGCCTTTTGCCGAATAAGCTAATGCCAAAATTGTTTGAGAAAGAATGATGACAGACACAAGTCCGTAAAAATTAAGCCAATAGTTTGGCCGGAATTTATGCAGCCAAATCGAAAATACCAAACAATATACCATATAAATAACAAGCCATATAAAACCCTTCGATTCATAATATTTCTTAATGTGATGCCAATTTTCATAAGCTATCGAGCCCAGTAAAAAATAAAATAAATAAGGCAGCAGGTTTAAACTCATTATTTTAATGAGCATGGTTTGATTATCACCATTTTGCTCATAACGCATACCAAACCAGTAATTATAGGCAAATGATAGTATAGCGAGAACAACTAAAAAAGTGGTTCGGCCCACTTTCGAAGTTCTCACCAGGTAGAAAATAATTGGGATTAGTACGTAAAAACTAATTTCAATGGGTATTGTCCATAAGCTGCCATTCGGGCTCCGTACCCCAAAAGCGCGAAACATATCGGGGGTGTAAACCTGGAAAAAAGTAACCTGCGTTGCAATCCATGCAATAAATGGCTTGCTGAAAACATTATGAACGTTGATAAACCCAAAGTAAACCAACAAAATTATGGTAAATATCAAACACGCCCATAAAGCTGGATAGATGCGTAAAAACCTGCTCCGGAAATATCTTTTTAAATCGCTGTTCCGATCGTATGAGGCATATATCAGGAATCCGCTTACTGTAAAAAAAATGGGTACACCGGGCACATAACTTAAAATATTTGCCAATAGCTTTAGGCTGCTGCTTTGAAACTGCATATGTTCCATGGTATGCGTAATCAATACCTGGAGTGCAGCAAACAAGCGTATCAGATCAAAATTATTTGTTTTTGAAATGGCCATGCTATTATATTCCGTTAACAGAAACCCAACCAGCCGTTTTCAAACTTTCAATAGCAGCAAAACTGGCAAGCGTAGTGTTTACTATCTCATTAAACGGGATTATAGTGTCGCCCCCTTCTTTTATTCTTTTAACTAACAACTCAAATTGTGCGGCATGCCCTTTATTTTGCGACGAAGAAGCAGAAGAGAAACCTTTAAATCCATATCCATTCAACTTGCGCCAATTGTCAAGAACAAGCGTGCGGCTCTGTGTGTAAACTTCTATTCTTTCTTTAGCATATTCCTTGCTGCCATTTGCAAAGTAATTAATTACCGCGTTAGTGCCATTTTCATATTTTAATAATATCGACGCATTATCCGAATTTTCACCTGGATTTACCCCCATTGCATTCATACATACTTTTGTAACTGCTGAACCGGCTAAATAAGAACACAGATCAATAAAATGGCAGGCCTCACCTATTATCCTGCCACCACCGGTTTCCATATCCTGAACCCATGAAGACATCGGAATGGCGCCCGCATTCATGGTGGCAATGATGTTCATTGGCTCAGCGTTATTACCAACCAGTTTTTTCATCTGCACGGCTAAAGGTGCAAAGCGGCGGTTAAAGCCAACATTTACCGTTTTACCTTGTTTGGCATGCACTTCAATAATCTGATCGAGCTCCTCACTATTTAGAGCCAGGGGCTTTTCAACAAAAACATGCTTGCCTGCTTCCAGGGCTTCAATCACCATGCCTGCATGTTTATCATGCCGGGTAGTAATTAGTACAAGATCGACCTCCGCATCGCTTAATATTTGCTTATAGTCGGTAGTTGAGTTAGAGATACCAAACTTTTTGGCGAGCGTAGTACCAGATAAGCCTGCCGAACTTGCGATATATTTAATGGATGCGTTTATTTTTTTTAAGGATGGCAGTATCATCGCGCTGGTAAAATTGCCAGCGCCTATAATCCCGAGGATACCCTTTTGCCCTCCAAATGTATTACTACTCAATTCAATAGTAGTTTGTGGTAATTGACCACTGTCTGCGTACTCCAATATGGAAGCGATAGAACCGGAACCCGACATATTGTTGTAGATCAGGTGATAATCGGTTAAGGGAATGCGCTCAGTAATTAATTGGGTAACCTTTAAAGTACCTTCACTTATAGCTTGTAAAACAGCATCAAAATTTCTTTTTTCTGTCCATCTTACAAAACCTATAGGATAGTCCTGCCCTTTTTGCTCGTAGTCACTATCGTACCTGCCTGGTCCGTACGAACAGGAAACCTGGAACGACAATTCCTTTTCATAAAAATCGGCACGGCTAATATCAAGGCCCACAACGCCTACCAACACTATCCGCCCTCTTTTTCGCGACATTTGCGCCGATTGTGCTATAATTTCACTGCTTTTGTTTGATGCCGTAATAATCACCGCGTCGGCACCGATTCCATTGGTAAGTGATTCAACCAATTTAACCTGATCCGTTCCATCAGAGGCATTGAATGCCATAACACCTGCTTCGGAGGCGAGTTTTACCTTAGTGGCATCATAATCAAATCCTATAACCCGGCAACCATTAGCCTTTAACAATTGAGTGGTTAATAAGCCTATCAACCCCAATCCGATTACAACGACGGTTTCGCCAAATGTTGGGTTAACAAGCCGTATGCCCTGCAAACCAATAGCGCCAATAACGGTAAACGCCGCTTCCTCATTAGTCACATTTTCAGGAATATGACTAACTAAGTTATGAGGTACCGAAACATATTCGGCATGGGGGCCATTTGAAGCCACACGATCGCCAATTTTAAATTCAGATACACCTTTGCCTACGGCAACAACTTTACCAACATTGCAATAACCTAATGGCAAGGGCTGACCAAGCTTATTTAAAACCGCCTCAACGGTTGGCCGCAATCCATCTGTTTTAACCTTATCAAATACCATCTTTACCCGGTCGGGCTGTTGCCTGGCTTTTTGAAGAAAATTAGCTTTACCGAATTCAACCAGCATGCGTTCGGTTCCTAAGGATACCAAACTCCGGGTAGTTTGAATCAGTACCTGGCCGTTTTTAACAATCGGAGCCGGAACTTCCTCTAAAATTGTGTCTCCATTTTTGAGGTTTTGAATAATTTGTTTCATCGATCACTTTTCATTTAAAGTAACCAATAGAAATAATTCGCTATCTTTTTTGCCATACTACCCTATTTACATAATCGACGTAGGAAATAATGATTCTCACAACTTTTGCAGAAACATTTGGCATAGAATAATCTGATACCATCCTAAAATTTCTGTTTTCTATATTTTGTTGGGCCAATTGCGAGAGGCCCTGCATAATCCGTTCCGGATTCAAGCCGACCATCATCACCGCAGCCTCTTCCATTGCCTCAGGTCGTTCATGCGCCTCCCTGATATTTAACGCCCGGAAATTTAAAATTGACGATTCCTCGGATATAGTGCCGCTGTCTGATAACACTGCTTTTGCGTTCATTTGCAAGTGAATATAATCGCTTAAACCAAGCGGCTTCCCTAACTTAACCAGGGGATTGAATTCGACCCCCCTTTTATCAATCATATTTTGGGTGCGCGGATGCGTTGATACGATAACCGGCAGCTGGTATTCTTCAGCAATGCTGTTTAAAACCGAGCACAGGCTACCGAAATTTTTCTCAGAAGCTATATTCTCCTCGCGATGAGCAGAAACTACAAAATAGCCATCTTTTTGAATATTAAGTTTTGATAAGATATTTGATTGTTTAACCTTGGGTAAGTAATGATGCAGTACCTCAAACATCGGGCTTCCTGTTTTAATAACCCGATCAGGCGGTAGTCCTTCACGTAACAAATATTCCCTGGCAATATCGGAGTATGTTAAGTTAACATCGCTAATGTGATCAACTATTTTGCGATTAGTTTCCTCGGGCACACGCTGGTCAAAACAGCGGTTACCAGCCTCCATATGAAATATCGGGATTTGACGTTTTTTTGCGGGAATTGCACATAAGCAGCTGTTGGTATCGCCAAGCACCAAAAATGCATCCGGGTTTTCCTTTTCAAGCACCGTGTCGACATTTATAAGTATTTGTCCGATAGTTTCGGATGCTGTTTTACCGGCTGCATTTAAAAAATGATCGGGTTTTCTCAATTCAAGGTCCTCAAAAAAAATCTGGTTCAACTCGTAGTCATAATTTTGACCGGTATGTACCAAAATATGTTCGATGGCTGGTGATTCATCCAGCGCTGAGAGAACCCGTGACAACCTGATAATTTCGGGCCGGGTACCGACAACAGTCATTACTTTAAGTCTTTTCATTAATTCTGATAATTGACAACCAGGGGTGTTAAACATTCTCGAAATAAGTGTCCGGATCAGCCGGATCGTAAAACTCGTTTATCCAGAAAATGGTATACAAATCTCCCTCCCCTATGTTTTTTATATTATGTGTGTACCAAACCGGCATGTCCACGTAAGCCGGTTCATCTCCTGAGAGATAAAAATCCAATATATCACTGGTGCCTATCCGTCTCAATTGAATTAATGCCTTCCCCTTAATCACCGAAAAACGTTCAATTTTCCGGGTATGATAATGGTTACCCCGCGTTATGCCGGGTACAGTTGTTGAAAACGAAACCTGTCCTCCCACGTTCAACCGGATAATCTCAACAAAAGCGCCTCTTGCGTCAATATGCTGTTTATATTTTATTGGGAATAGGTTTTTAATATCCATGTAACACCGGTAAGTGTTAAATAAATTCACCTCGAACCCATTCTTTAGATCGGGGATAATGCCTGAATTTAAATATAATTCATTGTAGTTTTCTAAAAGGTTTAATATTTCTGAGACTTTTCGTTGATCTGTATGCGGAACAACGTAAACGTCCTTTCCTATTGCCGTTCTTATTTCCGCAATAATTGTTTTAACTACATCACCCACATAAATTAGGTTAACATCGCTGTCAACATTAATCTTTGGCTGTTCATTGTGGGATAGCTGATGACAAAAAGTAGCTATAAATGAATTGTAGTACGGGTTGCCGAACGGGCCAAAAACGTTCGGCAGCACCAAACCAGTGAAGGTGCCCCCCGATTTTTTTGCCCAGTCAGTAAATAATCCTCTTCCATCCCTTTTGCTTTTTCCATATAAATTATCCAGCTCTTCCTGGGACGAAGATGAAAATAATACGTGGGCCTTGCTACCCACTTTAACCAATGCATTTATAAGTTTATTTACAAGCCCGATATTGGTTTCATATATAGCATTGGGATCGTTATGCCTATTCAAAGCCGCCAGGTGAACAATGACATCGCAGCCGGCCGCAAAACGACTCAACTTTTCTTCATCCGCGAAAAAATCGAGGTTATATTCGACCCTATTAAATTCATCAGGAAAAAGCCCCAATGTATTATATAAATGCTGGCCAATAAAACCCTCCTGACCCGTAATACCTACATTTATCATAGTTTCAAATAATATCCCAGTTAAACCACAATTTTTGATCAAATCTGTAATTGTCGCTGGCAGATTGTTCAATTGTAAAATCAGAAAAAACAATCATGGCCGAATTTGGCGACAACGCCTTAAATCCGTTTGCATAACCACCCGGTACATGCAGCACACCATTCAGCGAATTCAACAAAAACGCCGACGCTTCGAGCCCTGTTGATGGATTCTCCCAATCATCGGGACGTACAACAACCAGTTTAAAACTGCCGGCCACCACATAAAACCATTTTTGTTCCAGTTTGTGAGCCTGCCAGGCGCGTACTACCGTTATGTAGGGGTGCTTGATGTGGTAAAATCTTTTAACCGCATCAAACTTAAATTCATTCACAAAAGAAATTGTCCCTCTTTCATCAGTATGACTGCCTCCTGGTATAAATTCAGGTATACTTATCATCTTAGTCCGGATATTCGACACCGCTGGAATTACCAAATATTTCCCGTTGAATATATGGCTGTTTTAACAATAATGCTTTCATCTCTTCAACTCCTAATTGCCTGGTATTATGCGAGTGGTAGTCTTCAATTTTTGATAGATCTGTTTTGCCCTCAGAAAAATACTGATTGTAATTTAGATTACGGTTATCGGCCGGAATTCTATAAAACTCATCCATGTCTTCAGCCTTTTGCATTTCTTCCCTGGTACACAATGTTTCGTAAAGTTTTTCGCCATGCCTGGTTCCTATTATTCTGATTTCATTGTCCGCTTTGCACAACTCTGTTAAAGCCGTGGCAAGATCGCCAATTGTACCAGCCGGCGCCTTATTTACAAATAAATCGCCTTGATTACCATTTTCGAAAGCAAATAAAACCAAATCCACAGCCGCTTCTAACGACATTAAAAAACGTGTCATCCGGGGGTCTGTAACTGTTAACTGTTTTCCCTCTTTAATCTGTTTTATGAATAAAGGGATAACCGATCCCCTCGACGCCATTACATTACCATATCGCGTTAAGCAAACAGTTGTGACATCATTTTCTATATTTCGGGAAGCTGCGACAGCCACTTTTTCCATCAGCGCCTTGGATATTCCCATCGCATTTATTGGATAAGCGGCTTTGTCGGTACTCAAACAAATCACTTTCGAGACTTTATTGTAAACGGCCGCATCAATTACGTTTTGGGTACCAAAAACATTGGTTTTAGTAGCTTCAAGCGGGAAAAATTCGCATGACGGCACCTGCTTTAACGCAGCTGCATGAAAAACGTAATCTACCCCCCGCATTGCCCGTTCAACACTGTTATAATCGCGCACATCACCAATGTAAAACTTAAGCTTTTCATTTCTCAATTGATTACGCATATCATCCTGTTTTTTTTCATCCCTCGAAAAAATACGGATTTCCGCAAAATGATCTGTATCCAAAAAGCGGTGTAAAACAGCGTTCCCAAATGAACCTGTGCCACCAGTAATCAAAAGCGTTTTGTTTTTTATCATATTTAATTACTGCTGTATATTAAAATGCTTTTTTAAAGCTTTTTCTTTTTCCTTCGCATCGAGGTGACCCAGGTGTAACGATTTTTTCTTTGCCTGTTCTAAATATTCGTCTACCGTTTTTATAATCCTTGCCGGAACGCCTGCAATTACAGAATTATCCGGAAACTCACCATTTACCAAAGAACAAGCGCCAATTATACACCGGTTTCCAACTTTCGTACCCGGTAATATGGTGGTATTTAAACCAATATAAACATCATTGCCTATACTGATGGGTGCGGTAATTTCTAAATCAGGAACCTGTTTTCTTAAAATTAAAGTGCCGCCGTCATGTGTCACAAACTGGCAGTTAGCGGTAATATAACAATTATCGCCTATAGTAATTAGCCATGGCTCTGTGCTGAACATACCGGGTTTCATCCCATAAAACTTTACGTTTTTACCCAAATTTACTCCAATTGCTTTTGCATAAGCAATCGGATCAATTTTAGTAAGGACGGTATTGTATATGTATTTTAATATTTTTACTATTTTTCGCATATAAAAGAATCAAATTGACTTATAAAATTTCTGTAATCAAAATATTCCTCTGCTGTTTTTCTTGCTTTCAAACAAAACGCCTGTTTTTCTACCCAGGATAAAGCAAGTGCTCTTTGTAATGCCACTTTAAATGCTTCTGGCGTGCAAGCCTCAACAATAATGCTATTTTGTCCGTCAACCAAATAATCTTGCAAATCGGATGTAATATTACACATTACCGGGGTACCGGTAGCAAGGCTCTCAACTATTTTAGTTGGGAAACCGGCTTTAGCATATCTTAGTTCCGGTGACCGAAGCAAAACAGTGAAATCCGCTTTTTCCAAATATTTCAAAACTTCATTTCTCGGTACCCGCCCATAAGCAGTTAAACTTTGCCCGCATTTTATAATTGCACTTTCAGGTACATCGCAAAATTCTATCAATTGCTTTTTTGTAACGCCTACCAACTGGAGTTCGATATTTTTAAGCTCATTATTATCAAGGCTGGCAAAACCCTCAACTATATCCTTCAAATAATCCTTTTTTCCGGGGGTGCCTGCATACAGTAAAATCAATTTATCCGGGTTATTATGTTTTTTTGATTGCGTTTCGCCCATATCCAACATAACCGGAATTCTTATGCAATGAATTTGGCGGGATTGAAAGTAATTAAACAAAAACTTACTAATGGCAAAAACAAATACTTGCCTGTCAACAAGATACCTATTCAGCAAATTCTGTAATATATATTGGGGCGATAATATGCCCCAACTAAATTGCTGAGGTGAATACCATTCAACGCTGTCATGATAAATTTTAATTTGTCTTTGTCTTGCTATTCTCTTTAAATAAATCACCGAATTAATAGGGATGATATAAAAAAACAAACCCTCAATCTCACAATCCAAGTTTTCTATGCATCGTTTAAGTCGCTTTTTATGGAATAACAAGTTAAAAACCCTCGCGGTTAATGAATTGACCGAGCTTCTTAAACTGACGTATTTAATTCCTTTGTGGATGTGGATCTCTTTATTTTCAACTTCATCCAGGCTGATCACTATTACATCTTTACCTAATTGTTTTAGTATCTTGCAGAAACTAATAATTCTAAGTGCTGCTGCATCGTCTTTTGTTAAACGATTGGCTATAACGTATAAATAGGCCATTTCTGGGGTCTTAGTCTTTATTTAATATATCTATAATTACACATTTTAATTGCCGGCAATTATAACACTGTTCCAAAATATTTTACAGCATGTCTTACCGAACAATTTTCCTGAATAAATTGACATGCATTTTGCCCCATGATATCTCTTTGCGATTGACTTTGGTATAACTGAACAATACAACGATAGAGCCCGTCAACATCACCCGGATTAACCATTAATCCATTTACCCCATGCTCAATCAAGTCGGGCACCCCCCCCACATTAGTACTTACGCAAGGCAAACCGGAAGCCATCGCTTCAATAAGCGCATTGGGTGTCCCCTCAGCGAAGGACGGTAGTACAAAAATATCCGCTCTCTCAAGGGCTGCAAGCTTCACGGTCTCATTAGCCCACCCAAGTAGCCTGAATTTATCCTGTATTCCCAAATCCATCACCTGAGCGCCAATCACCGTGCTTAAACTGCCTTCACCATACACATCAACTTCAACGTTGTATCCAGATTTTAATATCATCTGAAATGCCTGAAGAAACTCAGAAATGCCTTTATAAGGTTCGAGCCATCCCAAAAATAACAACTTGACCGGGGTTTCAGCAGCGTTCGGTTGCTTCTTTAGTCTCCGTTCATTTACCAACTTATATTTATTGGTGTCGATCCAATTGTTCAGCACTTTGAACTTATCAGGGGTACCCGGTTCAAATTGGATATAAAAATCCCTCCAGGTGGCGCCCTGACAAAGTACGATGTCAGAACTATTAATGACACGTTGTAATAACGATTTTGCAAAGGACGAGTTAGCCACGTCATTTAAAATCAGACCTGACCTCGGCGCAAAGATTGTTTTTACCCTAAATATTTTCGCCATGAAAACCATCAGGCCTTTTTCTTTTAACGACCATCCGCCCGCTGAAAATATGATAGTGCTGTCAACTTTATTAGTACTCAACTTCCAGCCGAACCTTAACACCCTCTGTAAAGCCTTCCAGGATCGTATGTAAAGCGGCGGGGCAGGTACACTATCGGCAGTAGAATCAATTAAAATAAACTCAATTTTATCTTTTAGTTCAGAATTTATGAGGGTTCGACACGCAAACATTTGTCCGCCTACACTACCATCTGCCGCTTTTTCTATAAATGAGCCTACAAAAATTACCTTCCTTTTTTTTACCATTATATCACTTGTATCTTATACGCTCGCATCCAGATACACAAATTCATTAATTTCCAAAGAGAAAATCCATGATTTACGGTACCTTCCTGATGCTCTTTAACCATCTTGTCTAATTTATTATAGTCAAACAATTTAGTCCCTTTTATATAATCTGTCCTAAAATAATCATTCATCATGTTATACAATGGTTTGCGAAGCCAATTTTCGTATGGAACTCCAAACCCGGTTTTGGGTGCATCGAGCACATGATCGGGCACTATTTCCCGTAAAGCCTTTTTTATAAGCCACTTTTTTTCTCCGTTTCTTACTTTCATCTGGGATGGTAACCCCATTACGTATTCAACTAAGTCATTATCAAGCAGCGGAACCCGGGCCTCGACAGATGCCGCCATCGTTGATTTATCCACTTTTTCTAAAAATGTATTTGGCAAAACAATTTGGGTATCAACATATAACATGCGCTGTACAATATCTTTATCTTTAAATCTATTGTTAGCTATTTTATATTGTTCAAAGGGATCATATGAAGCCAATTGATGCTGCAAATTGGAATTCAACGGGTAAAATGTATTTTGTTTTAATGTATCAACAGTAAGCAACAATGCCATTAGCATGGCATCATCTTTCTGCCCTAACGCATTTGCAAGCCTGTCTAACCGCTGTAACCAAATGTTTTTCGGCGTCACACCGATTAATATGTTGCGTAACAAATGCATTATTTTTCGCTTTCCCATAAAATTAAGGCTGTTAAGCAA
>Ga0206797_1029_pt1 | contig 38174 bp, 30 predicted proteins | sample Alteio_BWOrgCont_69_FD_152894 | JGI IMG/M metagenome (GOLD analysis project Ga0206797, IMG submission 152894) | Enriched cells from forest soil in Barre Woods Harvard Forest LTER site, Petersham, Massachusetts, United States -... | ecosystem: Environmental > Terrestrial > Soil > Temperate forest >...
ATTTGATTAGTTAAATTAACAAAATCATCCACGCTCAAACGTTCGGCGCGCAGGTCGAGCACGGGTTCATTAGCCATTTTTTCTTTGTTGATTAATGATGATAAGGCATTCCGCAATGTTTTGCGCCGCTGGTTGAACCCCGCTTTTACAACCTGCCAAAACAGTTTTTCGTCGCAATTCAGCTCACCTGTCACATTGCGGGTCAAACGGATCACGGCCGACAGCACCTTTGGCGGCGGATTAAAAACACCTGCTTTTACTGTAAATAAGTACTCAACCTTGTAATAAGCTTGTAAAAAGACACTAAGTATTCCATACTCTTTGCTGCCGGGTTTGGCGGCACAGCGTTCGGCAACTTCCTTTTGAAACATGCCCACCACCTCTACCACTTGCTGCCTGTTATCAAGCACTTTAAAAAGTATTTGTGAAGATATATTGTAGGGGAAATTACCAATTATTCCTAGTGGTCCGCTGAAAAAAGCCGCAAAATCCATTGCCAGGAAATCTGCATTAATAAGCTTCCTACCTACCAGCGGATATTTTTTTTGCAAGTACTCGTAAGACTCCGTGTCGATATCGATCAAAAAAACCTCGTATTCCGGTTTCTGCAACAGGATATCCGACAAGATACCCATACCGGGGCCAACCTCCAGCACTTGCGTGTACTGGCCAGTTGGGCGCAGGCTATCCACAATTTTTACGGCGATATTTTTATCAGTAAGAAAATGCTGACCCAGGTGCTTCTTTGCTCTTACCAATGTCATTATTAATTAAATATTGGCCAAATTATACATATTTGTACTTATAATCAGGAAGTATACGCTTAAAAATCTTTTATTTGCATAATTGAGTTTGAAGCAGAATGCCGAAAGCGCAATGCTAAATTAGAATAACCGATAAAATTATAGCCTAAAACGATCTGCTGTCCATCTGCTATCCGGCCAACGGTAATCTGTGAAATCATATAATATTCGGTGAAATCATCATATCATGAGCGAGAAATTTAAAATAGGTATCAGTGTTGGCGATATAAACGGCATCGGGTTAGAGATCATACTCAAAACCCTGGCCGATAGCCGCATTTATGATTATTGTATGCCAATTGTTTATGGCCATACCAAACTGGCATCATTTTACCGCCGTACAACCCAACTAGAGGAATTAAACTTTTTTGTGATTGATCATCCGGGCGAGCTTATTGGTAAAAAAGACCATAAAAAGCCCAACATGATTAATTGCTGGGAAGAGGACATCAAAATAGAGCCGGGCCTGGTTAATGCCGACCTGGGGAAATATTCCTTCACCTCGCTGGAAAGGGCAACCAACGATTTGCAGAGCGGCGCAATTGATGCGCTGGTTACCGCTCCTATAAATAAAGATAACATTCAAAGCGATCAGTTTAACTTCCCGGGTCACACGGAATATTTGCAGGAACGCGATGGCGCCGCAGAATCATTGATGTTTTTGGTAAGCGATACGTTAAGGGTTGGCGTGGTTACCGGTCACATTCCTTTAGTGAAGGTGGCTGAAAGTATCACCAGCGAAAAAATATTGGCGAAACTTAAGTTAATGGACGCCAGCTTACGAAACGACTTCTGGATACGCAGACCTAAAATTGCAGTACTGGGCCTGAACCCGCATGCGAGCGATAATGGCCTTATCGGCGATGAAGAACAAAAAGTTATCACACCTGCGATTGAAGAAGCAAGAAACAACGACCTGATGGTTTTTGGACCTTACGCCGCTGACGGTTTTTTTGCGAACGGCACCTATTTGCAGTTTGATGGGGTACTAGCCATGTATCACGACCAGGGATTGATCCCGTTTAAACAAATCGCATTTGAGTCTGGAGTTAATTTTACCGCAGGCCTAAACTTTGTGCGAACTTCTCCCGATCATGGGACTGCTTATGATATCGCAGGCAAGAACCTGGCTTCAGAGATTTCGTTCCGCGAGGCCCTGTTTACAGCTATCCACATTGTTAAGCATCGCCGTGAAACCGCCGAACTGGAGGAAAACCCTTTATTGATTACCAAACTTAGCCGGGACAGGGACTAAAATCGTGATTTACAGGCGTTCTGGTATGCTTCCGGCTATTTGAAAAAAGCCTTTTCAAATATCATATTTATCCTTACATTTGCGGGCTAATTGTTGCTCATTGAAATCGCTAAGAAATTATTCGATTCCTTTTACCGGCCTTAAACTGGGAAAGCACCAGTTTGAATATGTTGTTACTGATGCTTTTTTTGACGAATTTGAATATTCGCTGGTAAAAAAGGCAAACCTCAAATGCGAGGTTGAACTGGAAAGACAGGAGACGATGATCATCCTGAATTTTCACATTAGCGGAACAATAGATACAAACTGTGACAGATGTTTGGCGCAATACCCGCAGCAGGTGGATATTCACGAACAGCAGGTAGCAAAGTTTAGTGAAGAAGAAATTAGCGAAGATGAAGAAATCATCACCCTGACTAAAAACGATCACGAGATCAATATAGCAGGACTGATATATGAATATATAAACGTCGCATTACCGTTTATAACAGTTTGCGACGACGAGGGGAACACCCCCTATTGCGATAAAGAAATGCTCGACAGCTTAAATAAGCTGACAGCTAATACTGAACAAAATGAGAAAACAGACCCGCGGTGGGATGTCCTCAAAAAAATTAAATAATAAATAAACAGGATTATGCCACATCCAAAACGTAAAATATCCAAATCAAGAAGAGATAAGCGCAGGACTCATGATAAAGCCGTAGCGCCTACCTTAACTACCTGCAAAACTACAGGCGCGGTTCATTTACCGCACAGAGCTTATACCGTTGATGGTAATGTATATTACAACGGTAAATTACTGATCGAGAAAGCAGCAGTAGCCTAAGTTAATTTTCTGAAATGAAGATTGGCTTAGATATTATGGGCGGTGACTTTGCTCCCCAGGCAACAATCTTAGGGGCAATTGCGGCTTATAAAGAGTTATCTGCTGATCAGCAACTGGTTCTTATCGGTGATAAGGATATAGCTGTTGCTATACTTAAAGAAAATAATTTCAACCCTGATTATTTCGAATTCGTCCATACTACTGAAGTTATCGGTATGGCCGAACATCCTGCAAGAGCAGTAGTTCAAAAAGCTGATTCCAGTATTTCTGTTGGTTTCAAATTATTAAAAGAAGGTGCTATCGACGCTTTTTCGTCAGCAGGCAACAGCGGCGCTATGCTGGTGGGTGCTATGCTGAGCATTAAAGCAATTCCGGGCGTTTTGAGGCCAGCCATAACAAGCATTGTTCCTAAGCTTGATGGCACCTTAGCCATTTTAGTAGATGTGGGTGCGAATGCTGATTGCAAGCCTGAGTTTTTTCCACAATTTGGCGCACTCGGTAGTTTGTTTGCTCAATACGTTTATAATATAAAAAATCCGCGTGTAGCTTTATTAAATATCGGCGAAGAAGAAGGCAAAGGCAATGTGCTGAGCCAAGCCGCTTACCCGTTGATGAAAGAAAGCAAATTGTTTAATTTTATTGGCAATGTAGAGGGGCGTGGCCTGTTTGAAGACGTAGACGTGATCGTTTGCGACGGCTTTACGGGAAATGTTGTTTTAAAGTTCGCCGAATCATTTTATGAGGTTGCTCATAAAAAGGGAATAAAGGACGACTTTTTTGATATGTTTAATTATGAACAATATGGAGGCAGCCCTATCCTTGGCGTAAACGGGCCAGTTGCCGTTGGGCATGGCATATCAACCCCCGAGGCTATTAAAAACATGATTGTGTTGTGCAAAAATATGGTTGAGAGCTCCCTTGTAGATAAAATAAAAAGCGCTTTTCAGTAAAAATATAAAAATGAGTAAAATTCATGCTGCTATTACTGCCGTGCACGGTTATGTACCCGAGTACGTACTGACCAACCACGAGTTGGAAACAATGGTGGATACCAACGACGAGTGGATTACCTCGCGCACAGGAATAAAAGAGCGCCGCATATTAAAGGGCGAAGGACTCGGCACATCAGACCTGGCTGTTCCGGCGGTTGAAGGCCTGTTAAAGAAACGTGGTATCGGAGCGGACGAAATTGATCTGATCATTTTTTGTACCACTACCCCCGATTTCGTATTTCCCGCGACAGCGAATATATTAGCAGATAAGATTGGCGCTAAAAATGCCTGGGGATATGATCTGCAGGCTGCATGTTCGGGGTTTTTATTCGGCCTGGCAACGGGCGCACAATTTATAGAGAGCGGTAAACATAAAAAAGTTTTAGTTATTGGTGGCGATAAAATGTCGTCAATTACCAATTACCAGGATCGCGCAACCTGCATCATCTTCGGCGATGGCTGCGGCGCGGTTTTGCTGGAACCGAATGATGAAGGCAACGGAATTATAGATTCTATTTTAAAGAGCGATGGTTCGGGCGTAGCTTATCTGCATCAAAAGGCGGGCGGCTCTGTTAAGCCTGCATCTCACGAAACAGTGGACGCGCGCGAGCATTATGCCTACCAGGAGGGCCAGGCGGTATTTAAATTCGCCGTAACCAATATGGCCGACGTTGCCGCCGAGGTAATGGAACGTAATGACCTGAAATCAGACGATATTGCATGGCTTGTACCCCACCAGGCTAACAAGCGAATTATTGACGCAACAGCCAACCGCACTGGCGTTACAGCTGATAAAGTAATTATAAATATTGAGCGCTACGGAAATACAACCAATGGCACAATACCCTTATGTTTGTGGGAATGGGAAGATAAATTTAAAAAAGGCGATAATTTAATATTGGCTGCCTTTGGCGGAGGATTTACCTGGGGCTCTATTTATTTGAAATGGGCGTATTGATGTGGAAATGCGAGGATGTGCAGATGTGCAGATGAAAAAGGATTTTTAGATGGATATGCTCAAATTGATTTGAACATTATTAACCTAGTACTGTTATTTTTAAATTAACTAATTAAAAACATTTGCACATCTGCATATTTGCACATCTGCATATTAATATAGTAACTTTAACCAAAACCAATTAATAATCCCGAGCATGGATATTAAACAAATTCAGGACCTCATTCGCTTTGTTTCCAAATCAGGAGTAAACGAAGTTTCAATAGAACAGAAAGATTTTAAGATCACGATAAAAACCAACCAGGTAGCTACTATAGTTAATGCAACTATCCCGGCAGCACAGGTTGCAGCGGCGGCAGCGCCAGCAGCAGCAATTGCTCCGGCCGCACCTGCTGCCGTAGAACCTGTTGCCGACAACTCAAAATACGTGACTATAAAATCACCGATGATCGGAACGTTTTATAGGTCGGCAAGTCCCGAAAAACCAATTTTTGTTAATGTGGGTGATGAGATTGAGCCCGGAACTGTACTTTGCATTATTGAAGCGATGAAACTCTTCAATGAAATTGAAGCCGAAATTTCGGGCCGTATCGTAAAAATACTGGTTGATAACGCATCACCCGTTGAATACGACCAGCCGTTGTTTTTGGTAGAACCTATGTAATTAGTTGATTAGGTTGAATGGTTAATTAAGTGAGTGGTTTAAGCCAACGTCACTAATCAGCCAGCATTAGGTTCTATTATTGAATATTAAAACCCAATCAACCACTCACTTAATCAACCACTTAACTAAAAGAACATGTTTAAAAAAATATTAATAGCTAACCGTGGTGAAATTGCCCTGCGAATTATTCGCACCTGCAAAGAAATGGGCATTAAAACCATAGCTGTATATTCCACTGCCGATCGTGATAGCCTTCATGTGCGTTTTGCAGATGAAGCTGTTTGTATTGGGCCGCCGCCAAGCCGCGATTCTTACTTGAATATTCCTAATATTATTTCGGCCGCAGAACTAACTAATGCCGACGCAATACACCCCGGCTACGGTTTTTTATCAGAAAATGCAAAGTTTTCTGCTATATGCGCTGAATATGGCATTAAGTTTATCGGCGCAACAGCCGCCCAGATCAACTCGATGGGCGACAAAGCTTCTGCTAAAGAAACCATGAAAAAGGCCGGTGTGCCTACTATACCCGGTTCCGAAGGTTTATTGCAAAGTGTAAAACAAGGAATTGAAATAGCAAAAAAAATAGGCTACCCGGTTATATTAAAGGCCACCGCCGGTGGTGGCGGACGGGGCATGCGTGTTGTGTGGAAGGATGAAGAATTTGAAAATGCCTGGGACTCGGCACGTGCGGAATCGGGTGCGGCCTTTGGAAACGATGGCATGTACCTGGAAAAATATGTGGAAGATCCGCGCCATATCGAGATCCAGGTTGTAGGCGATCAGTATGGTAAAGTGTGCCATCTTTCTGAGCGTGACTGCTCTATACAGCGTCGCCATCAAAAATTGGTTGAAGAATCCCCTTCCCCTTTTATGACCGAAAAACTGCGTAAAAGAATGGGCGATGCGGCAATAAAAGGCGCCAAAGCAGTAAAATATGAAGGTGCCGGTACAGTTGAGTTTTTGGTCGACAAGAACAGGAACTTCTATTTCATGGAGATGAACACCCGTATCCAGGTGGAGCATCCGGTTACCGAAGAGGTGATCAACTTCGACCTCATCAAAGAACAAATAAAAGTTGCTGCAGGAATCCCGATATCGGGCAAGAATTACGAACCGGTTTTGCACGCCATCGAGTGCCGTATAAATGCCGAAGATCCATTTAACAATTTTCGTCCATCACCGGGCAAGATCACTAATTTTCATTCGCCGGGCGGTCATGGTGTTCGCATCGATACCCACGTTTACACAGGCTACACGATTCCGCCAAATTATGACTCAATGATAGCAAAAGTGATTTGCGTGGCGCAAACGCGTGATGAAGCTTTGGCAACTATGGAGCGTGCATTAAGCGAATTTGTGATTGAAGGCGTAAAAACAACCATTCCTTTCCATTTAAAATTATTGCAGGACCCCAATTTCAGAGCAGGTAATTTTACTACCAAGTTTATGGAAACCTTCGAATATTCAGAATAAATGAAACTGCAATTTAAATTTTAGACGTATATACCAAGCCGTAGGATCAAAAGACGGACATTTTGTAGTTCACAATGAGTATAGCCAGCAGATTTAAAGCATTAAGGAAAAAAGGGAAAAGCATGGAGTCCGAAATGTCATTTTTTGGGCATTTGGAAGCTTTGAGATGGCACCTCATCAGGGCCGCGGCATTTATATTGGTTTTTGCGATACTTGCTTTTATTTACTTCAATAATATTTTCTATGGCATTATCATGGCGCCTACGCGTACCGATTTCTGGACATACCGGATGATGTGCAGTATGGGTGTCCATCTTCACAACTTAACCTCCTATTTTAGTGCCGATAGCTTTTGTGTTAAAAGCATAAAGATAAAACTAATAAACACCGAGCTTGCAGGGCAGTTTAACCTGCAGCTCAACTCGTCGATAATGATCGGCCTTATTTTAGGTATTCCTTACCTGTTATTTGAGATTTGGCGATTTATCAGGCCCGCACTGCATGAAAAAGAGCGCAAGGCAGCAAGCGGTTTTGTATTTTATTCTTCTTTTTTGTTTGCACTGGGTGTTCTTTTTGGATATTATGTGATCACGCCTTTATCCATCAGGTTTTTTGCGAGTTATACGGTAAGCGACAGTATTGAAAACTTGTTTAGTACCGATTCCTTTATCTCGTCCGAAACGATGCTGACCCTCCTTGCGGGGTTGGTTTTTCAATTACCGATTGTTGTTTATATATTGGCGAGCCTGGGAATACTTACACCTAAGTTTATGCGGGATAAGCGCCGTTACGCCATCATTATTGTTTTAATACTTGCTGCAATTATAACCCCATCACCTGATGCACTTACCATGATGGTTGTTGCCCTGCCTTTGTATGTATTGTATGAGTTTAGTATATGGGTAGCCGCTTTCGTGCAGCGCAGAAAGAAACGTGATGAATTAATGATAACGTAAAACGATGTGCAAATGTGCAGATGGTTTTGATTTGAAGATTTGAAAATGTGCTAATTTGACAATTACACTATATTTACATTGTTGATAATTTCGGGCTATATTCAAATTTTCAAATCGGCTAATTTTCAAATTTTAATGTATGAAAGAGGGGCTAAAAATAGCGATCGGCGCCGACCATGCCGGGTTTGAATATAAACAAGCCCTGATAGCCAGTCTTGATGTGGCAGAAATCAAAGATTTTGGAACACATTCTTCCGCATCAGCTGATTATCCTGATTTTGCGCATTTGGTGGCATTGGCAGTTGAAAGCGGTGAATTTGATTACGGTATTCTGCTTTGCGGCAGCGCTAACGGTGTGGCAATTACAGCCAACAAACACCGGGGCATAAGGGCGGCTATATGTTATAATGAAGAAGTAACTGTTCCAGCGAGGAGCCACACGGATGCCAATATATTGTGTATTCCTTCGCGTTATGTAACTTTGGAACAAGCTAAAAGCATTATTAACATATTTTTAAATACCGAATTTGAAGGCGGAAGACATGCGGTTAGGGTGAATAAAATAACCTGTTAGGAAAGGTTAAAGGCAAAACTGAAGGGCAAAAGGCAAAGCTGATGAGTTAGCCAAACTAAAGATCATCAAACAATGACCTGATGACTAATGACATAATGACCAATAAAAATGAGCCACACAGAAGAAGAATTCCTGGTTACCTCAGAAGATAAGGCGTTCGATATGAAACACCGGCGCATCATCAACTACAATATTGGTAAGTATGATGCTGCTGTTGACAAGGGCTTGTCAAAAATAATTAACCTTGAGAATACAAAGCGTAAATTACATGCGATAAAGTGGAAGATGATGGAAAACCTGGATAAGGTTTTACCGGAGTTTGAGGCCAATTTTCAAAAGCGTGGCGGCAAGGTTATTTGGGCTAATGACGCCGAAGAGGCCAATCGCGAAATACTAAACATCTTAAAAAAAGCAGGGGTTAAGAGCATTGTAAAATCGAAATCAATGGTTACCGAGGAAATTCAGTTAAATGAATTTTTGGAAGAAAACCATATTGAGTCGTTAGAAACAGATCTTGGCGAATACATTGTGCAGCTGCTTGGGCAAAAACCCTATCACATTGTGACCCCGGCCATGCATCTTTCAAAAGAAGACATCGCCAAACTATTTAATGAACGGTTTGGTACACCACTCGATGCTACCCCCGAACAGCTTACCCAAAAGGCACGTGAGCTGCTTCGTGAAAAATACGTTCGGGCAGACGCCGGCATAACCGGAGCAAACTTTTTAATTGCCGATACCGGCAGCATAGCCATAAGCGAAAATGAAGGAAACGGGCGGTTGACTACCTCGTTCCCTAAAATACATATTGCAGTGGTGGGTATAGAAAAAGTTATCCCTTCAATTGCTGATCTCGACCTGTTTTGGCCCATGCTGTCTACGCACGGCACCGGTCAGAATTTAACGGTATACAATACAATCCTTAGTGGTCCGCGGCAGGCGAACGAAACCGACGGCCCGGATGAAATGTACGTGGTACTGCTGGATAATGGCCGTACCAACCTGCTTGCGCAAAAAGACCAGCGACAGGCATTATATTGTATCCGCTGCGGCGCCTGTTTAAATGCCTGTCCGGTTTATAAGAATATAGGCGGCCACACCTACGATACTACCTATAGCGGCCCAATCGGCTCAATTATTACCCCGCATATGAATGGTATGGCAGAGTTCAAGCATCTAAGTTACGCATCCAGTTTATGCGGTAAGTGTACCGAAGTTTGCCCGGTTAAAATTGACATCCATAAAATGTTATTGCTAAACCGCCGCGATGCTGTGACCGATCATCTGGTAACTAAAAAAGAAAACTGGGGCTGGGCTTTGTGGAAAAAAGGCATGTTAAAACGCAGCCTTACAGACTACTTTAGCGGCAAAACAAAAAACTTCCTGCTCAAAACCTTTTTCAAAAAAACCTGGGGCCATTTCAGGGAAATGCCGAAAGTTGCTGATAAATCCTTCAGCCAGATGTGGAAGGAACGCGGCGGGCTGAAGGAGTGAGCGGTGAATTGTTAGTGGTGAGTAGTGAAATCTAGTGATTGTATGCTTTGCACCTCACCGTGCAATCAATTCCGCAATCCCCATTCCGACTTCCGCATTAAATAAATCCGAAATCGCAATTCCGAAATCCGAAATTCTTCTCAGTGTTTATTCCCAAAACCAAACTCCTTATAAGAATTTGGTAGCTCATCCGAGCTGCTGAAGGGGAAGGTATATGACGCCCACCAGCTTTCAAAATCAGCGTCTTTGTCGGTAGTTGCTTCGATGCGGACACTGCGCAGCAAATAAATACCTTCGCGGCTCATCGTAAAAGTAACCTCGCCTTTGGCATCGGTTATCAGGTTTTGCGTATAAACGTTTGCCGTGGTTTTGATGTAAAGTTCGACAGGCGCATTTTTTGCCGGCTTGCCCATAAATTTGAGCACGGCGCTCATGTCGTCTCCATATTTTTTGTTATATGGATTATTCTTTAAGATGATCTCATAGTCGTCATTTAAAACCTTTTCGTAAGCGCTGCCATCCTGGTTATCTACAGAAATTAATGTTTTTAAATACCGGGTGTATTTTTCTTTTATCCTGAACTGGTTCCCGCTCTTTACTTTTTCGGATAGTTTATCAAGACCCTGATCGGCCAAAAATTGGGCATATCGGTCACGTGAATAATCTGAAAACTCAAAACCACGCGTCATCTCTACTAAAGCCTGACCGGCATTTAGCATTGTATAACTAATTATAGGCTGGGCGGTATCTTTTGCAACTTTGGTAAGATCGGTTTTTTTTGATCCTTCATACAGCATAAATTTAGCTGTTTTTGCAGGCTGATAGCCGATCTCTTCGTCTTTGGTAAACAAGTCGCCGCTTATTAAGTGCAGGTTGATCTTATCCCCCTTGTGAAGGAAGAAATTTTCGGGCAGCAAGAAATAATCATGATTGGCGGCCGACAGGGTAATTGCGGCTGCGAGAATTAATAAAAACGGGCGGATGTATTTCATTTTGTAGTTCATTGGTTCAGTTGTTCAATAGTTCATTGGTGAATAGTTATTAGTTTGCCAGGTGTGATGAATTTAAAAATCAACAAAATATTGACTCGTAAAATATAATCTGACCTAATTAATTATTAATCAAGCCGACCAATGAACAAATGAACCATTGAACTAATGAACCATTCCCCAAACATACAAAGATTTAAAAACTTCAGTAGTTTTACCGGATGATTTTTGACCGGAAAAGCCTAAATAATAATCAACTCATCGAATTTTACAAAAGAATACTCTGGCCGCGCCTGGTAGAGGAGAAAATGTTGATCTTATTACGGCAGGGTCGCATAGGCAAATGGTTTTCAGGAATCGGGCAGGAGGCTATTGCCGTGGGCAGCACATTGGCCATGGATAATGACGAATATATCCTGCCAATGCACCGCAACCTGGGTGTTTTTACAACCCGGGATGTTCCGTTTTCGCGGCTCATGGCCCAATGGCAGGGAAAAGCATCCGGTTTTACAAAAGGGCGCGACCGTTCCTTCCATTTCGGGACGCAGGAGTACAAAATAATCGGGATGATATCGCACCTGGGGCCGCAGCTGGCATTAGCTGACGGTATTGCCCTGGCCGATGTGCTGGGCAAGAGAAAAAAAGCCACCTTAGTATTTACGGGCGAAGGCGCCACCAGTGAGGGTGATTTTCACGAAGCGTTAAATATTGCCGCCGTTTGGAACCTACCGGTGATATTTTTGATCGAGAACAACGGATACGGATTGTCGACACCAATAAATGAGCAGTATAAATGTGAGAATCTGGTGGATAAAGCCATAGGATATGGCATGGAAGGGCGGCGCATTGATGGCAATAACCTGCTGGAGGTGTACCATACTGTAAATGAGATTGCTTCGGAGATACGCCAAAACCCGCGTCCTGTTTTACTGGAATGTATGACTTTCAGGATGCGTGGGCACGAAGAGGCCTCGGGCACAAAATATGTCCCGCAACATTTATTTGATGAATGGAAAGATAAAGATCCGATCGCCAATTTTGAGCAATTCTTATTAGACGAGCGTGTGCTTCGCGCCGAATGGATCCCTCAAATGAGGAAAGAGTTTATCGCGCTGATAGAAGCTGATATCGAAAAAGTATTTAACCAGCCCGATATCATACCTAACGTACTAACAGAGGTACAGGATATGTACCAACCTTACGACTTTCCAACCTTCAACCCTTCCAACATTACAACAACAAAAACGAAACGGTATATTGATGCCATAAGTGACGGATTGAGGCTGGGCATGCGCAAATATAATAACCTGGTAATAATGGGGCAAGACGTAGCTGAATACGGCGGTGTATTTAAGATCACAGAAGGCTTCGTAGAGGAGTTTGGCCGCGACCGGGTGAGGAACACCCCCATTTGCGAATCGGGTATCGTAGGCGTGGCGATGGGCCTCGCTTTGAATGGCTATAAGGCAATGGTTGAAATGCAGTTTGCCGATTTTGTAAGCAGCGGCTTTAACCAGGTAGTAAATAACCTGGCAAAAACACATTACCGTTGGGATCAGGCCGTTGACGTGGTGATCAGGATGCCCGCCGGCGCAGGTACCGGTGCCGGACCATTTCATTCACAAAGCAATGAAGCGTGGTTTACCAAAACTCCCGGCTTGAAAGTGGTTTACCCGGCATTTCCGGCGGATGCCAAGGGATTGCTGATGGCTGCACTTGACGACCCCAACCCGGTGATGCATTTTGAGCACAAATATTTATACCGGAATATCACAGGTGAAGTACCCGATGGCGATTATTACGTAGAGATAGGCAAAGCCAACATCATACAAAAAGGTGAAACAGTCAGCATTATTACCTATGGACTTGGGGTGCATTGGGCGATGGAATATACAGTCAAACACCCGGATTTATCTATAGAGATCATTGATCTCCGCAGCCTGCAGCCCTGGGATAAGGAAGCTGTGGAAGCAAGCGCAAAAAAAACCGGCCGTGTGTTAGTGTTGCATGAGGATACTTTAACCTGTGGCTTTGGCAGTGAAATAGCGGCCCATTTAGCGGAGCATTGTTTTAAATACCTGGATGCGCCCGTTTTGCGCTGTGCCAGTTTAGATACCGCCATACCGATGAACAAAGCGCTGGAAGATCAGTTTTTAGCGAAAGCGAGGTTAGAAGAAACGATGGAACGGCTGTTGAATTATTAGTTTTTGGCACGTTTTAACTCGCGCATCTTTATCTTGATCAAAAACTCGTAGTAGGCCATATTAACACAATAAATAAACCCGGGCATACCCTCTAAAAAACCGAGACTTAAAAAATAAGCCTGCAGAAAGCGCAACAATGGCCACCCGGGCACGCCCGTTAGCCAAGATTTTAATGCAGGATTACGGGCGCTGCCGTGTCCTGAAAATATATTTTTAAAGGGCGGGCGGCTATTCAACCTTGCAAGGGCTTCCTGGTTGGAGTAACGGTTGTGGCGCTCGATCCATTGAAACCAGCCTTTGGAAAAGCCATAGTGCAGGTAGGGTTCTTTTAGGTAAAGGATCTGGCCGATTACCTGGTCTTCCTTTTGACCATGGCCAAAATCAGTGAAGCGGGCCTTGCCCAATTTCATCAGCCTGAATTGCCATTTCGGGAAATTATCGCAATGCTTTAGCCATTTATCTTCGAGCATCATTTTCCAGCAGCAATAATAGCCCGCTGTGTTTTCCGTAGCATTTGTAATCGCATCGATCATTGCCGCATGAAACTTGCCGGTCACAATTTCATCGGCATCCAAAAATAAGATCCACGGGTGAAGGGTTTTTATATGATCGAGCGCAAAATTACGCTGCTTGCCAAAACTTTCGAAAGGATTGGATGCTACTTTTGCGCCGGCACCGGTGGCTATTTCAATGGTGTTATCTGTACTCCCTGAGTCCAGCACATGAACATCATCGCACCATGCTAACGAAGCTAAACACGCCGGTAAATCGCGTTCTTCATTTTTGGTTAGGATGATAACAGAAATCATGTATAAATATAGGGTATTGATTAATTTATTTATTGTTCAGCAAGGCGGCATTCGCTTTTAAGTGCTGTTCATTAAACATGGAACAAAGTATTACACTCTTCGGAAAATCGTCGAAAAGCCTGGTTAATTTTTCAGCTGGTTTCAACGCGGGCGAGCCCCCCCTTAAAGGCGAAAAAATAACATTCGCTTTTTTTCCGCGATCAGCCACAATCGCATCATATTCCAGCACGCCCGGCGAATTATCAAATTGAAGCACGTCGAACCTATCAAGGTATGCCTGGTGAAGATGCTGCTGCGACCGCATAAAAGCAAGTCCCCATGCTCGTATTTTCCCTTCCTTTTTTAACAATTGTGCGGTTGCTGCAAGTTCGTCAATGTCGGCGATAGTTTCCAGCGGCTCATGAACAAAAAAGTAATCCAGGTAATCAGTACCCAATGCTTTGAGACTTTTTTCGAGACTGCTTCGCATTGTTTTACCATTGATGGGCAACCGGTCATGAAACCTGTCTGCAACAGCGGCCCCGGTATTAACCGCCTGTACGGGCTTATCACCCGGCTTGCCTTTTAACTTACCGAGTACAAATCGCAATATTGGTTTAGCAGGTTTTAATGCCTGTGCTTTCCAGTTGGCAGTTATTCCAAATTTACTGGCCAGTACTACCTCACTTCTTTTATTCTTTATCACTTTCCCCACAAAACGCTCTGCTTCGCCGTAACCGTACGAACGGGCCAGGTCGAAGTGTGTTATGCCGCAATCAAGCGCGCAATCAAGGGCACGCAATGCAGTTTTAGCGCCAACGGAACCCAATATTGGCGCACAGCCAAATCCTAAAACAGATGACGAAATACCCTTTACCAGTTCAACTTTTTTCATGCCATCTTGGTTAAATGTTCAGCAAGCCTTATTGCGAATGCGCCCAATAGAAAAGTGGGGTTTGCCTGCCCGGAGGTAGGAAATACCGAACTGCTGCTTATAAAAATATTATTTGTTCCCCAAAGCTTCAGGTCGTTATCTACAACGCCATCTTTCGGTGAAGCAGCGATACGGGTAGTGCCGCATTGGTGAATACCGTCGCGAGACATAGCGTAAATGGCTTTTGATAATTCTTCTTTTTCAAACCAGTATTCCAATTCGCCGCAATTACATTCGCGCAGCCAATTATCAAGCACTTCGTGCAATTTAATTACCGAATCAACATCAGCATCGGTTAGGTTATAATTGATCACCAGCGTTTCCCCATCGGCGCCAAGCTCCATGCTGTTTGACACATCAGGCACCTGTTCTGCATGGAAATGCAGCGCATAGGTATTGTCCGGACTAAAAAGAAAAACACCCGGCAGCTTACGTTTTAATACATATCGTTTATAAAAGATGGCAGCCGGTGTTACGATTGAGCCCGGCAAGCCCCTGATAATATTCCAAATATGTTTGTGAACCGCGTTAACCTTTCCTTTGGTGATGGAATGTGCAATAGCCGGCGGCGCCAGTTTTTTACCCAAAATGGGGGTTATCATGGCGAGGTACATTAATGACATGGCCCCGCTTTTATGCTTGGGGTCGAAATATAAAGGGTTATCAAGCCAGATAGCTGTGTTGAGCAGGTTTTGTTTGGTAAGAAAATCTGAGGTGAACTGAAACCGCCGCCTGATATAAACCCCTTCGTCATCTATCAAAAAACCATAGTCAGTTTTTTGGGGATCGCCCTTAAATCGTACGGACGCAATTTTCCCGGACAAATGACCCTGGTAATATTTGCCTAAAGCTGCCGGTGGCCCCCCAATGGATTTAAATAGTTGCGGGTTACGCAGCAATATCCTGGTAGTTTCCTGCGCTCCCGCTGCCAGCACAAAAACTTTTGCCTTTACCTCTTGAGTTGTTTTATTTTTAACCTGGCGGATGGTTACTGTAGCCACATTGCCATCTTTATCCGGCGCCGAGAAATCACGCGCCTCATAGCATTCTATTAAAGTAATATTGGTTTGATTGGCTATGTCTTCCGCATATCTGTCTCCAAAACGTGTTGGCATGCTCCATCGTTCAACAATTGAATCGGTGACTACGCCTTCTTTAAAATTTTCGGCAATCCGGGTATCCTTAAATTTCGGAATGTTGTGCAAATCGAAAGCCGGTTCACCACATTCAAAGTAGCTGGTGGTACGTGGCAAGTACTGTTCAACTTCATCGAGCATTTCGGTATTCCAGGTACATCCGCCGTTTATTATTGGCCGGTCAATAAAATCAACTTTGTCATACATCACGCACCGGCCGCCCCAGGTAGCTGTTGAGCCGCCAAAACCTTTATTGGTGCATTCGTATGGGTCGTGATGGTTTACCGGATTTACGTTTTTGATACTGTTATCAAGTTCATTTTCAATCGGCTGATCTTTATATCCGTATTCAATAAGCAACACTTTTTTTTGCGGATTAAGGCGCGCAAATTCAAGCGCGGTAATTATACCGGCCGCACCGCTGCCAATTATGCATAGATCATATATTGCCTGAAAATCAAACTCCGATTCCATTAACCTCGACTTGCTTCGGTGTAACTATTAATGCGTTTTTTTAATGCTTTAGCTGGATTACCCGCGTAAACTGTCCACGGCTCCATATCCTTTGAGGTAACGGCTGCAGCGCCCAATAAGCTGCCTTCCATGCAATGAACGCCTGGTAAAACAATCGCTTTGGCACAAATCCAAACGTAGGGGTCTATTATAATTTGTTTTTTTATATAGGTGAACTCAAATGCATTGTAATCATGGGTGGCGCCGCATATGTAGGCATCCTGCGATAAGATGGCGTGATGGCCTATTTTAACGCCTCCGGGGTTGTAAACCTCTACCCGCGGACCGATCGTTACCACATCGTCTGTTTGCAACAGCCAGGGGGCCCATATCTTACTGGTGGGGTAAATAAAGTTTTGATTTCCAATAGTAGCGCCGAACAACCGCAAAATAAAAACACGCCATTTATGAAGGGGGTTCGGTGTCCATCTGCACAAAAGCGTCCACGTTATACCCCAGATAAACCTCCGTAATTTATCACGGAACGAGAAGACGGGCTTCACAAGCGGATCAGTACTATTGGGGTCGTGATTTGATAGCATTTTGTATTGCCAAATTTAGTTATTAATAAATTACCTAACAATTTATAATTAATTAACAAAAACACAATTATACTGGCAAAATGCTAAATAATATTCAATAAATAAAACGTTTTGATATAAATTTTATATTTTTATTTCAATAACGTTGTGTTAATTAATAAGTGAATTTCGCAAATTGTAAGTATGGTGGGATATTATTTGTACTGGTCTGTTAACTGCGCCACTTGGCGCAGGTGGCGCACATGGAGCAGTTGAATCACTTTAATATAAGTTATACATTAGTTTGCTTTTCAACGGTTTATATGAAAAAGCCAGTTAATAAATGTCGGCCGATCGTCAATAGTTTTTTTGGTCCTTTCGTCAGCAGATAACTATCGGCGTGCTTGGATGTTATAGTTGGTTGGCATCCCCAGACTTTACATTTCTATCATGCTTTGGTTCCATATCACGAGTACTCCACCGCTATTTCCCCACCTCGATAATCGCGCGGGAATGTGACTAAGATGCCGTTAAAATCCTAAAACGATTAATCAATTAATATCAAAGAGATACGATCTACTTCCGCCATTATATAATGTATCAGTAAAAGTTAACTTAAATTTGCCGCCGTCAAGATGTATAATTTTTGCTTTCATTCCTACCGGATCCTCATCTATTCTTTTAATAAGATTATTCATCAAAAATCCATTCCTTCTAATTTCTATATGACTGTTTGTCGTAACCCCATATCCCACAGTAAAAACCTGAATTTGGGTATTATCATTTAACTTGTATGTGTCCAAAAGCTTTTCGCCTCTTTCGAACATAGGCGTACAACTTGATAAAGAAAGTATCATCAATACAAATAACCTTCTCTTTTACTTCATCATTCAACATTCAGTGTTCGATGTTCATTATTCAACCTACCCCGCCCATCCCTCTCTATCCAAGCTCCTGAAATTTATAGCTTCAGCCAAATGCTCCAATTGTATTTCCTCACTTCCAGCCAAATCAGCGATGGTGCGCGAAACTTTTAAAATACGATCATAAGCACGGGCAGAGAGGCCCAATTTTTCCATCGCTTTTTTGAGCAGGTTTTGACCTGCGGCGCTGATCTTACAGATATCCCTTACCATTTGCGGGCTCATTTGCGCGTTGGCATGCAGATCGGGCTTGTTGCCAAAGCGGTCGGCTTGAATTTCACGTGCTTTGATTACACGATCGCGGATAAATTCACTTTTTTCGGCGAGGCGGTCGGAAGCCAGTTCTGTAAAGTTAACCGGGGTTACCTCCACGTGCAGGTCGATACGGTCGAGCAACGGGCCGGATATCTTGCTTAAATATTTCTGTACTGTTCCGGGAGGACAAATACAGTCCTTCTCGGGATGGTTAAAATAGCCGCAGGGACATGGTGGTGAGAACATTTCTCCCGTACACAAAGACCGTCCGAAAGCCTGGCAGACCTGAGTACTCATTATATCCGGCAACTGTTGGTGAACATTTACGAAAGGTACGCATTGAACGCGGACAATTGCAAAAAACCGTTGCAGCTATAATTGGAGTTAGTGAAAACACAATCACGTTTTGGGAAAAAGGCAGGGCGGTTCCACAGGTGCGCTATTATCCTGCTATCATTTCCTACTTGCATTATTATCCCTTCACTCACAATACCGATCACCTTTCTGGCAAATTACAGCAAGTTCGTTTTTGCAATGGCTGGACATTTAAGCAACTGGCACAAACACTTAATCTTGATACTGGAACGGTGACGCGATGGGAGAAGCGCAAAAGTGATATTAACGCGAAATCACAGTTGAAGATAATGAAATTGTGGTTGGCGCTGCCGGAGTATTTAAAAAACAATACCGCTTGAGACAAAGAGCGGTATTTTTTAATTGCGTCTTTATTAAACATATAGCTACATTGTGAAACTTACATACAATGTACATCATGGTTGCACAGTCCGCTCGATATAAGATTTACGCTATCCGCCAGGACTTCATCGACGGACAAACAGATTCACATTTGCTTGCCAAAAAGTTGAGCTTATCTGATACGACCATAAATAAATATCGTAAGGAATTCAGAGAAATAGCGCGTTTGTATCCTCATAAAATCCACGATTTCAAATTCAGGCTGCCAAAAAATAAATACATAAGGCCAGTTGATCCACGCCTCCGGGAAATGATCACGTTGCTGCCGTTGCTTATCGACAACTCGACCACTCTTCAAATTCAGCTCATTCCATTATGGAAGGATTACAGAAATGTTTGCACAAAAGGATATAGTCTGAGCCGATTCACCCTTCATTATATTAATTGGCAACGGAAGACGAAGGCTTGTATATACATCCATCGCAGAATAAAAACAATCACCGTCGAAGATAGGGCGATATTGCTGCGCTGGAAAAGTTCAAATAAAAATAATGAATGGAAGCGGGCGGTGGTCTTATTGGGTTCGTATGAAAAACGCAATGTCCATGAAATGGCTGCACAAGTCGAGCATTCAGTTCGCACGGTTATGAGATGGATTGACTATTACAAGGAGTATAGATTGGTTGGTATTATCCCGAAACCAAAAGGCATCAACGATGCTATTATCGAAAGGACTAAAAAGAAGCAGGAAAATCTCATAAAACTCTTGCACGAGCCCCCGAGTTTGCATGGGCTCAATCGGACTTCGTGGAGATTGGAGGATTTGTCTCAAATATTTAAGAAAGTATATGGTGAATCAATTGCGGTCACGACTATATCAGCGCATCTAGAGAAAATGGGCTTTGGTTTTCGCAAATCCAGAGAAGTGCTGACCAGTCCCGATCCACTTTTTCGCGAAAAGCTTGCCCATATCAAAGCCATACTTTCTGCGTTAGGTGAGAATGAAAAGTTTTTTTCAGTTGACGAGTATGGGCATTTTTCCGTGAAAATGCGGGGTGGAACGAGTATTGTAAAGAACGGAGAACAGAAGACTATTCCCCAGCTTCAGCGTAGTAAGGGGTTTCTAGTTGTGACTGCGGCACTTGAATTGTCCACTAACCAAGTAACTCATTTTTATTCCAGGAAGAAAGATACGGAGGAAATGATCAAATTATTGGAATTGCTATTAGTGAAATATAGGACACAAAGCAAGATTTATTTTTCATGGGACGCCGCAAGCTGGCACGCGTCGAAAAAATTGGTTGAAAAGATCGACGAAGTTAATAGCGACCACTACCGTGATATAAATCATACGCCTATGGTTGAATTGGCCCCATTGCCTGCGTCAGCACAGTTCTTAAATGTCATCGAATCGGTTTTTAGCGGTTTGGCCAAAGCAGTCATTCACAACAGCAATTATTCGTCTCTTGATGATTGCATGGCGGCGATAGATCGCCATTTCAAAGAACGGAATGAACATTTTTTGAAAAACCCTACGAAAGCGGGTTACACAATTTGGGGAAAGGAACGAGTGAAGCCAGTATTTGATGAAGCTAATAACTGTAAGTATAACAATATTTGACTATTGACTAATCGCTGATCAAACCGCGAATTCATTAAGTAATTGTGTCTTGACCGTTTCGCTATCATGCTTCAGTCGGGCGTAAATTTCTTCATAATGGGAACACATCTCATACACAGTTACAGCAAATCGCTGGTGTAGTTCTTCCGTCTTTATATCATCTTCTGACATACGGATTTTTTCAGCCAAGTCAAGGTATAGCAAGTATAACTGATGCGATCTGGCGTTTGATTTGACCACTTCATCGTTGGTAAAGGACACATTAAAATACAAGCTGATCAGATTATATTTCCAATTATCAGCATTGAGCTGTTCCATGTAGGAGTTAAACTGCGAAGTTTCCTTATTTAAGAAATCAAGACTAGCCTCAGACCGCGAATTGTTCCAATTTTTCCAGTACCTTATATTCTTGTTGATGCAAGCCATTTTCTCACCGGTTATGTAATAGAAACTTTCTCCAATTTCTATTTTCTTCGCTCGATGTTGACTGCGAACTTCAGCGGTTTGCTTTCTTCTATCAATGAAATAAGTATTGACTGCTGAAATAACCTGAGTAAATAAAGCTCCTGCGAGGCCTGAAAATGCACTTACTTCAAGCAATATTAGATTATCTGCCATACAATTGTCTTTAACTCAAAAATACTAATTTTTTTAGCATTTAACTAGCTTTTGTTGATTTAATTATTTATTAGTGGTATTGAAAGCTGAGCAATTGTCCATCAAAAAAATCAACTCATAATAAATTCTTCGCCAAATCAAAGCTTCTTTCAACTCATAAAATACCGTGAAAACACGGGTTGCATTATTGATAATGAAACTTTAGCTTTATGATGATAAACGATTATTCACCTAAACTTTATTATCATGTTAAACACAATCTTAGCGTATTCTGAGAGTACCGAATTCGCAAATCAATTACTTATTTATATAGTCATTGCTTTAGCGTGTTTTTTAATTAGTCTGTACATCTTCCGTGCAATTTTTAACATCCCGAGTTTTTTGAGATACCAAAGGGCCCAAATACGTTTGCTCGAGGAACTTGCCAAAAATCAGGGTGTTGATGCCACTACTGTTAAAAGCATTATTTCTGAAAGCGAGGGATGGGAGGCCTCTAGTCAAACGACCGTCTCCAAGACTACCGTATAATTGCTATCGCTTTTTTGTAGCATTGATAATGCTTCGAAGCAAATCCTGTTTCGTTGCATTTGGTTCATAATTGACTTTCACCCGGTAACCTTTAACAAGGCTTTCGGGTGCTTGTGTTTGAGGTGCTGTAACAAATAACGATTGAATGTCGTTGCTCAATATGACCGTTATTTTCTTTTGTTCATGCTCTGCTAAATGTGTGGCGATCTGCTGCCGAATTGATTTTAACTTGGTGCTTTGCGATGTACAGACTATAATTTTGCTATAATTGGCCGACAGGCATTTTCTGATATTGTGCAGCTCCCATTGTGCATTTGTTGTCACTGATATTTCAATGGCAATGGAATCAGGTCCTTTTTCTGCCAATACATCAACCAATCCTATACCGTCAGGGGTTGGAACTTCAAGGCTGGCTTTGTACCCGTGCGCCTCTGCCATTGCTTTGACAAAGGTTTGCAAATAGCGGTGTTCCCTGACCGATTCTTGCTTAGGAAGCTGTACTTCATCTATTTGTTGTATTGGTGTTATTGGCTCTTTAGGAGTAGCGGCTCGTTCTACCTCTGCAATAGGCTTCCTTTCCACAGCAATACTATTTGTTTGAACAATGGGGACGCTGTACTTATCGCGCGAATGTTCAATGATCTCATCGATATACGTTGCTCCTTTCTGCTTTATATAGGGAACCACGGCCAAATTAAAGTCAGCATCTATTGTATTGACCCGTGCAATTGCGTCTCCCGTAGCGAGGTTTTGCAAATCTGCTGCCGTAAAGGAACTGAAACCGCCCTCTAAGCGCTTCGCATCAGTATCGCCTAACCGGAAACAAATGCGTGTCCCTGAATTGGCTAATACACTGCCTGCAATTTCCGAATCGTATTTTGAAACTTGCTGCATATCCTGGTGGCTTAACACTAGCCCTAATCCGTATTTCCTTGCTCCAGACAGGATGGACGCCATTGAGGGGGTGATAAAGTGTTGGAATTCGTCAATATAGCAAAAGAATGGAATTCGGTCTTGTATGCCTTGTGCCTGGCGTGACAACGCCGTTTGTTGAAGTTTCGAAACTATGAATGCGCCTAATAAGTAGCTGTTCTCCGTTCCCAATAATCCTTGCGATAACTTCACTAACACAATTTTGTTGTTATCCATAAGACGAGCAAAGTCCAGGCTCTGTTTTTGACAGACCATATTGCGAATCACGCGGGGCCGCAAAAATGCATCAAGCCTCGTGAGAATCGAGCCGATAGAACTGCTTTTTAGTATTGGAAACTCATGCTGCCAATAGTAAACGATATCTGAATCAGTAACGGTGCTTAATATTTGCGTGCGATATGGCGCTTCAATTAAAAATCGTCGTAAATCACCCAAGTGATATTGCTTGGTGTTATACATAAATGCCAAAATCGCATTGGCAAATACGCTGTTCATGGCGTCTCCCCAGGACGTGCTGAAACGCCGAAATACTGCCACTAAGTCCGATGCTAACAGTTCCTTTTCGATATCCGAATGTGCAACTAAAATGTTCAATCCTATTGGGTATTGTGCGTCATGTGGATCAATCATTATTACATCTTGTACCCTTTCTTTTGGAATATTTTCTAAAATGTCCTCAATCAAATCGCCATGAGGGTCCAGACACATCATGCCGAGACCGTTGTCAATGTCTTGCATCATCAGGCTCTTGATCAGGGTTGATTTGCCGGTGCCGGTTGCCCCAAGAATATGGATGTGGCGCAATCGCTGATCAGTTGAGATGCTCACATTCTGTTCCATGCGCTGGTGCTCATTGATCCCTAAGACATAGGCTTGATTGCTAAGGGACAGAGGCGCTTGTTTCGTGGTATGGGTAGTTGCAATAAGTTTATTCGAAATAATTGCCGGAAAGTGTACAAAGGTCGCAAGTTCTGATGCATTTAATAACATGCCCACCCGGTGCGTTTCACGCAGCACAAAGTCTGTTAACCGCATGTTAACTGTATATTGTTCATCTTGCAGCGGCATTAATGAATTAGTACTTGAGGTTGATGCATGTACTACGGCGGTTGCAACATGCTGTAGCAGTATGGCCGCTTGCTCCATGGTGTCACTGACAGTTAGTACCCGAAGGTTTACCCCATAGAGCGGCTTTGACACTTTATCTTTTGTCAGTTGCGGCATTTCCGGTGCGTTAAGAAAAAAGGATGTTTTTCCAAAGTCATCGGCGACTGCTTTCTGCATGCTTTCCGCCCAGGCGTTATGCACCCCGCAAAACAATATTTGTATGATTACTCCGTCGTCAATGTCCAGTCGCTCTAATATGCCGAAGAGGGGTATATAGGGATCGTGTTCAAGATTGAAGTTTGCGGCAATAGGGCGCATACATTCCTCCGATAAGCCAAAATCAATTGTATATATACAGGCAGCATGTTGCATTATCTCCAACACTGGATCACCCGATGTCTCCACAATAGCGCATTCGGGAAAGAATGCTTTTATTTGACCATAGAAAAATCCAGCATCAATGTCTTGCGTTACCCATTCCAATATTATTTCATCGTCGGTGCCAATGATCTCGAAACTGACCGGGCTTTTACGGTATGAAAGCATAACAAGGAATTGTCCAATCCGATCTTTGTTTTGTATGAAGTGCCTGGGAAGCGTGACCGTGAAGACCGTAAGGCCACCGGACAAACCGCTGTACGGGTGTGCAATATCCTGGGATGAATTAATAGCAGCTTGTTTTTCTGGCTCTTTAAAGCCGGATGGCAAATTAGTCCAAAACGATGGTTGCTTGCCGTCATCGATAATTTCCCCTGGCTCAATAAAGTGCCCAAAGAACGGCACAAATTCCGGTTCCAAATCGCACGGAAAGGGCGCAATGTGCCATCCTCTGCCTCGCCGTTCCCATTCATAGAATTGGTTAGTAAGCGCTGTTGCAGTTGAAATCATTACTGGACATTTATCAGTACGTCTTTCCGATAGCCTTTATCAGCCTTAATTTTCTCTACTGCTATTTTGATAATGGAGTTAATGCTTGACGTGAACATCAATTCCGTGTCCAATTCATAATATGTTTTGCTTTCCATCCGTGTCGCCATTGCTCTCCCCAGCCAGCCCAATTTTCGGGTTACATTGGCGGCCGTATGCGCGTTCTCCTGCAGCCACCAACTGATGAAAAAACTGCGTCCAAACGGGCTGGCACAGACATAATAGTTATATCGTTGTTTGGAAATGCGAAGGTATTCTCTGCGTGAAGAAAAAACACCACCTTCTTTGAGGGTCATCGGAGTACAGACAACATCAGGATATCGATAGTCTTCGATCATTTTTTGTAATAGAGTGTAAAATTCTTTTGATGACATCTGCAAATCCTCAAAATGTTGAGAATTGTGCGCGTGTATTGTGTTTTGGGTTGCCATTAAAATAGTGATTGAGGTTAGGTGTTATAAAAATAAAAAGAGATTATGAAATGTGCAAGCCCTACTGACACGTCAACCCAAATATTATTTCAAAAAAACTAAAAGAGAAAAAAGAAATCTTTACATCCGGCGCGGGTTAGCACTGCAAGGAGGAACGGAATAAATAGGCATTTGCGAAAAGGCCGGAGGGTTTATGCCGGAAATTCCTTGCAGGGCTTTGGGTGGCCCAGTGCAAGCCGGATACCTTTGAAATATTTTTCTATCTGTTTTGTTTCTAAAAAGTTATTTCGAGTGACGTACAGAACGATGCTCCATTAGTTATTTTTTACATAGACTGAATGGCCCGATAATATATCCCGTACTATCGAGCCATTATTTTATCTATAATTAAAATGCTCGTATGGCTCGTACCGCATAATAGTTAGTTTTAAAGTCAGTATTTGATTGGCCTCCAGCAACGCTGCCATAATAGGCGAATGCAACATAGCTGCTGCTCTCAGTCGAACTCCAGTATTCGTTACCGCCAAATGCACCTGCAACATTTGAATTGGGATACAAGACATTTGCCTGGGCATGTAGGGCGACCAACTGATTTGCTGCCGGAAGAAACCAATCTGAATACCCACCATCTCTGCAAGCTTTACAAATAGCCGCTGCATTGTTGCCATTGCCAAGTGTTGCAACAATTTTAGAGGTATTGCCTGCACCATCGCTGGCGCTATATGCACCAGGTGAGACAAACGTTCCCGAAGTGTTGTCCCATTGTGCGCTGTTGCTTTGATTTTCACTGGTGACAATAAGACCATGTAGTTTAGTAGCATCAATATAAAATATTAACCCTCCCTGATATGCCTGTCCAATTTCATACCCTGTAGTGACGGTAGCTTGAGTGCTATAACCAGTACCGGCGCTATTAATCGCATATGCACGGACATAGTAGGTTGTATTAACAGTGAGGTTATTCATAGTCCCGTCGGCGGAATTGTTGTCACCAATTGTAGGGTTTTGGGCAATACTCCAACATATTCCACTTGCAGTGATAGTCCCAAAGCCAGTAGCGGTGATGGAAAAAATAACCAGCGCCCTATTATAATGTGCAGTACCTCCCGTGATAACAACGGTTGGGGTAAAGATTGTGCTAAAGGTAACCTGATTGCCATACGCTGTTCCTGCACTATTCGTTGCGTAAGCCCGCGCATAGTATGGCATACCGGCTTGCAATGTAGTAAGGGAGCTAGTAAACGCACCAGTTCCGGAGCCATCTTTGGTGAACAAACTATTCGCAATAGTAGGATTAGTGGACGTGCTGTAGCACACTCCCCGGGCTGTAACAGTCGCGCCACCATCTTCAGTAACCGTGCCGCCGCCGTCTGCGATATTTTGGTTGACCAAGCTTACCGTGACAGTCGTCACGGTAGGTAAAGTAGCTTTTGACTGCGGGTTGTTGGCGTTACCGCTGTCACTTTTTTTACACGAAAACAACGTACACACAATGATTAATATGAGAACACGTCGTTGTAGTAAGTAGAAACTTTTCATATTACTTCGTTAGTTAAATGCGTAATTAAATCTCGGAACGTTATTTTTTAACAATGGTTGTTGTTGGCGTGTAAATGCCAAAAGTGATACCACTGATTACCACATCTAAGAAGGTATGTACAATGGTGACATTGTAATCATTAGCACCATTGGCCATCTGCGCTGGATTAGAAACGCCAGCCGGAACTAATCCGCCAATGAAATAATGGTTTGCTTTGCGAACTTCCACGTTTGATTGTGCCCCCTTTCCTATATCAAATCGATTGACATAGCATGAGGTGAGGCTTAAACAGCATAGAAACAGACAAATAGAATTGATACAGAATTTTTTCATGATGTAATTGAGTTATTGGTTGCAATTTGTGTTGGTTACAGTAAGGATAATGAGGTTACCCGGTATTCGATCTGATGAAGTGGCTTTTTCAATGCCTTTTATCTGAGTTTCAGTTTCATCGCAGAGCTCAAAATCGTTTCGGGTGGTGTCATTGGTATAGCCCGTAAAGACGCTGCTCGATGGTGCAGTACGGGTGTAGGTGATTGTCGTGCACTTCCAGCAATACTTCTTTTGGCATGAGATGAGGAAAGTGAGCGAAACAGCACATATACAAAGTCTCTTTTTCATTTTTTTTGGTATCGGTAAGGGTTTGTGTTAGCGACATCTTACTTGCCGGTTACTCAAAGCTAAATAAAAGTTATCATATATGATAACCATATCTAAAAAAAATAACTGGAAATTTCCGACACATGAAAGTGAGGGAAAAAGCAGATGATATTTTTCTACAGGCCCTGGGAAACCGTATCGCCTCAATACGGAAAGAAAAAAACATTACACAGGTTGAGTTAGGCTATCGGTGCGATATTGAAAAACCCAATATGAGAAGAATCGAAGCGGGAAACACTAATCCATCTATATTAATCTTGAAAAAAATTGCTGCTGGGCTTAGTATTAGCCTCGCAGAACTTCTGAATTTTACCAATTGAGGAAATAAGGCATTCATTCTTCCCAATCTCACAAAAAGATCGCCAAGTCTCCGTCTAAATTTTTAGAGCTTTTCAAGCACAAAAAATATAGACCGGCTTATATTCGCTATCGCGAATGCCGAACTTGTCACTCTTTTCGTTTGAGAAAGGTCATCATTCATATTCGCTCCCGCTTGACTTTTATTCGTTTTGCTCAAAACCTCGATTTGCTCATTCTTCGCCCTTCTCTGTTTTTCGCTTCAACAGGTAAAGTTCAGGCGCTCATTGCGTTTGGCTCGCCTGCTGTGTCGCAAAGGCTTCACAAAGGGTATTAGTATCGATCGATTTCTTAGGTTAATATCCTTTGTTCGTGTAAGACATACCAGTCAGACGCTACGCTTCCTCTGCCTGGACCTTTTGCTCCGCTCGCAGACAACTGCGTTTCTCTGCGTTGTCTCCAGACGGCTCGCATTATTAGCAAGGTATTATAAACTCCCATGTTTATAATAGAACCGAAGCAACACCATTTGAATATGTTGTAGTAAATAGCAAGGCGCGTTAGGAGTGCGATGTTATTTGTTTTTTATGACATCAATCCGTCCCATCATGCCATTAGCAGGGGACGATCAGGCCTTCATATAGATCAAGCTTTTGTTGAGAAAATATTAAGCATCCAGCAGTTACGGGAGGAAGATAGAGAACATATCCTCTACTCCATTGATGGCTTGATACAGCATGCTAAAACAAGGATGGCTTATAAAAAGGAAGCCTGGCATTTGCGCGTAGCTATGTCTTCTTATCTATGTGCTTTAGCCACCTTCGGCTATCAGGTTGTTAACTTAATATCAACAAAACTAATACACTACCTACAATTTAATCTTGGAATGGGATAGTGGCCCATGGCCATATTAGTTCGAACTTTTTTAAATTTCTTTATATTGCGCTTGCAGAAATAATAATCTTCTGCTTTTTTTGCATCATCAATATGATAAGGTGGTATGTAAACATTTAAGATCGACGTGTCTATAAAATTATATTTTTTGAGCACGGATATCATTTCTGGTGTCACATGTGTTTCCTTATCATCCCAATAAAATAATTTGCCATTCATCTCCACATATTTAGTTGGAAGCCTTGAAACATCAATCTCATTGCCATTCCGCATGATATTTGGTTTTATAGTTGAGCCATAAATACTGACTCCTACTATTTCGTCGTCGAATTCTTTGACACCAACGCTAAAAACACTATCCCTCTTGCTGAGGGGGCTTGACTTTACAAAATCCCGTATAGCGACCTCGATGATATTATCAACGTTGTCATTCTGAACAACAGGAGCATGCCAATTGAAGATTATGATCAAAGGCGCACCCAGCGCGAAAAGCTTATTAATGGCCATATTAATTAATAGTTTGTATAATCTTTTGTAACAGTTTCACCTTGTTGGTCAGTTGTAATTATAATAAACTTCATGGATGGATAATCTCTAAGTTGTGCTTTTTTAATATCCATATCTCCACCACTACCCGACTCACCTCTTGATCCGGAGGGAGCGTATCTATCGTTTTCGCCGAATCGAGATAGATGGGTATGATAGTTAACACCAATATCAATGTTATTAATTAAATCAGGACGTGTCTTATATAAATCAAAGCCTGAATTAGCTTCTTGAGGTTTGTTACCCTTATAACCATTCATGTAAATCATACTGGTTGATTCCTCTCCTTTATTCGACAAATAAAACCCACTGACTTCCTTGTCCAAATAATTAGATAACTTTATTGCGAAATCTTGAAATCCTGCTACCGTAGGTTGCCCTTTGCCTCCAACGCTAAATAAACTGGATTTATCTTTCAAATTTGCCCCATCTTTTAGAAAACCGCTTTGAATTCCATCCACAGCTACTTTGTCTTTGCCTCGTTCTGATTTTCGAACCAGAAAGCCTAAGAATCCCTCTCCTTTTTTCTGTATTTTACCTTTACTATCTGTTTGCAATATCCTATCAGGTTGATCATTTTTTTTGACATCTTTAACTGCTCCAGTTTCTTTGTTCACCGTAAAGTCATCCATACCATCAGGATCAACTCGGTTAATTGGGTTGTCAGAAGCATATTCGTAAGCACTCTTATTTCTGCCCTTGTCAGCATGAGGATCAATTGTATTCCACCTAGCAATCACCGGATCATAGAGCCTTGCACCGTAATCGTATTCTGATAACTCCTCCTGCAACTCTTTTTTATTGTAAAGATATTCATTTTTCGGACTCAAAACACTGCGGCTGATTTCCATACCAAAAGGATAATAGTCATCCTGCTGGTAGGAAACGGCTGTTCCTGTTTTTGTGCCAAAAGTCACCCGTGTGTTTCCAAGGTTGTCACCTAAATAATATTCGTAATCATAACCGGTTCCATTCGGTACTGCTTTGCCTTCTTCTGTTTGTATAAAAGTAAGGCTGGAAGTGGTAGTTCCGTCATATTGAATACCACTAATATAATCGGTATTGCCGGTAACCGGGCTAACCCGTCTGAGTTTTTGCCCTGTTGCATCGTAGGTATAAGTAATGGTTTTGCCGCCTGTAATTGATTGCGGCAGATTGAGCATATTATAAGCGATGGTTATCCCTGTTCCTTTAGTCGGGTCGGTGATCAAGTTTCCGTTACCATCATAGGTAAAATTAGATATGCCGTGTTTTAAACCTGCGTCATTTGTAGTGACATCATTAATGCTTTGCAGCTGGTTGGTAGGATTGCCGCCAACTGTGTAAGTATAAGAAAGGTTATCAATTGTCACACTCGCTTGTGTACGACCCATCGCGGTGATGTTACCCATCACATCATAAAAAATACTGCTTTCATCATTGTGATCCCCTGATGTGCCTGCTGTCAGCCGGTTCAACTTATCATACAAATAGGTATAGCTTTTAGTCAAGCTACCGGGTGTTCCCCAAAGCTGGTAAGCAATATTGCCGTTGTACTGCTTATTGGTGCCGGTATTATAATACAACTGCATGGCAAACATCGGTGCGCTGCTGGTAACCAGCCAGCCCCGTTCATTATAGGTATAAGCTATATTCTGAAAAAAGTTAACACTGTCTGTGCTATGCAAATGTTTGGTTATTGGCTGTCCAATCTCGTTATAGTCTATTTGCGACAGGAGTATTTTGGTAGTAGGAGAACTACTTCCATTGGTAATCTGTTCCCAGCTTTTCAGCTTCCGCCCCATATGATCGTAGATATAGGAATTGGCAATCGTAACCAGCGGATAAGAAGTACTTGCTGTGTTCCAGTGCTGCCTGGTTACGGTGGTTGGTGCATTGGTAAAATTATACGTGGTTTTTGTAAGATCGTAGTTATTCGTATTGGCTGTTCCGCCTAAGTAATGCTGGTTATAGGTAGTGATGGTTCTCCCCAGGTCGTCATAATACACCACATCCCACAGCATATCCGTAGGGGTATTTAGTACTGCCGTCCTCTTTGCGGTCAGCAAACCCGATAACATCGTACTTACCCCGCTGGTAAGATGGTAAGTTGCCAGCAGGCCCGGGATATTGGTATAGCTATCATAATAATTGATGCCCAATGTGGTGGTTACATAGGTGGTCGGCCAGGCAATATTGGTATAACCATTACCCGAAGTGGTCGGCGCTTCCCAAAGATTAGTGGTTATCGCAGTCAGCGTGGTTTGCAGGGATGGTTGCGAAACGGCTACATTGTTATTGTTCCATATGCCGGTTAATGCAACCCTTCCTAATGCGTCGTATTTTGTAAGTATCCAATTGTTATTGTTGCGTTGTAAACTATCTTGCGAAGCTACGGGCTGGTCAATGATATTGTAAACCACAAATTCCCACCCTTTGCCGGGGATCTTCTTTTGGCTCAGCCTGTTCCGCGTGTCATACCGGTACTGGTAGCACAGGTTATTCAGTGTGGTGGCACTGATGGTTATTGCGGCATCCCCGTTTGCGGCTGGCGGGATCACATAGGCCAGGTTACCCAGGTCGTCATAAACGTAATAGGTAGATAACTGCTGAAGCGTCGTCGAATAATTATTTAAACCATATACCCGTTTTAACACGACGTGACCTTCGTTGTCGGTGTACGTTTCCATCGTTCCTGCCCTGCCGCTTACCCAGTTTTCATCTTCTGTTACCGTTACATTCAGTTGATTGGCCGCATAATAGCCGCTGGCCGTTAAAGTCCTGCTTTGGTTAGAATTTATTGTCGTTTTGTACATTGCCACCTGCATGCTGTGTACCGAGTCTGTTGCCCAGGTGATGCTGTTGTTGCCCGTATAAATTGTTTTTACGGTATGCCCGCTGCCGGTTACGCCGCTGGTGCTTAATTGCCAGGCTGCACCTGGTGCGCCGTTCTCCACCGGCCTGCTCAGCGGCGAGGCTTCCAGGTTTACTTGTGAGTATGGATAAGTATCCGTGCTTACGCCCGTTGGCGGTGCATTGTAAAAAGTACCCTGGTCGGTTACAACCGTAGTTTTGTAACTTCCATCATTTGTTGCCGAGCCTGTCAAGGCATAAGGCAGGTATTTGGTGATTTCGCGCTCATAGGAATCATACACGATGGGCTGCACCACATCATGTCCAGTCGGCGAGGCTTTTACCTGCACCGCTTGTATAGGTTTGCCTAACCCATCAAAATATTGGATGCTTGCCTGTATCTTTGTTTTATCTGTTATCGCTGAGTCTAAACCGGTGCTGGTTATAATTCCGGATACCCTGGGTACATAAGTGGCGATATAATTCATAGTGCTCGTTGGATTAATACCAACAGGCGGCGCGGCATTAACGGTAATGGTAATGTTCGCCGTACTGCTGCCTGTGAGGTTATACGCAGTAATGCTATAGGAAGCACTGCTTGAAGCCGTTGTTGGCGTACCGCTGATGGCGCCTGTTGCGCCGTTTAGCGTTAATCCGGCAGGCAGGGTTGTAGTCGCGACAAATGCTGTTGTAGCGATCTTACGGATCAGGTTATTACCAAAATCTCCCAAATAAATGTTGCCGGCTGCATCAAGCGATACCCCATACGGATTTTTAAAAGTAGCGACACTGCCTGCGCCATTTACGGCACTTGCCGTACCAGTTCCCGCAAGTGTCGTTACCACCCCCGCCGGGGTGATTTTCCGTATGCGGTTATTGCCGTAATCGGCTACATACACATTGCCCGCGGCGTCTGTTGCTACTGTCGTGGGAGTACTGAACCGTGCTGAAGTGCCTGTACCGTCGGCAAAGCCCGCAGTCGTGGCGCCTGCCAGTGTAGTTACCACCCCTGCGGAGGTAATTTTCCTAATCATATTATTGTAATGATCGACTACATACAGGTTTCCTGACGGATCAAATGCCAGACCCGACGGATTGTAAAAAATAGCAGCGGTCCCTGTACCGTCAGCATAGCCTACCGCCCCGCTCCCTGCAAACGTAGTGACCACTCCCCCGGGGGTTATCTCGCGGATCAGCGAATTGCCATAATCAGCCACAAATACATTTCCGTATGCATCAACCGCTACGCCAAGCGGCTGATTGAAGGTTGCCGCACTGCCGGTGCCATTGGCGCTCCCTGCGGTGCCGCTGCCCGCAAGTGTGCTGACCACGCCCGATGGCGTAATCATCCGGACCATATTATTGGACCGGTCTGCTACATAAACGTTGCCAATTGCATCAACAGCGACACCAAACGGCAAATAAAAGCTTGCTGCTGTTCCTGTTCCGTTAGCAAATCCCGCTGTGCCACTGCCGGCAAGCGTTGTAACGACACCCGCGGAGGTGATCTTCCTAATCAGGTTGTTGGCATAATCGGCTACATATACATTTCCTGCTGCATCCAGTGCCGTACCTATGGGTTCATAAAAGCTTGCTCCTGTTCCGGTGCCATTTGTGCTGCCTGCGGTTCCGCTCCCTGCAAAGGTGGAAGTTTGCCCATTAATGGCCACCGCTCCGCCACTGTTGGTTACAGTCAATGGTGTAATAGGTGTCCCGACCGTAAAGGTTTGCGGCGTGCTGTAGCTAATATTCGGTGCTGATTGCGAAAAAGCGTTTTCGGTGATTCCAAACCCAGCCAGTATGATCAGGCTTTTTTGTATGATATTTTTCATCTTGATCATCTTTTGGTTAGTGAATGGATAAGGTTAAATCGCTGCTCCCGCTGGAGATATTGACACTGGACCAGCCTGCTACCGAATAGATCACCGGTGTTCGCGTTCCAAGCGTAAAGGTATACGTCGGCCCGCCATACGTGCCGGCTGTCAGCGACGTATAAGTTGCTGTCGGTATTTGGTACGTTATATTGGTATGCGGAGCTACTGAATAATAATAGGTAGAAGTCCCTGTAAAGGTGAGCTGTATGGTTGTGGCTGTTGTGTTGTTTACCGTAAAACCCGTACTTGCAATGCAAGTGCCGTTGAGGTTGGCGTAATTCTGCGCGTTGGCAATCACGTCATTTTTTGCCTGGTTGTTGGCATCTGCCGGCGAGACGTTGGAGGTGAATGCCCCCGCAGCCAAAATGTAATGGACAGCTGAGCCGGTATAGCCGGTTCCACAATTGTTTCTGTAAAAAATACTGTCGCGTGCCACGCTGCTGTAGGAGGGCAGGTTAATAAAACAGTCTGTTGTTTGCCCGGCATAGTTATAGCAGAAACTTTTTACGATATTGTTGTTCTGGTCACGGATGTTTGCCAACCGCTGCATGCTGTCGTACTGGTAATAGGTGATCTCGCCTTTGACATCCGTGGTGCTGGTTACACCGATTAGCGGGTCATAGGTATAGGTGGTCATTAACGCCCCAACGGGGTAAAACCGGATGTCGTCCACTTCAGTGGTTGATGAGCCAACGCTAAACGCATAAGTATTAGCCGTTACTGTTACCGTAGCGGTATCCAGTGTCCATACACTGCCACTTTTTTGCCAGTAGGTTAAGTGATATTTTACATTATCCAGTCCCGTAAGTGATTTTGAATAAGGTCCCAGGTAACAGTAATGCCCCGTTTTGGAATCGTTGTAACCAGTGTTTCCCTTACCGTCTTCAAAACCTTCGTAGTAGATGTCGTTTACCTTTGCATTTTTGACTTCCGCTACAGGGTATGACCCGTTATATGCCCAGATATAACTGACCGGAGGCCCGTATGGCTTAGCCACGGTCGCCACGTTGCCGTAATTATCGTAATTCAGGTAGCTGAGGCGCGTTTCCGCGGCGTTGCTCATCACCTGCAAAGATACATTTAACGAGTTGATGATGCTGTTGGGGTTGCTGTTGCTGTAATTGGTAATGCTTTGCATCAGCTGGGTGCCGATACTGGTAACCGTGCCGCTGCTGTTCTGGGTATAGTTTTTGGACTGGGTAAACTGGATTACCGGGCTGATGATGTTGGCCGCGGTCATTGTCCCATAGATGCCTGTCTGGGTCATGTCCTGTACATACTGGACTTGCTTGAGAATCGAGTCGCCCTGGCTGGTATAGGTTTCAATCCGGGTCGGGTACATGTGGGCATGATTGTCGTAATAATAGCGTGTCGTGGTACTTCCGATTGCTGTGGTGCCATCAGCGGAATAGTTGCTTGTAACTATCCCCGAAGGCAACCTGACGCCGGCTGATATCGGGTAATCGTAAATGAGAAAGTCGTTGATGTTTGTATAACTATTGTAATGATTCCGTGGCTGGTCGTAAAATTCAATCGCGTACTGGATAGCTTGCCCCCGCCCGGCTGTTCTTGAAAAAAGGTTATAGCTGGTGTATTTTGACTGTACCAGCACATAGGTCCCGCTGCCGTTATTCTTGTAATGCAACTCCGATACCGGCTCGCCATTTTTCCAGAGCACCGGAATAGGCTTTATCCCTTCGTAGGGCGCGTAACCAAGGATCATGCTACCTGCGGCCCAGGCCCGCCAGGTTACATGGCCACTGCCGTCAACCATTTTTACATATAACGGTACTACCGTCATTGGACTCGTGTATACCATGATACTGTCCGGGGTAACGGTGTAGTTATATACACTTTTCCCGATATTGGTAACGGTATCGCCGTGGTAAACCGTTACAGTTTCGTAAGCAACAGGACTGCCGCTTAGAGAGGATAATGGATAAATTGCGGAGTTGGCATAAAGTTCTTCTGGTTGTAAGGAAGGACCGCCTACTCCGCCGTATGAAAATTGAACTTGATGGGTTGCATGAGTAGTCATCAGCGAAGAGCTGGTTAAAAAGTCACCAATGCCGGATTCGTTTCCGTCAACCGGGTCGCCATATTTATATGTTTCTGTCGAAAGAACGGTGCCGTCACTGTTGTAGTTTTTGATCTGTTTGACCCGCAGCCCGCCCACATTGGTGGCTACGTTCGAACCGGTAACCTGGTAGTGGATATTGATAAAAGCTTGCGGCCAGGATGATGAAGTTGCTGTCCCCCCGTGCGCAAAAGCGTTGAGCTGATAGGTTGTGCCAGCAGTAAGTGTAAGTACGACGTTTTCATCTATGTCTTTGCTCGTACTGGCATACTCGGTATACAGCGTCGTAGACCCGCCAACACCAGTGGTAATTGTTACCCCGGAAGTAGTGTAGGGGTAAATAGTGCCTACATTACCGATATGGATATGAAACGCTACTTGTCCTGTCACCAATGCGGTGAAGCTGCTGGTTGCTGTTTCGTGGTAATAGCCAACCGCACCTGCAAACACTACTGTATCAGTAATTGCCGGAGCAGAATACTGGTTAGGTTCATAGCTGAAAGTGGTATATCCTTTGGTAGGATAAGTAATTTTCGTAAGCATACCTGCCTGCATATAAGTCGATGAAACACTACGGTTTGCGCCGGCGCTTCCGCCGATGGTATAAACGGTTGGGGTGGAGGAAGGAAAAACGGTAGAAATTACGTTCTGCGACTCAAGCAGGCTTTGATTAGTATAATTCCCGTTATAATAACCCCACCTATCCTGGCCAAAATTATGGACGGCCGGAAGTAAAGTAGAATTATAAGTACACTGGTATGTTTTGACTGTCGAATTGTTCTGGTCGTTTTCCGACAACCCTGTTAAGATCAGCCGGTGCTTCGCAGCTTCTCCCTGATCAAACCCTGACTGGTTCGTGGCCCCGCTGTAAGAATAGCCGGTTAATATTTTAAAGGTTTTTAGCCGGTTATATTTCTTTTTGTTGTAGTCATAATTTGATACGATCACCGAGTCCAGTGATACTTTACCGTAATCAAGCCTGCTGCCGAGGGTTTTAAAATCAACCCTGCCGCCTTTGAACACGATGCTGTCCAGATGGATCTGCTGTACCGTAGACATATTGGGTGTGGTGACCAACGGGAAGAGGCCGCCGCCGGGGGAAAGCGGCCCGAGGTACTGTGAAAATGAATAGTAAGTATCCGCAAATACTGCCGGGTCATTAGCATAATAAAATTTAACAGTATCGCTTTTGTCAGCGGATACCATTTGTGTCAGAAACCAGCTCGAGGGCCTGTAAAAGCTACCGCTGCTGGTCATCTCCCGGTCATGGAACCAGTAGCTGTTACCCTGCTCATCTATGATGGTGAAAGAACTGGTCCTGGTCGTAGAATCTTGTAGTAAAGTTATTTTTAGAGGTTTATAGGGAATCGTTATCGGCTGTTTGTTTTCTCCGTATATAAATGCACCCGATGCGCCGGCAAAGTTGTAAAAGAAATTATCCGGTTGGGTGTCATAAATATGCTGGGCTACATTCTCCAGGTAGCTGCTGTCGGTATGGAAATTCGCCGCTTCACTGGAAGGCGAAGGTGGTATGGCGGCATTTATATAACCCACACCTGCCGTCTCGTCCGGCGCACCGTTGATGCTGCGGGTCACCGCTCCTCCAGCGTTTAACGACCAGCCAATTCCCACCCAGGAAGCCGTCTCATCTACCTTGATGCCTGAAGCATGATAAGATAAAGAAATGGGTAACGAAAACCTCGGCGTTTTGATTTCATACAACGGGATAGAGATATTGGGAATACCGGTACTTTTATCCACCGGAATTTGTCCGTATTTGCCTAACGCTGCCGCATCCGGTGAAGCCGGTAATACTTTTGGGGAATTGATGTCTGCCAGGGATTGGGCGACAGTGATGGATACAAGGCTGCATGCAAGCATGCTCAGCAGGATTCTTTTTATCATGTTGTGAGGGTTCAACAGGTTTAAATTGTAGGGTATAATTGTGGGTATTGGTTGTTCGTTTTGATAAAAAACTTACGGTGATTTCATCGGTTTGTTTGGTTTAAAATCAGGTTTAAATTAATTGTTATTTAGGGTTTATGCGTACAATATCAAAAATATTTTTTGGATTTTCATACCGTGTTTTCACGGTATTTTTAATTAGTTATCAACATTTGTTTTTAATACGGCACTTATTTAATTAGTTCTAAATAAACTTCGAGCACAAGTTTTTTGGTTTCATCCCCATCAGGTCTATTCTTCATTAATTTATAGGTTGCGGCCCGCAACATTCCAACGCCGTTTGCAGATTGCAGTTGGTGAAGCACTTTCGTTAGTGCAAAAAAATCTCCTTCAAAATCGAGCTTCTGTATAATAAACTTGTCGG
>Ga0206797_1030_pt1 | contig 37974 bp, 32 predicted proteins | sample Alteio_BWOrgCont_69_FD_152894 | JGI IMG/M metagenome (GOLD analysis project Ga0206797, IMG submission 152894) | Enriched cells from forest soil in Barre Woods Harvard Forest LTER site, Petersham, Massachusetts, United States -... | ecosystem: Environmental > Terrestrial > Soil > Temperate forest >...
ATCAAAGTCACAATTATCCTGGCTCCTGACGCGCCCAGCGGGTGCCCCATTGCAACAGCGCCGCCATTTACGTTTACCTTTGCGGGATCGAGCTTTAAAAGCTGGTTATTAGCTATTGCAACCGCCGAAAACGCTTCGTTAATCTCAAAAAAATCAACCTGTTCAGCTGATAAATCTGCACGGTGCAAAGCCAACGGTATCGCCTTTGACGGGGCGGTTGTAAACCACTCCGGCGCTTGCTGGGCGTCGGCATAGGAAATGATCCTGGCCAGGGGTTTTATTCCCATTTCGGCAGCTTTGTCTTTACTCATTAAAACCATTGCTGCGGCTCCGTCATTTAAAGTGGAAGCGTTGGCAGCGGTTACTGTGCCGTCTTTTTTGAACACCGGTTTTAGCGAAGGTATTTTATCAAATTTTACTGCTTTGGGTTCTTCATCATCCGAAAACAGTGTTATGTCACCTTTTTTATCTTTTAACTCAACAGGGGTGATCTCCTCTTTAAATTTGCCTTCATTTTGAGCGTTTTGAGCCCTTTTGTACGATTCAATGGCAAAAGTATCCTGTTCTTCACGACTGATATTGCATTCCACAGCGCAAAGTTCAGCTGCCGAACCCATGTGATAATCGTTGTACACATCCCAAAGTCCGTCTTTAATCAAACCGTCAGTGATCTGCCCGTTGCCCAGCCGGTAACCGTTCCTGGCCTTATCGAGGTAATAGGGTACATTGCTCATACTTTCCATACCGCCGGCAACAACAATATCATTTTGGCCTAATGCTATGCTCTGAGCCGCCAGCATGATAGCTTTCATGCCCGATGCGCAAACTTTATTTACGGTTGTAGCCGGTAAGGAGGGTAATCCGGCAAATATGGCCGCCTGTGTGGCAGGCGCCTGGCCGAGATTGGCTGATAAAACATTACCCATATAAACTTCCTGGATATGTCCCGGTTGTAAACCCGCTTTTTCGACCGCAGATTTAATGATGATACCGCCAAGTTGGGTTGCAGATAAGCCTGCCAAACTTCCTCCAAAACTGCCGATAGGCGTGCGCGTAGCGGATACGATGACTACTTCTCTCATAAACGATGTTATAAATGGAGCTGCAAATTTAGTGTTTTTATACTATGCGTGCATAGTAAGTCAAAAGTCAAAATTAAAAAGTTGTTTTTGGCTATAAGGCGCAGCGTGGTTTCTACTTAGGACTTGCGACTACTGACTTACTACTTGCTACGGTTTCTTCTGTTTACTGCTTTTTTTGCGCGCAAGCAAAGCTTGTTGCAGCAGGTATTCTATCTGTCCGTTGGTGCTCCTGAATTCATCGCCCGCCCAGGTTTCAATCTCCTTCAAAACTTCAGGATTGATGCGTAATATAAATGCTTTTTTTTCAGCCATAATTATTAACTGACTCCTCGTCTGCGCCGTCTTAATATGGCCAGGTGTGCACCCAGAAATATCAATAGGGGAATTAAGGCAGCTGGTGCCATGCTTTGATCTAAATAAATAGTAGTCTTAATATTTAAAGGCGAGGTTTTGATACGCATTATTTTGCCATATCCCGGTGAATCCCATATGTGATTCCAGAGCCAAAAAAATAAGGGCCTGTAAAATTCGGCCTGGAAACCGGTCTGCATAGTTAAAAACCTTTTGCGGCTAAACCAATCCCTGGTTACTTTTCCAATAACGACGCCACTTTCGTCGGTTATTATGATGTTACAGCTGAAAACCCCTTCAAACACAAACGTCCAAGTCCCTGTAGCCGTTGTTGCTATTGCCCTGCGCTTCGAAATAAAGTTATAGGATAGTTTACCATAGCTATTGGTCTCGTCGGTTAATTCATATTCAGGTGAAAACCAGCCATGCCTGCGCAGGTGTAATACATTTGTTTGTTTGGGATCGAGTATTTTATACATATGATTAATGATGTAAAGTGCCAATATTAATTAGTGTATTGCATTGCGGCCACCCCACAAAATAGACAGCAGACTAATCATTATAGCAGTGTTTCTTCGTCTTTTTAAAATCAATAAATACGATCCGAAAAAAGCTAATAATGGAATGAATAATACGGGTGCCATGCTTTGATCAATATTAACAGTATCCTTTAAACCAAATGGGCGACTATCAATATGCACTACGTTGCCATAACCTTCCGAGTCCCAGGTATAATGCAGCGACCAGATGGACGGTTTATAAAATTTAGCGACAAAACCGGTTTGCAATGATAAGGTAGTAATCCGGCTAAAGAAATCCCGGCTTGCAGTTCCAATAACCACACCATTTTCATCGGTGACAGATATGAGCCTGAACGAGTTGTCTGCCCGTTTAAATATATAGGTATTTGAAGCTGTTATTACAGTTGCTATACGTTTCGAAAGCCGGTGATAGACTATTTTACCGTAGCTGTGAACACCATCCTTTAACTCAATTTCGCGGCTAAACCACCCTTTTCTAACAAGGTACAACTCATTGGTATTTTTTTTATCAAGTATCGAATACATCATATTAATGATATAAGGTTCCGGTATTAACAACCGGGTTTACACTCCTGTCGCCGCACAGTACCACCAGCAGGTTGCTTACCATGGCTGCTTTGCGTTCCTCATCCAAATCAACAATTTTCTTTTCTGATAAGCGGGCCAGTGCCATTTCAACCATGCCAACAGCACCCTCAACAATAAGCCTGCGGGCTGATATAATGGCCGATGCCTGCTGGCGCTGCAACATGGTATGCGCAATTTCAGGCGCGTAGGCCAAGTGTGATATACGCGCCTCCAAAACTTCAATGCCCGCACGGTCAAGCCTTTCGTTTAGTTCTTTTTCAAGCAAATGGCTTACCTGCTCAGCGCCGCCCCTGAGGGTAATGCTCGCATTTTCATCTTCAATGTTATCATATGGAAAAGAATTTGCCAGGTGCCTTACCGCAGCCTCGCTCTGTATGTTTACATATTGCAGGTAGTTTTCTACTGCGAAAACAGCATTTGCGGTGTCCTTAATTTGCCAAACAATCACGGCCGCAATTTCAATTGGGTTACCTACGCTGTCGTTCACTTTTAGCTGCTGCCCGTTTAAATTGAAGGCCCTTAATGAAACCTTCTTTTTAGTAGTGAGGGGGTTCACCCAAAAAAAGCCGTCTTTTTTAATCGTACCAACGTAGCTGCCAAACAGGGTGAGCACTTTTGACTCATTCGGGTTTACGATAGCAAGGCCCGGTAAAACAAGTGCAAAATTTAAAAAGGCTATAACTGCACCTATACCAATGGCTTCTGAAGCAAATGAAACACCCATCGCACCGAGCAGTACTAAAAACAAAATAAAGGCGGCATAGCCTGAGGGCGGGTTGATAATTTTTTCGGTTGTCATAATTAATGATTTTAAAATGATATCACAAAGATATCATTTTATATTTTGCAAAAGCAAGAAAAACTGGAAATAAAACCGAAACTTATATTAATTTTGGACGGATATAACATAAATGGCAAAACTATCGTCTTCACGCCAAAAGGCCGTATTGCGCAAATACTCCCGTAATCTTAAGTTTTTAATGATGCTGGTAAGTGTTGGTGTAATTGTTTTTACCCTTCCCAAACAGGCGAAATTTAGTTACGATATAGAAAAGGGCCGGATATGGAACCAAAAGGATCTCCTGTCACCGTATAATTTTGCTATTCTGAAAACAGATAACGAAATTGAAAGTGATAAAAAAACCGCGCTCGCCAGCGTAACCCCGATCTATCAGCTGGATAATGATATCAGCAAACATGAACTGGACGGATTTAAAAACGACCTGGAAATTAAGTGGCATGCAGCGGGAATCGGTGATCGCCAAAAGAGTAAATATATAACAGCAGGTTACGATCTTTTAAAAGAAATATATGACAGGGGCGTTTTAAAACTCAACCCCAAATATCAGCAAAGTGCCGAAAACTATCCGATAACTATATTGGACAAAAATATCGCGACTGATAAAAACACTGCCGATCTGTTTACAAATGAACGGGCCATCGCTTATTGCGACAAGGTATTGAGCGCCAGGAACGACCTCGATAAAGACTTTTTATCGGGGCTGGTCATTAACAGGCTGCAGCCGAATTTAAGTTATGATAACAAATTAACTACGAGGCTCGAAAAAGAAGTAGTTGAAGGCCTTTCAACTACCCGCGGCATGGTGCAGAAAGGTGAGCCGATAATAGCCAAAGGTTCGGTAGTAAGCGACGAGGTTTACCAAAAATTACAATCATTCAAAAAAGCCTTCGAGGATAACGCCAGGATTAAGGGCGATCACCGGCTGGTGTTGGCGGGGCAAACCCTGCTGGTTGCTATCGCAATTACTTTGCTCATGGTGTTCCTGTACCTTTTCCGTAAGGACATTTACAATGACAACCGACTGGTGAGCCTGATATTGCTGGTAGTTACAGCTATGCTGTTTACTTTATCAATGGCTATAAAGCTGCAGCTGCCCAATTTGTATTATATCCCTTATTGCATCGTACCAATTATCATCCGCATCCTGTTTGACACACGTCTGGCATTAAATATCCATTTGCTGGTGGTGCTGATGGCGGGCTTCTTTGTTCCGAACAGCTTTGAGTTTGCTTATTTTGAGATTACTGCAGGGATGGTATCCATCTACAGTATTAAAAATCTCATCCGGCGCGAGCAATTCCTAATTTCTGCGCTTATTATTACATTAACCTATTTTGCTTCCTTTTTAGGGATATCATTCATAAAAGAAGGCAGCTTTTCGAGCATCGACTGGATGGATTTCCTGCCGTTCGTGGTAAGCGTATTGTTAACCCTGCTTGCCTATCCGCTTATTTATCTTTTTGAAAAAATATTCGCTATCACCTCGGATATTACGCTTATCGAGTTAACTAATACCAATGCGCCGCTGCTTCGCCAAATGGCCTTCACGGCTCCCGGTACCTTTCAGCATTCGTTACAGGTGGCCAACCTGGCCGAAAATGCCATTTATACGATAGGAGGGAACGCCCTGCTGGTTAGGGCAGGGGCGTTGTATCATGATATTGGCAAGATAGAGAACCCGCTGTATTTCATAGAAAATCAAAGCTCCGGGTTTAACCCGCATGATAAATTGCCTTATGAGGAGAGTGCGCAGATCATTATCGGGCACGTAAGAAAAGGGGTTGAAATGGCACGAAAGGCAGATCTGCCTGAAATAATCGTCGATTTTATCAGGACCCACCATGGCGATACCCGTGTGGATTATTTTTATCAGTCGTTTCTAAAAAATTTCCCCGAAAAGCTGGTTGATGAAAATACTTTTCGTTATCCGGGGCCCATCCCGTTTTCAAAAGAGGGCGGTGTTTTAATGCTCGCCGACTCCGTTGAAGCAGCGTCGCGCTCATTAAAAGAGCCGGATGAGTTGTCAATAAGTAACCTTGTAGACCGTATCGTAAAATACAAGCTGGATCAAAATCAATTGAAAGACAGTAATATCACCCTAAAAGATATTGAAACCATCAAAACCATATTTAAACGGATGCTGATGAGTATTTACCATGTGCGCATTGATTATTAGGGTGAGTGGTGAATAGTGAATAGCGGACGTTTGTTTTTAAACTTTTTGGGCTGGTAATCAACTGCTAACTCAATAAACCTAATCCAACTCAATCAACCATTCAACTTTTTTTTTGACAGCTTAGCCGAATTGCTATATTTGCAGTCCCGAAAAAAGGGGCTTTCTTGAGATAGCGGTCATAAAGACCAAAAATGGTGAGGTGCCTGAGAGGCCGAAAGGATCAGTTTGCTAAACTGACGTACGGGAAACTGTACCGAGGGTTCGAATCCCTCCCTCACCGCCTTCGGTCGCCGCCCGACATGTCGGTAAGAGACTTTTTAAATTGGAGCCCGGTAAAATGTAATGTATTACCAGGCTTTTTTTATTGTGTTCCGAAATTAAAAGCTCTTGACCGGTACCATGTCTATTTCCTCGAGTTAAATATTCGTCCAAGGGACCAACGGAATTAATCCCCCCTGGCCACAAACGAACAATCCTGCCGATTTATACTTTTTTACACAGCATAATAAATGACCAGGTGTGTATGTTTTCTGAACATCCCGCCCTCGAAGCATACAGCCCAACCTCATTTAATATAAAACACGGACCGTAATAGACTATTTATATCTTACTCCAACATTTTTCCAGTATATTTCGTATAAAGAATCAAAATATACTATATATTAAATTGAGTTAATCAAAGAAACATTAAAGTAAATTTTTATAAATAAAAGCGCAGTGAGATACACGGTAAAGGCGTTCAATTATTCATTAGTTAATTTTTTTTCTATTTATTTATTGTTAGTAGGAGGAGTTTTGTTAGGTTTCTCTGCTAATGCCCAGCCAAAATTAAAATTTACACACATCACCGCAGATAACGGCTTGTCCCAAAGCAGCGTGTTGTGTATGTTAAAGGACAAATATGGATTTATGTGGTTTGGCACAGAAGACGGCCTTAATCGGTACGATGGTTATCATTTTACTATTTACAGAGGAGCTACGTCAAACGCCCACGGCCTTCGATCCAGCAGGATAGAATCATTATATGAAGACCGAGAGGGGATCCTGTGGATAGGTACCAATGGAGGATTAAGTAAATATGACCGCGCTAATGATTCCTTCGTTAGTTATAGTGTTTCTTTAAATAAGGGATCTATAAGCAATAATGCAGTATCTAGCATAAACGAGGATTACCTGGGTAACTTATGGGTAGGAACTTATGCCGGTCTTAATATATTGAACCGCCGTACCAATCAATTCAGGCATTACTATGGTAATGCATCCAATCCCGACAGTTTAAGTAATGAAAGCGTGTCGGCTATATTTGAGGACAACAAGCATAACCTTTGGATTGGTACGGATAATGGCTTAAACCTTTATAATCGTAATAAAAATCAGTTTATTAAATTTTTGTACCAGCCCGGTAATCCTGGTTCTATTTCGGATAATGGAATAAAAGCTATTGTTCAGGGTAATTTTGGTAATTTATGGATTGCAACAAACGGGGGTGGCTTAAATAAATATAATTATAAAGCCCACGCCTTCTATGCCTATAAAACCAGCCCGAAAGATCCAAATAGCATCAGCAGTAACCAGCTTTATTCAATTGCCAAAGGCAGCGACGGAACCATATGGGTGGGTACGGAAAATGGAGTGAATTCTTTTGATGTCCGTCGCGGCATATTCACTCTTTACCGTAATGATCCGGACGATATAAACAGTTTAGCGGGGAATTCGATCCGTTCAATTTTATCCGATAATCAGGGCGTTTTATGGGTATCCACTTACTCAGAGGGCATTAATAAATACGATAAAAATTTTCCGTTGTTCGATCTTTTTCGCCGAAAAGGCGTTCGTAGCAAAGGTTTGAGTAACCGCTTAGTTACCTCATTTGAAGAAAGCATAAGCAGCAATATATGGGTAGGAACAGATGGAGGCGGTTTAAACTTACTAAATGTTAAGACCGGCGTTTTTAAGCATTATATTCATGATTCCACTAATGTAAATAGTCTGTCCATAAATGCAGTACTTGCTATTCTACGGCACAAAAATAGCGAAAGTTTATGGCTGGGTACTTATGGCGGTGGGCTTGACTATTTTGACCCTGTAAAAAATACTTTTAAGCACTACAAAAAAGGTCCCGGAGCCAACCAATTGAGTGATGACCACATTTATGCTTTAATGGAAGACCACAATGGTAATTTATGGATAGGATTTAACGCCGGCGGCATTAATGTACTTAATCCGGTTACCAATAAAATTACCCGTTACCAGGCAAACATTAAGAATCCCAATGACCCGCACTATTTAAATAAGAATGTTATCCGCGCCTTTTGTGAAGATAAGGAAGGGAACGTTTGGATAGGTACTTACGATGGTGGCATTAACGTTTTCAATCCTGCTACTAAAACCTTTACCCGGTTAAATAAAGCCAACAGTAACCTGTCGGACAATATTGTTTATTGCATTAAAGCAGATAGCAGGGGCAATATATGGGTTGGTACGATGGGAAACGGACTTGATTTATGGGACCCCAAAACAAGAAAATTTATTGCCTACACTGTCGACGATGGTTTAAGCAACAACGTGATCAACAGCATCCAGGAAGATAATAAAGGTTTTTTGTGGCTGAGCACCAATAATGGCATCAGCAAGTTTGATCCTAAAACGCACAGCTTCAAAAACTATAATATAGACAACGGATTGCAGAGCCGTGAGTTTTTTTTACACGCGGGGTTTCGCAGCAGTACAGGTCAACTCTACTTTGGCGGGATAAACGGTTTCAATGTGATCGATCCGGCCAGTGTTACCCAAAATAATCATATACCACCGGTTGTAATTACCGATTTTCAACTGTTCAACAAATCCGTTACCCCTAATGCCAAAAATTCCCCGCTTAGCCAGTCTATTACGGAAACTAAAGAAATTACACTCAACCATACACAAACTGTTTTCACTTTTGAATTTTCGGCCCTTGATTATACGGTGCCTGAAAAGAACCAATATGCCTATTGGCTTGAAGGATTTGATAAGAGCTGGAATTATATCGGCACTCAGCATAAAGCCACCTACACCAACCTTGACCCGGGTACTTACATCTTCAGGGTAAAAGCATCTAATAACGATGGTGTGTGGAATGAATTAGGAACAACAGTTAAAATTACCATTCTACCGCCATTTTGGGAAACATGGTGGTTTAGGTCTCTTATTTTGTTTTCTATCGTCGTAATAATTTATACGATTTACAAAATCAGGGTACGCGCAATTGAAGTGCAAAAAACCGCATTGGAAAACCTGGTTATTGTGCGTACTGCCGAAGTTCATAAACAAGCCCAAAATATGCAGGAACTGAACGGGGAATTGCAGGCACAGTCTGAAGAATTACAGGCACAGTCTGAAGAGCTACATATACAGTCGGAGGAGTTGCAAATCCTCAATGAGGAGCTATTATGTCAAACCACCGAAGCTAAAAATGCCAGTCAGGCCAAAAGTATATTTTTAGCTACCATGAGCCATGAAATACGCACGCCAATGAATGGGGTGTTGGGAATGGCAATGCTATTAAATGAAACCAAACTTGACCCTGAACAACGGGAATATTCACAAACTATATTGCACAGCGGTGAAGCCCTGCTTAATGTAATAAACGATATACTCGACTTCTCAAAAATCGAGTCGGGTAAAATGGAGCTTGATCCGCATGATTTTGACCTGAGAACCTGTGTGGAAGAGGTGCTTGATCTTTTTGCCGGCCAGGCTGCAAAATTGGAGTTGGATCTGCTATACCAGGTACAGCAGGGGCTGCCAGTGAATTTAGTGGGCGACAGCATGAGACTAAGGCAGGTATTAATAAACCTGCTGGGGAATGCTATAAAATTTACCCATCATGGTGAGATATTTTTGGGAGTAAACCTGCTCAATAAGTTAAGCGATGATGAAATTGAGGTTGGCTTTGAGGTAAGAGATACCGGGATAGGCATAGCTGAAGAAAAAGTAGACAAATTATTCCAGGCATTTTCGCAGGTCGATTCTTCTACTACGCGTAAATATGGAGGTACCGGCCTGGGGCTTGTTATTTGTGAACGGCTGGTTGAACTGATGGGTGGAAAAATTACGGTTAAAAGTGAACAGGATATTGGCACCATCTTTTATTTTAACATCAAATGTAAATTGGGGCAGCAGCAAAACACACTTCCTGAAATGCTTAACATGGCAGAAATTGAGGGACGCAAAGTGCTTGTGGTGGATGACAATCAAACCAATCGCCAAATTTTACAATTACAGCTTGAGCATTGGAAACTTAAACCTGTGATGGCCAAAAGCGGCCACGAGGCGCTTCAATTATTAAAAAACAGTAAAAAGTTTGATTTGGTAATAACGGATATGCAAATGCCGGTAATGGATGGTGCAGAACTAAGTACAATTATTAAGGAAACACATAAACAATTACCTATTATACTGCTCAGTTCCATTGGCGATGAAACCAAAAAGAAATACCCTGAATTATTTGAGGCCATTTTAACCAAACCGGTTAAACAACAACATTTAGGACAGGTAATATTGACCGCATTGCTGCACCAGTTCCAGCAGGTTGAGCAGGAATATAGCCCGGCCAACCTGCTTAGCCAGGACTTTGCAGAAATGCACCCGGTAAAAATTATGGTAGCCGAAGATAACCTGATCAATCAAAAAATGATCATGAAAGTACTGGATAAGCTGGGATATAAGCCGGTGCTGGCAACAAATGGAAAAGAGGTGGTTAAAATGCTTGATGAACAGTACTTCGATTTAATATTAATGGACGTTCAAATGCCCGAAATGGATGGGTTAGAAGCTACCCGCTATATCCGGAAAAATTCTATCGTACAACCGGTAATAGTAGCAATGACGGCTAATGCCATGCTGGAGGACCGTGAAGCATGTTTAGAAGCAGGAATGAACGATTATATTTCTAAACCAGTAAAGATTGAATCTCTTATGACCGTGTTAAAAGAATTGGACCGACATAAATCCATACATCATCATAATTAGAAACTAACTACCGACCAATATGCTTTCTTCCGTTGCAGGTTTTCGTCAAATAATAATGGATATGCTTTTCTTATTACCCTTGGCACGTTAGCGCCGGCTGCTGCACCGCCTGCTAACCCACCGCCCCGCGCGTCTAACCAACTGTATCGGTCGGAAACATTCCAAAATGTAACACCCGTGATTGATTTTTTATATTCCCTGAAAATGTCAAATACCATTTTGTACTGTGCCATTTGTTTGGCTTCAACTTCGGGCGTATATCCAGCATCAGGAGTTGGTGGCGTTGGACCCACAGCGGTTACTTCTCCCGGTGCAGGCCGTGGACGCGGCAAACGAATGGTGATATCCAGCTCGGTAAATTGTACTTTTAATCCTAATGAGGTTACTTCATCCATTGCTTTGCGCAATTCGTCAGCAGATGGGTCATTCAATTTCCAGTGTGCCTGCATTCCTACACCATCAATAGGCACATGATCATCAACAAGTTTTTTCAATAATTTATATATCTTCTCTCTTTTTACCGGGTGTTCGCTATTGTAATCGTTGTAAAATAATTTAGCGCCGGGATCGGCTTCATGCGCATATCTAAAGGCTGCCTCTATAAACTCAGGACCGTCACATATCTTATACCAGTTGCTTTTACGATAAACCTGTGTGGTATCATTACTGTCGTCAACGGCTTCATTTACTACATCCCAGGCATATATTTTACCTTTATAACGTTTTACGACCGTAAAAATATGATCCTTTAAACGTTGCAGCAGCAACTCTTTGCTAACCTGTTTGCCGTCAGGGCCGGTAAACATCCAGGCTGCTTCCTGGTTGTGCCAGCATAAATTATGACCCCGTATTTTAATATGGTGGCTAACGGCGAAATCTACAATGGCATCGGCATTTTTCCAATTATAAACGTTTTCAGATGGGTGTATAGGGCCCATCTTCATATCATTTTCAGGCGTTACGCTGTTAAACTCCTTCACTATCAAAGCAGAATCACGGCCATGCAAAGCGCCCATATTCACCGCAACTCCAATCGGAAAATAATTTTTATAATAATCTTTCAAGCCCTTATTAGGATCAGTCGTTTTAGCGGAATCCGGCGAATTTGATTGTGTGACGTATTTTGGTGTGCACCGAATCGCTGAGAGGATAACAAATGAAGCTGCGGATAGCAAAATGCCGTATTTGCCCTTTTTAATAAAGGATGAGGAATTCATGGATGATCAAGTTGGTTAGCAGTTTTAAAATTAACAATATTTAGAGGTGATATGCCGAATTGATTGTCACTTTTTTGTTTGACGAGGTTAATTTAATGGGATAGGATACTGCAGGATGGGAGGAGGGGACGCGAATTTGAATAATTTAATGTGCCGGATCCCATATCACCGTTGCCCCCTGGCTTTTTGTATTTCATCAATTATATTATGCCGGTCGTCATTAATATTAAAAAAAGATATTTGTAAACCTTTCTTTCGATTTGCAAAACTAATCCGGATATTTTATAAACTGTTTAAACATAATAACATGAAACATAATAAACCACTACTCATGCTTGCAATATTTATGAGTATAAGTATTAGCCAGGCATTAGCCCAGGCAGGCATTAAATCTGATGATAAAACTATTGTTTACCTAAAAAAATTTAGCTCGGATTGTATTAAAAGCATGCTTAACAAAACACCGGAAACGATGTCGTCATATTTCGATGAAAACGTCCGCCTGATGCCGGCCTTTCAGAAGACCATAATTGGTGAAAGTGCTGTTTTGTCATATTACAAAGCATTCAGCAATAGATTTAACATTAAAGAGTATCAGCGAACAGAAACCGAAACTGATGATCTTGGGCGAATGGTGCTGGAGGTAGGGCTTTTTACTATGAAAATGGAACTAAACGCCTCCGGAAAGCCATGCGAGCTTACGGGTACATATTTCGACCTATGGGGGAAGAAGGCCAATGGTAGCCTATCGCTCATCACCCAGGCGTGGAACTACGATCACGCTATCGATTTTACCAGGCAGCTGAAGTTTAGCGAAGTTGCTTATGCTGATGTCGCGTTAAGTTCGCATGTGCCGATAAACAATTCTATTAGCCTTGAGCTTGCCGCGCTCAACCTTCTTATCGAAGCCACAGTGAGCCAGCACGACGCATTTATCTGGTCGCAGTTCTATACCGGCGATGCCATTGTTTGCCAATCGGGCTTGCAGTTGTTTAGGGGTAAAAAAGAAATAGACGGCTTTTTGGCCGCGCATTGCCGGGAGCTTCCTGTTTTTGAAAAGTTGAATGTACGCAACGACCGTATAGACGATTTAGGTGCCTATGTTATTGAATATGCAAGCCATATTGCCATTGTTAGAAACGGTGATTGGTCGGGTTCGGGCATTGGAAAAGATTTAAGAGTGTGGAGAAGAGAGAAAGACGGGTCGTTAAAAATATTCAGGCAACTCGGCAGCTACGATTAATGAGCGGTTAGTTTCATGTGTCTGTACACAGAGTTCATGCGGGGACGAAATATTAAATATATAATACCTAATTTGCAGTTCTCATACCCTAAAGCAGCGCTATATTCTGCCGAGCGGCACATAACATTAACAACATGCTTAACCAGGAACAAAAAATCAGGAAACTTATTAAGTTAAATGATGAACTGGAGAATTATTTTAGAAATACTATAATCCCGCAGTTGTTTGTCGACAGAAATTTGGTGTTACGGAAATTTACGCCTCCGGCTATGAAACAATTTTCATTGAAATATGAGGATGTAGGCAAACACATGGTTGACATAAAAGATAATTTCCGCTTTCCCTCCATTATTGAGAATATCGAGCAGGTTATTAATAGCAATGAAATTTTTGAAAAGGAAATTCAGACCACAGATTTTAGGTGGTACCAGATGAATATTATACCGTATGTTGTTATAAAAAGTAAAAAAACCAATGGGGTGATTATTACTTTCATAGAAATTACGGCACGAATTAAGGACCTGGTAAACCAGGAGAGGCAAATAGCCGATCATGAAACACTTTTGGATACGATATCGCATGATATTAAGGGTCCGCTAACCAGTTTGCTGTTAACAATTAATCAATTAAAAAAGATTTCGACAGATAAGTCTAAAGCTTTTTTGATGTTCGTTGGAATTTTAGAAAGTTCTATTAAAAAGATGCAGGTTATTATAACAGAATTAACAGACGCTGGCAGAGTTAAACATAAAAATAAAGCGGAGGAAGAGCTGTTGGACTTTGAAAATATTTTGGAAGATGTTAGACTTACCCTTGCGGGTACGATCAGGGAATCCAGCGCAATTATTAAATCTGATGTGCAGGTATCCCAAATACTTTATTCTCGCAGAAAATTAAGAAGCATAGTTTACAACCTCGTAAATAATGCCATTAAATTTCATTCCCCCGGCCGGATTCCGGAAATTTTGATCAAAACAAAAAAAGAAAAAAAACATGTCGTTATCTCTGTCAGTGACAACGGAATTGGCATCGAGCAGAGCAAACACAAGGCGGTATTTTCAAAATATACGCGCCTACAAAAAACTATTGAAGGATCAGGCGTGGGCTTGTACCTGGTAAATGAAATAGTTACAAATTCGGGCGGAAAAATTTTATTAAAAAGCGAATTGGGTAAGGGTTCTGAATTTCAGGTGTACTTAGATTCACTATAGACGTTATTGATGTACAGCTGCCAGGCTTCGCCAGCATCTTCCGTCTTACAAATAAATAGTCCGGGGAACTGAAAATAGCGAAACGTAGTGGTCATTGACAATGGCTTGCTGCTGGCGAACAAAAGAACATTCATTTTGTTAAATTTGCCGCGATGACCGAACTGAATGAATATGAGTGCGAGCTGCTGGATACAATGCTGGAGGCCTTCGGAATACCCGATAGTTTGACGCGCAGGCAACTGATGGAGCTTTTTGACCAGGACGAAGCTGCTGCCTTTGCTATGGTGCAGATACTGACGCGTGAAGGTTTGATAGCCGAGAGTGGCAAACATGGTGATTATGAGCTTCCGGACAAACTAATACTGAAGCCAAAAGGAGAGAAGTTTCTAAGGGACGGCGGATTTACCCGTCGTTACAAACTGGAGCAGCAAAAACCGGTGGAAGTTGGTGGCACACTGACCAAATTGCAGCAACAGAACATGCGGCTGCAAAATGAAAAGCTGGCAAATGCATCCGAAATTTCAGATCTCAAAAAAACCATCAACCGCCTTCAAACCTTACAATACATATGGTGGGTGGTAATATTGGTGGCCCTGGTAGCAGGTTATTTGCTCGGGCATCGTATGGGCGCCCACACGGTGGTTCACCATATCAAACATTAATATATTTTAATTAAAAATCATGTCAAATCATTCCGCCGGAATGGAGTGATGCTCATGAACAATCACCCATTGTCCGTCTATCTTCCTCAGACCCACAGTTAGCCTGAAATCGAGGTGTTGAAAACCCTTGCCCTCTGCGTTATCTTCGCAATACATGGTTGCAATAGCTAACGCCACATCATCGCCCGCGATAACTTTCAGATCGTGAAAGTTAAATACACCCAGCCTGGTATATTTATAAAACGTTTGCCAGGTATCGCGATAAGCTTCAATGCCTGTCGATTGGAATGGCGGGGGTACATCAAACATGATGACGTCATCGGCATGATGGGCCAGTATGCCCTCCATATCCTGGTTTCTAACGGCGGCCGCCCAATTTTCAATAAGGCTCCTGATCTGCGATTCGTTATTCATTTTAATAATCTTGTTCGTTTTTATTGTAATTAAGCAGCCAATTGTTCCCAAACCGGTCGGTTAGCCCGCCAAATAAGGCTCCCCAATAATTTTGCTGCAGGAAATGTATCACCTGTCCGCCTGCCGATAGTTTTTTAAACCATTTGGTCAGTTGTTGTTCGTTGTCTGCATTTAACATCAGCGCAACTGCATTCCCGCGGATCAGGCCTGTTTCGGGCACCATATCCGACCCCATTAATGCCAGGCCGCCGTTAGTAAGGGTTGCCTGCAGAACCAAGCCTTTCATCCTCGCAGGCATCTTTTCCGACATAGGCGATTCACCGACGGTCTGAATAACCAGCTCGCCCCCGAGGCATTGCTGGTAAAAGGTCATCGCCACCCGGCAATTGCCGTTGAATGTAAGGTAGGAATATATCATCCTAATGTGTTATGCTGCCTGGAAATTGCTCATGATACAAAGATGGCCCGGAAAACGAAACCCGGTGCTGTACATCTATGTCAAATAAGGGGTGTTTTACGACATAAAATGTTTCTATCTTTAGCTTATGAAAAATGTATGCATTCTTGTACCGGAGTCGTCTGTAATGCAGGCGATAGCCGATCCGCAATATTTATTTTCAACCGCCAACCAGTTTTTAATAGCATCCGGCAAAGCGCCTTTGTTCCATGTGGAGCTGGTGGGCGCTAAGCGCGAGGTGAAATTAAACAATGGCTTATTTTCGGTGCATACCGATAAACTGTTACAGGATGTCGGAAGGCCCGACCTTATTGTGGTGCCGGCCCTGTTCGGCGATATGCAAACAGCCATATCAAAAAACAAGGTACTTATTCCATGGATCATTGAACAATATAACAACGGCGCCGAAGTGGCATCGCTTTGCGTGGGGGCTTTTTTGCTGGCGTCTACCGGGCTGCTCGACGGAAAAAAATGCTCCACCCATTGGGGCTTTCAAAATGAGTTCAGGCAAACATTCCCCGAAGTGGAAGTGGTAGACGGAAGTATCATCACGGAGGAACACCATCTTTACTCCAGCGGCGGCGCTAACTCTTACTGGACGCTGTTATTGCACCTGCTGGAGAAATATACCGACAGGTCGATCGCCGTACTGGCTTCCAAATATTTTGCAGTGGATATTGATCGCGACAGCCAGGCCGTTTTCGCGATGTTTATGGGGCAGAAAAATCATGGCGACGAAGCCATAAAAAAGGCACAGGAATACATTGAACAGCATACCCAGGAAAAAATTTCGATAGACGAGCTGGCGGGCATTGCCGGCGCGGGCCGCCGAAATTTTGAACGAAGATTTAAACAGGCCACCAATAATTCGGTGCTGGAATATATCCACCGGGTAAAAATAGAAGCGGCAAAGCGGCAGTTTGAAAACAGCCGTAAAAACATCAACGAGGTGATGTACGACGTTGGTTATACTGATACCAAGGCCTTCCGCGCGGTATTTAAAAAGCTAACCGGGCTAACGCCAATTGAGTATAGAAATAAGTATAATAAGATGGCAGCGTAGGTGAGGAGTGGTGATTAATTGAAGACAGTATCCCCTCTTTGTCATTGCGATCCGCCGATAGGCGGTGTGGCAATCGCGGAATATGCATAGTCCGCGATTGCCGCGCTGCGCTCGCAATGACAAACTTGAGAAGCCGCTACTTAATTACACTAATTTCTTCCTTTATCTTCTTACAATATTTGTTTACTTAAGTTTTATTATTCCCGATCTTTACAAAGATAAATTACCAAATAATATGGAAGACAACCAGGTATTAGCACACATCAAAAAACTCTCCGCCAAGGAAGAAGATTTGTATGGTAAAGAAAATTTAACAGATGACGATGTTAAACAGCTTCACGCGGTAAAGGTAGAACTGGATCAATGCTGGGATTTCCTGCGGCAACGCAGGGCGCTCCGCGATGCAGGGAAAAACCCGGATAATGCATCCGTCAGGCCGCCCGACATTGTAGAAAACTACGAGGAGTAAATGATTTGACATCTGCGATCTTAAATGCAGCGCCATCATCAACGAACATTTTTACTTATTAAACAGCTAAATTATGAAAACAGAAATCGGAATTAAACCAAAAAACCTGGCCGAAGTAGCGCACGCGCTCAATATTTTGCTGGCCGATGAAAATGTATTATATATCAAAACCCGGAACGCACACTGGAACGTAGAGGGTCCTGATTTTTTGAGCAAGCATAAGTTTTTCGAAGAACAATACGGGCAGGTGGAGTCCATCATTGACGACGTGGCCGAACGGATCCGTTCGCTCGGTCATTATGCGGAAGCCACCCTCAAAGGGTTTCTGCAGCTGACACACCTTACCGAAGAAACCCGTGAAAAGAACGACAGCGAAGGCTTCATCAAGATGCTACTGGAAGCGCATGAGTCTATCATTATTTACCTGCGTGAGAATGTGGACAAATTTGCCGATGAATTTAAAGATGCCGGTACCAGCGATTTCATAACCGGATTGATGGAAACGCACGAGAAAATGGCCTGGATGCTGAGGGCGCATTTGAAATAAAAGGTGAATATTAGCGCGAAACGGAAGTCATGCCGAATTCATTTCGGCACCTCTCAGGACGGTAAACGCCCTGCAAGATGTACGACATGCATATCGCAGACCTATCCCGTGTTGATATTGCATGAGGGGTGCTGAAACAAGTTCAGCATGACGCCGCTTTTTTTTCCGTCCCCGGGGACATCTACCAAGGCCAGAGCAGCCACATTTTCATATATCAATTCCTCCACGATTTTTAAGGTTTGTGTTGTGATTTGCTTTCAAATTTTCGGAACTTTGGTCTTAAGCAACTAACCGGCAGAAAGATATGAAAACGAAAGAACCAAAATCAGCGGATGACCACCGTTTATCGGATTTGGAGTCATCATCTAAAACTGTACAAGTTGAACAAAAAAACTTTGAGATGCCCCCGCGTGAGGGGTTCAGCATTGCACACTTCCTCACCGTCGCCGACATCGACCGGTCGGCCCGTTGGTACGAAACGGTTTTCGGCGGTCGCATCCTGAGCACGGGCGACACCAGCGGCGCACCTGCCTACATTCAGATCGCAAATACGTGGCTTCTTGTCAACGTGGGAGGCGGGCCCACCCCCGACAAGCCGACGGTTACGCTCAGCGTCCCCAATCCCGACAAGATCAATAGCTTTATGAATATCCGTGTTGCGGATATCCAGGCGTGCTACAAATTATGGAAAAGCCGGGGAGCCGAGTTTATCACCGAGCCGATCCCCAAGTACGGCGAGATCCGCTGCTACATCCGAGATCCGGACGGTTATATTATCGAAGTCGGGCAGAGCACCGACCTTACCTACGGTTAGCATCGGGCACCTGCCGGGAACGGAAGTCATGCCGAACTTGTTTCGGCACCTCTCAGGACGGTAAACGCCCTGCAAACTGTACGACTTGCATATCGCAGACCTATCCCGCGTTTATATTGCATGAGGGGTGCTGAAACAAGTTCAGCATGACACCGCTTTTTTTTAAATTCTCCGCCGGAATCCCTGCCGGCCGCTGCATTCCAGAATTCCCGTCCCCTAACCCCGTCCGTAACACAACACCATCACCCCTTTATCCAGCGCCTGGGTGCTTACCAGCGTTAGGGCACCGGTGGACATACCATCTTTAAAAAAACGTTTTCCCTTTCCGGCGATGATAGGGTGAACCAAAAACCGGTATTCGTCTACCAGGTTTGCTGCCATAAGCGATTGTACCAGCAGCGCACTGCCCTCAATTTGTATTTCCCTGCCGGGCTGCTCCTTTAGCCGGGCGATCTCTGCCACCACGCTTTTGCCGATAATGGTGGTATTGTTCCAGTTCGCCTTTTTGAGCGACGAAGAAACCACATATTTTGGGGCGCTGTTCAGTTTGCCCGCTACACCCATCTCGTTGTTGTGCAGCGACGACCAGTACGGCGCCAGCATCTCATAAGTGGTGCGCCCGAAAAGCAGCGCGTCGCAGGCTAAGATGCCCTCCCTGATGTAAGTTTGCCGGGCTTCACTGTCAAAAGGCGCGTACCATTGTGGCATGGTATCTGCGTCAAATACGCCGTCCAGGGTGATCCAGGCCGAAACAACTAATTTTCTCATAAGTGCTGTGGTAATCTCCGGTTTATAATTCCTTTGGAGAGAGGCGGTAACAGCCAACAAACAATGCGTAGGCCCAAGTGTTTCAAATAATTATGAAAGAATACATTGTTAAAAAGCACATCGCCATTAAAGCGCCTGCCGATGCCGTATGGGATGCCCTCACCAACCCGGAAAAAACAAAGAAATATTTTTTTCACTGCCGGGTAATCTCCACCTGGAAAGCCGGCAGCCCCATCACTTTTAAAGGGCGCCTGTTTTGGATCATCCCTATCAAAATGAAGGGCGAAATTAAAAAGATAGAACCCGGTAAACTGCTCCAATACACGCTTTCCAACAAAGGGGGCAGCACTTCTACCGTTACCGACGAGCTGCAATTTGCCGGCGGCATCACCACCGTTCATATTACCGATGATGTAGGACAAGAGGAAGGCGTCGAAAAGCGCTATAAAAGATCGGTTAAAGGCTGGGATAAGATTTTGAAGGGGTTGAAGGAGTTGGTGGAGGGGGAGTGAGTAAGTGGAGCATGTGGCCCTACGCTTTTCCCAACGCTGATACCCTTGCTAGAGGAGTAAAATCCTCTTCAATAGAGGGATTTCTTTCGAAATAGCCGGTATTATAAAAGACTTCATTATATTTTAACAGCTTTATTACATTACCATTGATAAGATATGAAAAATTAATTACATCATCGATCACTTTAAATAGTTCGTCGACCGTTACGTATCCATCATGGAATTTTTTAAGTTTATTTTTCTCAACCTTTTTTGTTCGTATGGTCGATAAAGCAATTGCATTAGCAACTATGCCGAACTTGGCATTCTCGTTGGCTGTGCATTTAATTAAAGTTTCAATAGCAGCTTTTGCGGATGTAAATGCCGCCATTTCAGGATAATTATATAAAACGGAAGTACAACTAAGTGCTATTATTTTACCACTACCAAGTTGTTTGAAGACTGGTATAAGTTTTTGAATTATAGCATATAATGTAAAATAATGACTTTCCATCATTCCTTTCGCTTCTTTAAGTGTAGTATTGGTCATTGATTTGTGTTCCCAAAAATCACCCACGCTATGTATTAACGTAAAGCTATCGCTAAAAAAACCTTTCACTTCATCTATTAAATTATCGAGATGCTCTTCATTGCTTAAGTCAACGCCCTCAATAATTTTTAGCCTATTATCATAAGCGTTTGTATTGCAAGTATTAGATCGTGTTGTACCTATGATTCGATTCGAATCATCACAAAGCAGATGTTGGGCTATTTCATTTCCAATGTCGGAGCTGATACCTGTTATTAAAAAATTACTTTTATTCATATCCTTTTATTTCAAATAAAATCATTGGAATATTTTTTAACCCATTCTGGTAAGGTTTCGTAGTTGTCATTTTTTTTAACAATGTCGCTATAAGCACGTCTTATAAAATAAACAACTCCAGAATATTTGGTTCCAGTTTTACCTACGCAATGATAAAATTCACCACGTAACACTATCGGCTTACCAGAAACGTCCATAAACGGTCCCATTTCTTCGTAGCCAAACGCCTCGCCTTGTAAGCATTTGTTGTTACCAGTATAGTTTACGTGATATATATATGAAAACTTGTTATCTTGAAGGTTAGCGGAAATTGAGCGCCAATTGAAACTGCTGCTTGGCGTATTTTTTATATAGATTGAAAATATATTCTGAACAATCGATGCTTTGTGCAACTGGTCGAAGGGAATATCACAACTAATTTTTTTATCAGATAATTCTAATTTTTCATATCTGGTAATACCAATCCATTCACCACTATAGTTCAATTCAGGATATACAAACTTCCACACTATTTTTCTTAAGAAGATTTCCAGTATAACAAAAAGTATTAAAAGAATACTTTTCGTATCTAATAGATATTGTACAAATTGAGCTAGATTTTTATTTGAAATATCATTAGTAAAAGCTGTAGAAATATTTTCGATCAACTTTTCGCCAAAGAGGGCTAAAGAAACCAGAACACTGATTATGAAGTGAATCCCATATAGGTAAAATGAATTTAATTTTTCCACTAAGGTAAGGTTTCATTAAAAATATTTAATTACTTTGGTATTTCCAATACAGTAATCCACTTTTTTGTGGCGTCAATTGTCGGAAACTATTCTTATAGAATAGAAATGCCGCTAACTTCCGCTTTAAGCTTCTGCAATCCGAAAGTGTAAATGTCGAACTTTTTGTCGATGGCTCAATTTTGGTATAGAAAGGGAAGTAAAGGTAGCCCAACGCTTTCCCGACGCGGATACTCGCTAGAGGAGATTTCAAATAAGGATAGCCAGTTATAGCAGGTGAAGGTGATAAACCCGGTGTTATCTGTTATTTGATGCTTTGCACGGATAACCATTGGGTAAATATAATAATTCTCTTAAGTACAGGCATGGCGGCGCACGGTCCTCTGCGAGAGACCTTGCGAGGGCCGGGAAGATCGAGCCCGGTAAGCTGCTCCAATACACGCTTTCCAATAAAGCCGGCAGCACTTCTACCGTTACCGACGAGCTGCAATTTGCCGGCGGCATTACACCGTTCATATTACCGATAATGTAGGGCAGGGGGAAGGTGCCGAAAAGCGCTATAAAAGATCGGTTAAAGGCTGGAATAAGATTTTGAAGGGGCTGAAGGGGTTGGTGGAGGGGAGATTGAGGAAGAGGAAAACGGATAATCCGATGCGTTTCCCGACACGGATACCCGCGCTGGAACTACATATACTATTGAATTTTATAAGTTAAGTTATCAGTATTTTATAATGTTGATAGTTATCTTTTGGTAATTATTATATTTGATAATTAACCTTTATCTAATGGCTGATTTATCAATAAGTGACCAATTAAAAGCTGCTGAACGAGATAAATATTTAGCAGAAACTGCAAAAGCTAAATCTGAAAAAGAACAGATTGATTATGAATTAAAACAATCTAAAAGGATTTTTAACGTCAAAACTATTTGGAGTGTAATAGTCGGTGTTAGCTTTTTAGGTTTTTTTATTAACTATGTGATAGTTCCCGCTGCAAATAAGGAAAATATAGAATTAGCTACAAAAAACGCAATTACTAGTGATTCGTTATTTAAACAAAAAATACTGTTAGAAGAAAAATCACTAATTTTAAAAAAACAAAACGATACCTTATTAATGAGGTCACATCAGCTAACTATAATCCAAAAAAAATATGATACGCTTTACAGTGAATTTGTAAAACTGCAAATAAATAATAAAAACCAAAACACAAAAGAGCGCTTAAAAACTATCAATAATATAAGAAAGACTATTCCCAAGATTACAGATGTTGTTGGCGCTCTTTTGTAAATATTCCATAGTTATCAGCATAACAGTATGTCTAGAGCGCAAAACTACCAACTCGCTGTCCTTTGCGATTCACTAGTTTTAGATAACGAATAAACGGCTTCTAAAATTTTCATAAAATACTATTCACACAGTTTATTGCATGTAATCAAAGCACGGGTAGCCCAATGTTTTCCCGACGCGAATACTCACTATAGGGGATACATAGATCAATTTCAAAGTTCGATTGTTAGCCAGGCGCCCACCATGTAACGTAGCAAAAAGGAATGTTTTTATCGTAAATTTGTTTATGGTAATATATAATTCGCAATCACCAACAGATTATCTTGCGCTCATACCAGCATTTTCAGCATTAGTCATATCACTCATAACATCATACTATCAATTTTTTAGAAAAACTTACCGGTTAATTATAAACATCGGTGACATCGGCTTTATGGATATTAATAGGCCCGTGTCTTACTCGATCACCGTGACAAATTCAGGCAATACGGATATATTTCTACTGGACTTTATCTTTTGGCTTAAACCACATCATGACGGTTCAAAACATGGTATCAAACCTGATAATAATCATTCCGAATGGCCTTCATTGATAAGGCCTGGCGAGATCAGATTATTTAAACTCAGCGATGGGGTTAATTTGAGAGAAAAGCATATCAATGATTATTATGAAATTGACAAAGAATGGCGCACGTATTTGTTAGAGCTCCAAACTACAGTTGTGCTTGCAAATGGAGTTAAAAAAACATCAATTATTGAATTTGCCACTATTAAATTTCACGTTGAGAAACCGAATATGTTTAGTGGTGGTGTAAGTAGCAAAATAATCGGAAAAAATATTTTAACCAGATCCAGGGGGATGACTATTTACTAAACAATGGTCAAATATTCAATCTGTTGAATTTTTTTATTTCCAAATTATTGTTGCAGTTGTTTCTCCTCATTCCCCAATCGCTTCAGCAACCTTTCCACCGTGCTGGCCGACAAATGCGTTTCGACGCTTATCTGGCGGAAGCTGAGGCCCCTCTGGCGCTAGTATGCACCGCCGGCAAAAGCGTGGCGTACCAGTGCTTTCCTACGTACAAACATTTAAAATCCGCACCTAAAGTCATTCCTCCTCCTTATCCCAATTCCACAACTTAATCACAATAACATTAGGGTCATCCGGTTCGGGTTCCAGATTATTGATATTGACAATAGTAAGCTCATCGTTTTCATCGGCCCAAATTTCGTATTCTAATTCGCCGGGTATTTGGCCTATAAACACGGTGCCATGCGGTATTTCAAAATGGCGCAAAACCATTTTTATATTGCGTTCAGTTGCCAGTATCTGTTTATACGTTTCATCCACTTTGGCTTTAGCGGCCTGTGCCCTGCGGTAATAGCGGATGATGTCATCTAAACCGCTGGTGCACATTTCGCCGTTATAGAACGGCGCGTTCTCCAGCAGTTCATTTAAACGTTCTTCGCGCCTTGCGTGAAGTTGTTTCAACTCGTAGTATCGGTTGCAAAAATTTGAAAATTCTCCGGTCATTGGGTGGTTGGTCATTGAGTCATTGGTTGAGTTGTGAGTAACAGTAGGCAGTTTTCAGTTTGGGAGGGAGGATTTTGTAACGGGTTTTACCCAATAACACCCTCCCCATTCCCCAATCGCTTCAGCAACCTTTCCACCGTGCTGGCCGACAAATGCGTTTCGGCGCTTATCTGGCGGAAGCTGAGGCCCTGGTTGCGCAGCTTGAGGATACGGTTTTCGGTACTTTGGCGGTGCTGCTCGGTATAGTGCAGTAAATGTTCGGCCTCGCAGCCATAGCCGTTAAACGCAAACTGCAAAAAATTAGTAGGCTTGATGATGCTGCACAGGCACACGTTATCGGCGCCGTAAAGCTGGCCGCTGTTGCGCTGTTTTATTTGCTTGAGGTAACGGCGGCCGGTTACGGTTTGGCTTTCGCCGATGGCAAAGGCGCTGTCGGCAAAGTTGAGGAGCATTTTGCTTCCCTGCAGGTCGTTACGGCTAACGGGTTTTGCGGGGTTGCGCTTGGGCGTATGAGCCAGTACGAGTATGGACAAGCCGTACTTGTTTTTGATGGCCTGCAGGTTGCGCATGAGGCTGATGGCGCTGGCGGCCGAATCGGTACCGCTGCGCAGGCAGGTGATGTTATCGATGATGATGATGCGGGCGCTGCTGGTGATGAGGATATTTTCGAGCGCGTTGTTGATGTAGTCGGCATAGCTGGCAAATTTTTTGTCGCCGGTAGCGTCGGGGTTAAAAACCACGCGGTAAAAGTTGGGGTTAAACTGGTAAGCGCCGTGTTGGTCGCTGGTATACCGCTTTTCGAACTGCCGGGCGCTGAGCTCAAAATCGAAATACAAAATGTTTTCGGCCTGCTGTTTCATGCTGAAACCGGGAATAGGCTCGCCGCGACTGATGCTGTTGCCGATTTGCACGGCCAGGATGGATTTGCCCACGTTGGTATCGGCGAACAGGATGCACAGCTCGCCTTCGTGCCAGAAATCGCCGAAAAGCATATCGTCATCCTGATGGTGAGTGCCCGGCTGCAGCCAGTCGGAGGCGGGTTTGATGATAAAGGCCTCTTTGGTGTCGGCTTTGGCTTCTGTTATTTTGTCGAGCGTTTTGTTTTCTTTGGCGGTAAGCGGTCGGCGCGCCATGGTGCGGATCAGCTCAATTTCGAGCGGCCGCGCAGAAGAGTGTGGCATGTAATTGTTCATGAAAATTGGGGATTTATGCAAGATACTTCCTTGACGGGAAATAAGTGGTGACAGTGTTTTGTCAGTGGCGGGGAACAATAACCGTTTTGTCATTGTGAACCGCCGATTAACCATTTTTGTCATTGCGAACCGCCGATAGGCGGTGTGGCAATCGCGAACTATGCATGGGCGATATGCATTGGTGGTTACGCATGTTGGTAAGACGTAGTCCGCGATTGCCGCGCTGCGCTCGCAATGACAAAGCGGTTAATTTCATCATTTTTCATGATGCACTTTTGGGGCAATTTTAACTGAAAAATGCATCATTTGCATCAGGTTGCATCATTTACGCATGTAACCGGCTGATAATCAATGCCCGCTGCATCACGTGCATCACATGCATCATCTGCATCATGTATTTGTGATGCAAAATGATGCAGCGGCAGTGGCGTAGGCCCATCTGCAAAATTCCGCTAATTCATGACACACAAATATTACAACCAATTCAACCATTAATCCCTCAAAAACTACTATTTTACCATGGCAAATTATAAACCATGCACAGAAGAGATTTTATAAAGGCAACGTCGGTAGCGGGCGGCGCTTTAACGCTGCTGGGGCCATCGGCTTTTGCCGGTATTGCCGACGATGCCGGACTGCCGTGGACGAATGCCATGCGCTGGGCGCAGCTGGCTTTTGTTGAAAACGACCCCGGTCGCTGCGATCCTGATTTCTGGCTCGACTACTTTAAACGCATTCATGCCAACGGCGCTTTGCTGAGCGCGGGCGGCGTAGTGGCATTTTATCCTACCGAGATACCGCTGCACCACCGCAGTGACTATTTAGGGAGCACCGACCTGTTTGGCTATATGGTTGAGGGCTGCCGCAAACTGAATATGACCGTTTGCGCCCGCACCGACCCACACGCCGCCCGCCAGGATGTATACGACGCCCATCCCGATTGGATAGCCGTAACCGCCGACGGCCAGAAACGCCGCCACTGGGCCAACCCCGACCTATGGGTAACCTGCGGCCTGGGCCCTTACAACTTCGAGTTTATGACGGCGGTGCACAAGGAGATTATGCGCAAGTATAAGCCCGAAGGCATATTCTCCAACCGCTGGGCAGGCAGCGGACTATGCTATTGCGAACATTGCGTAAGCAACTTCGCCGCATTTTCGGGCGGGATGCAGCTGCCACGCGGCGGAACCGGCAGCGAAGAGCTCGCCGCCGCAGCAAAATACAAGGAATGGAACGTTGCCCGCCTCAAAGAGCTATGGTTTTTGTGGGACAGCGAGATCCGCAAGATAAAGCCCGTTTCCAGGTTCATCCCCAACGGTTTCCCGGATAACAGGGTGACCGCCAAGCTCTCGGATATCTTCTTTGTCGACAGGCAGGGAAGGTCGGGTGCCATACCGCCGTGGAACAGCGGGCGGGGCGCCAAAGAGCTGCGCGCCGGCGGGATGGGGATGAAACCCATGATACAGATATTCAGTGTAGGAGTAGAGGAAGCGCCCCGCTGGAAGGATTCGGTAAACACCGAAGCCGAGCTGCGCATCTGGGCTGCCGACGGCGTAGCCAACGGCATGCACCCCTGTTTAGTAAAGTTCGGCGCCACACCGATCGACAAACGCTGGATAGCCCTGGTAGAAAAGATGTACCAGGGCTTTTACCGGAGCGAGCGCTACCTAAAAAATATAGCGCCCATGGCCCGCGTTGCCGTGGTTGTCGCCGAAAAGAATATCGGCGAAAGCCAGCCCTGGCAGCAAAACAATGCGTTCCACATGCACGGCATGTACCATAACCTGGTGGAGGGCCACATGCCCTTTGAAATGATTGAGGCGGCCCTGCTGGATGAGGAACACCTGAAGCCGTTCAAGCTGCTCATTTTGCCTAGTGTTGCCGCGCTGTCGGATGAGCAGTGCGGGCAGATCAGGAAATTTGTAAACGCCGGCGGCAGTTTGCTGGCTACGTTTGAGTCGTCGCTGTATGATGAAACCGGGAAGAAGCGTACCGATTTCGGTTTGGCCGATTTATTCGGCGTAACCTATGATAAGGGCGTTGAAGGCCCCATGCAAAACAGTTACCTGCGGCTGCGTAGCGACCCGGCTACGGGCAAGTTCCACCCTGTTTTGGAAGGGCTGGAAGATGCCACCCGTATCATCAATGGCATTTACAGGGTGAAGGTAACGCCCAATGCTGATTTCCCCAGCCCGGTTACGCTGGTGCCAACCTACCCCGATCTGCCGATGGAAGATGTGTATACCCGTGTGCCCGATCCCGGTACCCGCGAGCTTTACCTGCGGCAAGCAGGGAGTGGGAGGGTGGCCTATTTCCCCTGGGACATTGAACGCACCTTCTGGCAATACATGAGCCCCGACCACGGCAGGCTGCTGGCGAATACTATCCGCTGGGTGCTGAACGAGGAACCGATAGTAACGGTAACCGCTCCCGGCCTGGTAGAAACTACCGCCTGGCGCCAGGAGCAGTCAATGACGGTGCACCTGGTAAACCTCACAAATCCCATGATGATGAAGGGGCCGTTCAGGGAGCTGATCCCCGTTGCGGCAACCGTCAGTATCAAAATACCGGCAAACGTAAGTGTAGGAGGAGTCAAATTATTAATGAGCAACCAGCAGCCGGCGCATACCATCGCTAAGGGCCGGATTACTGTACACGTTCCGCAAATACTTGATCATGAGATAATTGGGGTTGATTTTGTGTAATTTACGTCCCCACAGGGTCTCCTGAAAGGGACCCTGCGGAACTAATCCAAATCCTTATTTAAACTAATTCTAAATAAATTCGTGCGATTTCAATTGCGTTTATATCTTTGCGCTTAATTAGACTTAATCTAAATAGCGTGAAAAATATCTATACCCCATTCCTTAAAATTACATTCTTAATCTTAATGATCTGCACCATCGCCAAAGCAGACGACATCACCACCGGAAAAATATCCGGTACTATTAAAACTTCCGATGGTCAGCCGGCTGCATATGTAACTGTAGCGCTAAAGGAAATAAACCGTTCCACCAGCACAGGGGAAGACGGTAGTTTTAACATCAGCAATATTAAACCCGGCAATTATACATTAGTGGTTTCACTCATCGGTAAAAAAAACCAGGAGAAGCAGATTACTGTACAGGCATCAAAAACAACAACCGTAGATTTCATCTTAATAGAAAACGCATCGCAGCTAAGCGAGGTAATTATCAATGGCAATAAATCGCCCAAGCCTGTAACATTGGATAAAGCAGGCCTTCGCGCACTTGACCTGCCTCAAAGTACCGGAACTGTGGGCAGCCGGGTTATAGAAGATCAGCAGATTAACCGCCTGGGCGATGCCGTTAAAAATGTGAGCGGTGTTTCATTAACCCAAACACGGGGTGGAGTAGGCGAAACATTTTCGGCACGCGGTTACAGTATCGGCATAACCGGTGCCTCGGGCAGTATTTTTAAAGACGGGGTGTTAACCAATACAGCCGGTTTTCCAGAAGCGAGTACATTGGAATCTGTAGAGGTATTAAAAGGCAGTGCAGCACTGCTGTATGGCAATGTATCCGGCGGTCTCATTATCAATATGGTCACCAAAAAACCTTTGTTTGAAAATGGCGGCGAGGTTTCCATGCGTTACGGGAGCTACAATATGTTTAAACCCAGTTTCGATGTTTACGGGCCCATCGGCCAGGATGTGGCCTTCCGTATGATAGGAGTATATGAAAACGATGGCAGCTATCGCAACCATGTTTATACCGAACGGAAGTATGTAGATCCGTCGTTACTATTTAATCTGGGCAAAAAAACAACCCTGCTGGTTGAAGGCGATTACTTACGCGAAAGCCTGACACCCGATTTCGGCATCGGATCGTTAAACAATGGCCGGGCTATTCCTACCATGGTGCCGCGCTCGCAATACATCAATACTTCGTGGGCCTATAGCTACATGAACCAGTTTTCGGGTATGGCTACTTTGAACCACCAGTTTAGCGATGACTGGCATTTAAATGCGATCATATCCGGCCAGGGTACCGATATCGACTCGTACCAGGCGAGTTTGCCCAACAACGTAAGCGCAACCGGCGACTGGAATCGTGGTTTGGCCCGTGCCAACACGATAGAAAATGACTATACCAGCCAGGTAAACTTAACCGGAAAATTCAAAACCGGTTCGATAGGCCATCAAATATTATTTGGAACGGAGCTCGACAAAGTTGTAAACGTCACAAACGGCTATAGCGTTGGCGGTAAAAACATCAGCACTTATATTTATGATAAGATTAATACCATTGATCTGAACAAATACCAGCAACGTACGGATATTCCAACAGCTTTGGATACGTCGCGCACAACCGCCCCGGTTTACCGTTTAGGTGCATATGCCCAGGATTTGGTGAGCCTTACTGATAAATTTAAAGTACTTGCAGGGATCCGCTGGTCGTGGCAGCAGACATATCAAACCGATATTCAATACCTGCTAAAGCAAACTTACGGAAACGGAGTAGCTATTACCAGGTATGACCGGGCATTTTCGCCAAAGCTGGCATTTATTTATCAGCCCGTTAGTACAACATCGCTATATGTAAGCTATAGCAATAATTTTATGGTAAACACCGGTACGGATGTAAATACCGGGCAGGGCCTTAAGCCTTCGCTGGTTGATCAATATGAAGCAGGCGTAAAAAACGAACTGTTTAACGGTAAGATCATTGCTAACCTGAGTGTGTATCGCATTATCAACAGCAACCTGGCGGTGGTAGCACCTTTTAAAGCAGACGGAACTATCAATAGCGATAATACTATTAAACAACTCAACGGACAAACTACCAGCGATGGTTTTGATATTGATATAACCGGGCATATTTCTAAAAACTTTTACTTCATCACCGGCTATTCGTACAACAACGCACGGTATACCAAAACCACGGGTTTAAAGGGATCGCCTATATTGGGCGAGCGCTTAGTGATCAGCCCGGTAAGCACCGCCAACGCTACGCTGTTCTATACATTCAGTGATCCAACGTTAAAAGGATTTAAGATTGGCGCTACCGCCTTTTATACCGGCAGCAGGATGGCAGGTTACAACAATACCGTTGGTCAGGCGCAGGCTTACAGTCGCCTGGTTCCCGTTGGCGGATTTACCACGCTCGACCTTACAGCCGGTTACACTTATAAAAAGATTTCGCTGCTGGCGAGTATAACCAACGTTACCAACACACTTAACTATTTAATACACGATAATTACAGCGTTACACCAATTCCACCGAGGCAGTTTTTAACTACGCTCGCTTATAAGTTTTAGAAACCCGTGCACGCAGCCGGGCATTTTTTCGCTGTTGGAAATGCCCGGCTATATAATATCACTCAAACCGTATCCAGTCAATTGCTGCAGAGTTTGATCCTTTTAGGATAATAAAAAGGTCATGCTTGCCAACGGTTGTTTTTGAAAGGTTTGATTTGGTTAGTTGCCAGTCGCCGCTTTTTTGAATTTTTGCTGTGCCAATTATCGGGCCGTCTATCTTGCCGAGCCGGATTTCGACAGCGCCACCGTCTGCGGAGGTAGCCATCACTTCAACGGATTTTGAAGTTTTCTTCCCAAAGTCTACAGCATTATAGCGAATCCAGGCGCCTTTTAGATCGAACGTGGCCTTCCAGCCTTTCATGCGGTTGGCAGTGTCGACATAATCAACGGTTACGCCCTGTTTGCTTGCATCGCTGTACCGGTCGATCTGTATCTGTTTATTGGCGCGGGTAACGCCTGCACCCCGTAATGTGGGGATCACCTTGCGTATGGTGCCGTCTTCATTAAAAAAGAGGCTATCCGCCCTGATCGATCTGGCTTTATCGAAGTTGGGCGATAGGTCGTCATTGTGGTAAAACAGCAGCCATTGGTTTTTAAATTCAATGATCGACTGGTGATTGGTCCAGCACCCGCTGGCCGACTCGTCCATTATTACCCCGCCAAACGTGAATGGTCCCAACGGGTTTTTCGACATGGCATATTCCAGCCTTTCGATCTTGTTGGCTACATGGGGATAGGTAAGGTAATAAATGCCCTTTCGCTCAAACAGGTAAGGGCCCTCTTTAAGGCCCTTATCGGGAAGGTCGCCAAGAATTTTTGGTTCTGATGCAAGCTCGAGCATATTGTCTTTTAGTTTCGCAGCAAAGATGTTTCCCTGTGCCCAATACAGATACGCCTGCCCATCCTTATCGATAAACACGTTGGGATCAATACCATGCACACCTTTGATTGGCTCCTGCTGCGGTATAAAGGGCCCGTAAGGTTTATCAGATATGGCGACGCCAACACCAAAGCCTCGTCCATAGCTTGCTTTAACCTGCGAAGGGAAATAAAAATAAAACTTGCCATTTCGATCTATGCAATCGGGCGCCCACATGCTGTACGCATTGGAGTCGACCCAGTTCACCTTGTTCTGGCTTACAATTACGCCATGATCCGTCCAGTCGGTAAGGTTCGGCGACGAGAAAACGTGATAATCCTGCATGCAAAACCAGCCAATGCGCCCATGGCCTTTAGTTGCAAGGATATCATGAGAGGGATATACATATACCTGGCCACCAAAAACCCGCGCCGAAGGGTCGGCGGTGTATTGGTTCATGATCAATGGGTTTTGGGCATTTGTAGTACTTACAATTACCATAAAACCAACAAGCAGTGCATAATGCAGGGAACGTTTCATATATAAATCATTTATCGCCAACTCAACCGGTTACTGTTTTATGCCTTCCAAAGTAAACAAAAAGGCATCAATCAACGCCACGTCTTTTAAATAATCAAAACGGCCGCTAGCCCCGCCGTGCCCAAAATTCATGTTGGTGTGTAGTAAAATTATGTTATTGTCGGTTTTCATGGCACGAAGCTTGGCTACCCACTTGGCGGGCTCAAAATATTGCACCTGGCTGTCATGCAAACCGGTAGTAATCAATATATTGGGATAGTTTTTATGTTCCACATTTTCGTATGGACTATAACTTTTCATATAAAAATAGGCTTCCTTTTCCTTTGGATTTCCCCATTCATCAAATTCATTGGTAGTAAGCGGAATGCTTTCATCAAGCATGGTATTCACAACATCAACAAACGGCACCTGCGCTACCACGCCGTGCCACAGATCGGGGGCCATATTTGTGACGGCGCCCATCAACAACCCGCCCGCACTGCCGCCCTGCGCATACAAATGCGCCTTGCTGGTATATCTTTGCTGCACCAAAAATTCGCCGCAGTCAATAAAGTCGGTAAAGGTGTTTTTCTTTTTCATCAGTTTGCCATCCAGGTACCATTGACGTCCCATTTCCTGCCCGCCGCGAATATGGGCAATGGCAAAGGCAAAACCACGGTTCAATAAACTTAAACGGCTGCTGCTAAAGCTGGCGTCTGTGCTATAACCATAACTGCCGTAAGCATACAGCAGCAGAGGTGAATTGCCATTTTTTTTAAATCCTTTTTTATAAACAAGTGAAATTGGGATTTTTGTCCGGTCTTTTGCCGTTGCATATAAGCGTTCGGTTACATAATCCTTTGCATTATAACCGCCAAGCACCTGTTGTTCCTTCCTCAGTTTTTTAGTACGGGTCACCATATTATAATCATATACAGATGCAGGCGTTGTTAATGAAGTATAGCTATAGCGCAACTTGCTGCTGTTATATTCAAAATTGGCTGAAAAGTTAGCTGAATAGGCCGCTTCCCCAAAGTTGATATAATGCTCTGCTCCATTTTTCAAATTCCGGATACGCATGTTTACCAAACCATCTTTCCGTTCATTTATTACAATAAAATCTTTAAACTCATCTATCCCCTCCAGCAGTACGTCATTACGGGTTGGAATCACGTCTTTCCAGTTCGCAGCATCGGTTTTGTTTAACGGGCATTCCATCAATTTAAAATTCTTAGCGCCGTCTTTATTGGTCAGAATTAAAAATTTATCGGCCAGCGGGGTCACATCATACAGTACATCTTTAAGCCGCGCTTGAAAAACTTTAAAAGCATGGTCGGGCATAGCTGCATCAATCATCCGGATTTCTGCTGACAGGGTAGCCTGCGAGTAAATAAAAATATATCTATCGTTTTTGCTTTTACTAACGCCGATATAATTACTCTTATCCGTCTCCTCGTATACAACAGGGTCAGCAGCAGCATCGGCACCGAGCCTATGGCGTTTTATTTTCTCAGACAGTAAGGTAACCGGATTTTTTGAGGTGTAAAACAGCGTTTTATTATCGTTGGCCCAGCAAGGGTCGCCTTCCGTATTAGGAATATTATCTTTAAGTATTTCACCGGTTTCGAGGTTTTTAACATAGATGGTATATTGTCTCCGGCTAACATTATCGACCCCAAAAGCAACTAATTTATTATTTTCACTAATATTATACCCGGTTACAGCGTAATAAGGGTGTCCTTCTGCCATCTGATCAACATCAAGCAATATTTCTTCTTTCGCCGCTAAACTTCCTTTTTTTCGGCACAATTTATAATATTGTTTTCCGTTTTCGGTACGGGTGTAATAATAGTATCCATGTTTAAAAAAAGGTACGCTTTCATCTTTTTCTTGTATCCTTGCTTTCATTTCGGCAAACAGGTCGGCCTGCAGTTTTTGGGTGCCGCTCATCGCCGCGTTTAAATAGGCATTTTCCGCTTTCAGGTAATCAACGGCCTTCGTGCTATCGGGCCCTTTGCCAAAATAATCATACATCCAGTAATAATTGTCCAAAACGGTATCACCATTTATAATACGCCTGTGTTCTTTTTTTTCAGCCACGGGCGGTATGGCTTTTTCAAACTGGGCATTAACATTACTCATTGTTAGTACGATAATTAATAGGATAAATATATTTTTCATGGTAGTTGGAGGAATAAATAACCAAGGTTTATATGTTTTGAGAAAGATATTAAATTTTGGTATCACTATCCCATTAGCTGGTAAAATATTTATAATGCGAAGAAATTTAAACAGAAATGTTCATATTTTGTATGATTAATATAGAAGGAGCAATGAAAAAAATCACCACATTAAATAACGATATTAAAGTATTTTATATCGCGGCCAAATCTTTTCCTGACGGAATTATGGATGCGCATCAAAGGCTGCACACCTTGGTTCCTTTTTCCATGGGTCGCAAATATTTTGGCATTTCGAGACCGGAAAATGGCGTAATTGTTTACAAGGCAGCCGCCGAAGAGTTGCATGAAGGTGAGGCGGAGGAATTGAATTGCAATACAATGATCATAGAAAACGGGAATTACATTTCCATTCTCGTAACCGATTATCTAAAAGATATTCCGCTCATTGATGCTGCATTTAAAGAACTGCTTAAACAACCGGAGCTTGATCCAAACGGCTATTGTGTGGAGTGGTATTTTAACGAAAAAGATGTAACATGTATGATACGATTGAAGGATCAACGGGCTTCCTGATAACTTAGATAGCTGAAAGGAAAAGCGTTTTTGTAATATTTTCAAAGATCAAAAAATGCTTCTGACCGATGCATTTTTATTTAAATAAAATAAATATTAAATTTGAAAACTTTGCGTTTATATTGCGATACATTTTAATTGAACACCCCTCTAAACTATATTTTGATAGTTAAAGTAATTTAAGTTTTAAGTAATTTAGTTATTTTATATATGTATTAATACCCCAGGTGATTTGACTGGGTTCGCTGTTAGTTTACTTATGAAAAGGTTCTTGTATTGGCTCCTGGTCTTCCTTGGCTTGGTTTCTACTGTTTCTGTAGGGATAGTCATCATCAGTTGGTGCTGTAATGTGCGCCTGTAAGGATAACTGCAATCAGTAATCAGCAGAAAATTAAAATAAGATTTCAGAATGACTTCATTCATTACCAACCTTTTAGGTTTCCCTGTGGCATTTTAGTGGAAAGGAACACAAACTTGTTTGAAAAAATATTTGCAGCAGTAATTTTAAAACTTACCTTTGCAGACCTTTTCGGGGTGTAGCGTAGCCCGGTATCGCGCCTGGTTTGGGACCAGGAGGTCGCAGGTTCGAATCCTGCCACCCCGACAGAAGAGTTAAAGCCTTACCCGTTGAAAACGGGTGAGGCTTTTTTATTTTGCAGCGTTGTAAACAAAGTTTACAAAAAGCGAAAAAATGAAAAGGACGAAAATCGCAGCGTAAGGCTCTAATTGTTATGTCAACTCCCCCAAACAGGAACAACACAGTTATTCCTGCCACAAACAATATCAATGTTTTTTTCGCGGATTAAATGTTACCGACACAAACACTCCCGCATCCATAAACGTGTCGGCTAAGGCCGGTACCCCATTAGCCCTGCGCCCGGTGTATTTGGTGTTAGTTACATTGTAATAACCCGTATCGTTGTCGTACTCTTGTTCCGTGGTTTTTTTATCATATCCATATTGCCAGCTGCCGTTCCACGGCCTGTAGTTGAGGTTTACATAAAACCCACTCCGGAAATTAAAACGCCGGTTGCGGCTGATATGAAAACCAAGGCTATTGATATAATTGCGGCTTTGCAGCGATAAATAAGCGGCTTGATACCGTAAGTACATGCGTTGACCAACCTCATCAGCAGTTGGGAGAAAGCCTACTGGGGGGTAGTTATAAACCTGGTTTATAAATTCGCCCGCGCCAATGTTGAGAAAACTGGTAAGATGACTATTTGCTGAAGTTATTCTGCGCCCGAAATAAAATGCCAAAGTTACGTATATGTCACCGGCGCCCGTTAGTTGGAGGCCGCCATCATATTTTTTTGCCACATAAAAATAATCACCCATAACTTCAACAGCATGGGAAAGTTTACTGTGATAATTCGTTTCCGACCAATTGTCAAAAGCTCTGTTATTTATTACCGGGATGCCTCCGCCGAATCCGACTTCCAAAAAATTAAAACGCGTATCCTGGTCGCTGAGCACCTGGCCAAGTGTGCTTTTGCATACCGCAAAAAGCACAAAAAAAACAACAAGCCTTTTCATAGGTTTAAAATGGAATGTAAATTTAACACGCAGATTAAAGCCTTGATTTATAAGTCGGTAACGTTACAGTTACAATACGGTAATAATGAAGTTACAGTTATGTTTGAAAACGCCAAAAGCCAAGTAGTTAATCCTATTGACTCAACACAATCTCAATTATTCGATATGATTTATTTCTATTTCGCGTTCGATTTTAATTTCACTTATTGATCTCACATTGTGGCTACCCAAAAATTAGTGGCATCCAACCGAAATTGTTTAGAAGGAGATATCGAAGTTTCAAAATCGCCCCTTTGAAAAATATCTTCGTTGAAGGTTTTTTTATCTTCTCGTATTTTATCAATGAAGTTCATGGTTCTTGGTACATCATTTTTATCGAAGATAAACCTAATTCGGGGCAATATATTTACCTCGGAATATGTGCATCGTGATTTAATTACTTCAGCATAGCTAATCATACGACCCCAACCTGGTACATACTTTTCTGAGAAACCCAAAACACCTCAGTTCCTCAAACTATCGATCATTGTGTAACCTTCCCCGCATTGTAATCTTTCCAAAGCCACTCCAGCGCCTCCGGAAGTGTTTGTTGTCGTACTTTATAATCAACATGTTTAGCATTGCGGGCGAAAACAAACTGGTATGGGTAGTGTTTGGCGGCGAGTACTTTTGCCATATTTTCATTGGCTACCACCCAATCGTGCATGTTGTCGCGCATTATGTTTGGATTAAACAGGTCCTGGTCGCCCACCTCCATCCAGATTCGCAAGGGTTTTTTCCGGCTTTTTGGAATTATGTTTTCATGAAATCCCCATGCGCCGTATGGTGTTTTCGGGTTGTAGGGCCATTGCTGGTTTATATAAGTACCGGAATAGGTGAGCACACGGTGATATAATTCCGGGTGGTACCACGCCATGATGAGGGCGCACGATCCGCCTGAACTGCCACCCATAGTAGCACGACCGGCAGGATCTTTGGTTAGTTTTACCTGGCACTTGCCCTCTACCAGCGGCAGTATTTCCTTTTCAACAAATTCCGCGTATAGACCGCTCATGGTATCATATTCCAGGCCGCGTTCACTGCCCTGTGCATCCCCGCCGCCATTCCCTATAGATATAGCGATCATTGGCGGCACTTTGCCTTCGGCAATCAGGTTGTTTAATACCGTGAACAGCAAATTGTCTGGCCCGTCGGCGCCAACTATGAATGGGGCCAAAGTACCGGCGGTATACTGTTTTGGGACATACACTGCCACCTGGCGGGTGTAGGGAGCAGGATGGCTCGTAGTAACAATCAAGTTAGCAGGGTTTGCCGGATCCGGTGTGCCAAATGTTTTTGGTTCGCGGGCAATGCCTGGATAAATTTTGCTGTCCTTTGAATCTATGGTAAAGCGGTATATGGTCCCTTGCGGTACATTAGCCTGTACAATTGATTCTGGCGCTGGAGCATGTGTGGCCCCGATAATAAAATTTCCGTTAGCATCGGGCGAAGGATTGGCGCCATCCGGTAATTCCGTGGCCGGTACATAACCAGGCGTATGCGGGTC
>Ga0206797_1031_pt1 | contig 37636 bp, 33 predicted proteins | sample Alteio_BWOrgCont_69_FD_152894 | JGI IMG/M metagenome (GOLD analysis project Ga0206797, IMG submission 152894) | Enriched cells from forest soil in Barre Woods Harvard Forest LTER site, Petersham, Massachusetts, United States -... | ecosystem: Environmental > Terrestrial > Soil > Temperate forest >...
AAAAGTAAGCACAATATGATTAAAACACAAAATCCGAGCAATTATTATGCCTGATACTAAAACTGCAACGTTATGAGTTTATATCTTTGCAGCTTTTAATTTCTGTTTGATGCATATCTACCGGCTTTTTTTATTTTCACTGTTTACCTTTTTCGTTTTAATAAAAGTACACGCCCAAACTATCGACACAACTGTTTTGAAACTCAAACGTCATTTACTTCCTTATAGTGGTTGTATTGGCTTTGCTTGCCACAGATGTGTACTTGTATCTACAAAAAAATAAATCTAACGAGAAGATTGTCTACCAGAATGATGAGAAAACACGTTTACAAACCGAACTGGATAGCCTGGAGGCGCAGATTGAACAAGTAAACGCAGGCAAAACCAAATTGTCGACAGAGATGCAGGCGAAGAACGATTCATTAACGGCAAAAATTAAAGTACTGCGTACCGAACTTGCAAAAGGCCAGTTAACCAGGGGCGAACTTGACAAAGCGCAGGAAGATGTAAAGCAATTAAGGTATTTTGTAACTAAATATACCGCCGACATTGAAGAGTTAAAAAAACAAAACACTTCGTTGACTAATGAAAGAGACACTTTAAAAACCAACCTGGCAACCGTTAGCGATAAAGCTACTACACTCGAAAAACAAAATCAGGATCTGGATACTAAAGTAAAGGTAGCGTCAGCGATAAAATTGGCTACTTCCGATATCGTTGCTTATAAGGTAAAAAACAGTGGTAAAGAGGTGGAGGTGAGCCGTGCTTCTCCGGCAAAAAAAATTAAGATCAATTTTACGATTGCGAACAATGCTGTGGCCGAAAAAACAATGCACGATATTTATATACGTATTATTGACCCTACTGGTAACTTGATTACTTCGACTGATGCCGGAACCTTTAATGCTGATGGCCAGGATCTTCAATTCACCTATAAAACGTCGATCGATTTCAAAGACGACGGAACTACTTACACCGTTGACTGGACAAATCCGGGTGCATTTCAAAAAGGCAACTATACCGTGATGTTGTACGCCGATGGTTATACCATGGGAAAAACAGGTTTTATGCTGAAATAGGAAATTCAATCTTTTGAAAAGCGTCATTGATTTACAGATCGATGACGCTTTTTTTTGCTCAATTTTTCACGATAAATTCTTTGTAAATCGCATGGTTTGTTCACCTTTTAATACCTAACTTTATAACGAACTCTATACCCCGGGTTGCTTTAATTTGATGAATCTTCTGAATTTAAAAGCTTTCCTTTTATAGTTTATTCAATTCTAAAAAATATGGATCGCAGGAAATTTATTAAATCCGCAGGTTTAGCACTGTCGGTTGCAACCGTTCTTCCGGGCACTGCATTGGCTCTTATAAAATCGCCAAATATTAATCCCCACGGAAAGTCGGAAACTGCCATCGACTTAAATGAAGGAGCTGATTATACCATCCGTATCGGCACAGGACTGGTTGAAGTTGGGCCACAGTACATTATTTCGACAATAACATACAACGGGCAATTTCCGGGCCCGTTGTTGCGGTTTAAGGAAGGTCAGCGTGCCATTGTAGATATTTATAATGATACGGATGCGCCGGAACAATTTCATTGGCACGGTCAATTTGTGCCGGTAAGTGTTGACGGCTCTGCCGAAGAAGGCACACCCTACATTCCTGCTCATGGCATGCGGCGCGAGATATTTGTGCCCAAACCATCGGGGCTGCGTTTCTATCATACGCATACCGTTGCCGGCGGAAATTTAAATGCCGGGCAATACTCCGGCCAGGTTGGGCCTGTTTATATCGAACCAAAGAATAAGCTTACCGGGTATGACCGTGAAGAATTTTTGATGCTTAAGGAGTTTGATCCCTACTTTATGCGGGGCGGCGATATGTCGAGTGATTTCTTAACCGGCCCGGTTATTCCGGAACTAAAAGCAATGCAGGACAAGGCCGAGCGGGAATCTCCCATAAAAACAAAAGGGTACGAGGTAGGCTATAAAATATTCACGATAAATGGACGGCAATTGGGTCATGGCAAGCCGATTCATGTTAAACAGGGCGAGCGTATCCTTTTTCACGTTGTTAACGGCAGCGCTTCCGAAATCCGGAGCCTTGCTTTACCCGGTCATACATTTAAGGTAATTGAAATGGATGGCTTCCCCGTACCCCATCCGGCGGAGGTTCCGGTTTTATGGATTGGTACTGCGGAACGTATCTCTGCGATCGTGGAAATGAAAAACCCTGGCGTTTGGATACTTGGCGACCTTGCTGATGATGACCGCGGTAACGGCATGGGAACCATTATTCAGTATTCCGGTCATACCGGAAAACCACAATGGCAAAAACCTAAGCCCTTTTTGTGGGATTATTGCTTGTTCGGCAAAAATAATGCTCATGTTCCTCAACCGGACGAAATAATAAAAATGACTTTTGCAAAACAGCAGGCTGCTGCACATGGCTTTAACCGTTGGACCATCAATGGCGTGGCGTTCGATATGAAGAATATGCGGGCCATGTTTCAACTAAAAAAAGGGAAGCGTTACCGGTTACAGATGCGGAACGCATCTGATGATATCCATCCAATGCACCTTCACCGGCACAGCTTTGAAATTACCAAAATAGGCGGCAAACACACCTCGGGAATTATGAAAGACGTGGTTATGCTCGGAGGTTTCCAGGAAATGGAAGTCGATTTTGTTGCAGACAACCCGGGGCTCACGTTATTTCATTGTCACATGCAGCTTCACATGGACTTCGGGTTTATGGCGCTTTTTGAATACGTCTCCTAATCCCGTTTCCTAACTTATACCAGTGGAAAAGAGCCGCGATTTAAAGGAAATTGCTAAACTTTTTTTTAAGTTAGGTATAACCGCTTTTGGCGGCCCTGCTGCTCATATCGCCATGATGCGGCAAGAAGTAGTTATTAAAAGGCAATGGCTAAGCGAGCAGCATTTCCTCGACCTGATTGGCGCTACTAATTTGATCCCCGGCCCTAATAGCACCGAAATGGCTATTCACATTGGCCATGAGCGCGGGGGCTGGAAGGGATTAATTATCGCAGGCCTTTGTTTTATTATGCCTGCCGTACTGATCACAGGTTGTTTTGCCTGGCTCTATAAAGTTTACGGTCAGCTTCCGCAGGTACAATCGTTCATTTTTGGCATCAAACCGGCCATAATAGCGGTAATTGTAATGGCAATTTATCCGTTGGCAAAAAAATCCCTGCAAACTATTGAATTGGGTATTATCGGTCTTCTGGTGTTGATACTGAGTCTTTTTGGCTATTCCGAAATTCTGTTGTTATTTGCCGCAGGCTTCGCTGCGATGGGCCTGGCAGCTATCCGGCTTAAAACAGTTCATTCGACGCGTGTATTGATTCCGCTACTGTTGCCAGGCATGCCAGCTACTGGTTTTTTTGGCCCGCTTAATATCCGCTTATTTTTATCTTTCTTAAAAATAGGAGCCATTCTGTATGGCAGCGGTTATGTACTATTTGCCTTCCTTGATGCCGAATTAGTTACCAAAGGTCTTTTATCGCGTCAGCAGTTAATTGATGCCATAGCCGTCGGGCAATTCACACCCGGACCTGTTTTTTCTTCGGTTACTTTTATTGGCTTTCAAATTAATGGTATAGGTGGGGCAATTATTTCAACTATTGGAATATTTCTTCCTTCTTTTCTGTTTGTCGCTTTATTAAATCCCCTGGTTCGTAAAATGCGGGGTTCCAAACTATTTGCAGCATTTTTAAACGCTGTTAACGTGGCAAGCATTGCACTGATCCTGGTGGTTTGCTATCAAATGGGGCGTGAAAGTATTAGTGGCTGGCGGCCTATTTTAATAGCCGTGTGCAGCGCATTAATTTTGTTTAAGTTTAAAAATGTAAATAGTGCCTTTATCGTGCTCGGGGGGGCGCTTGCCGGGTACTTATTGCTATTGATATAATAAGATTCATTGAGCTTTAATTTTCCAAAGATGCCTGTTAAGCAGCAGGCAAACTAAAGTAAAATGTGGTGCCTCCGTCTACAATGGTTTCGAACCAAACTTTGCCGCCGGCATTCTCGATGGAATTTTTTACAAATGCCAGTCCCAGCCCTGTACCGGAACTTTTAGTAGTAAAATTGGGCTCAAATATTTTTTCGCGCAAAGTTTCTGGGATACCCTTGCCGTTATCCTTTATAGTAAGCAAAATGTTTTTACTTGTAATTAAATAGTTGATGTCAATTATCCCGAACCGGTCTGCCGGCGCAGCTTCAATTGCATTTTTTAATAAATTGTTAAAGCATCTTAAAAGTTGATCACGGTCTGCATTAATAAAAAAAGGACTTTCAGGTGCCTGGTACAAAATATTAATATTGTCCATTTGCTTAAAAATGGTAACAGCCTGCGTTAATATTTCAAAAATGTTTATACGTTCAATTCTGGTATCGGGCATTTTTGCGAAAGCCGAAAACTCGGATGCTATAGACGAAAGGCTCTCAATTTGTTCAACAAACGACTTGCTGAACCTTTCAAATTTCTGATCAAATTTCGGGTCTTTATCTTTCCATGATTTATCAAGCAGCTGCAACCCAAGTTTTAAGGGTGTGAGCGGGTTTTTGATTTCATGTGCAACCTGTTTGGCCATTTCGCGCCACGCACTTTCACGTTCCGACTGCGCGAGTCGTTGTGCGCTGTTTTCAAGGGCAGATATCATCTTATTATACTCTTTTACTAACGAGCCAATTTCATCGTCGCGGTTCCATTTGATCGGCTCATTTTTCTTTCCATATATTGTTTTACTTAAACTGTACTGTATAAAGTTTAAAGGTGCTGTTATTTGCCGTGCAATAATTATCGCAAATAAGGCGATAGCTATAAAAACCAATGCATAAACATTGATCATAATATTAAGCAGCGAACCAACACGTTCTTTATAATCAACTTCGTTCGAAAAATAAGGCAGCTCCAAATATCCGATTGTTTCATTTTTTGCATTACGCAATGTTATATAAGCTGCTTTATAGTTAAGTTTGCCTATAATCTCATTATTAACATATTCTGATCTTTGCAGCTTGCTCAGGTAAATAAATGCTTTGGCATTCATTCGTATCGACAGCAGTCCAAACTCATATATTTTGGGTTGAGTGGTAATTAACGCTATACCGTCGCGATCGAAAAGAGTCAGATCTGTTGAATAAGTATTGGCAAATTCATTAAATTCTACCTGGCTTTCTTCATTAATATTTGTTAAAAACTTGCCGTATGGTCCATTTTCAAAAGTCGCTGCTACCCGGTTTATCTTGTCCTTTATCGTCTGATCTGTTTGATTTTGATATTCAGTACTTATTGAAAAAAAGGTTATAAATCCCACCAGTATTAACGTGATCACAACCGCAAATACCATCGAAAATTGTATCCGTGTTCTGTAAAGTATTTTGTCGAAATTTATCTTAAAACTCCACCTGATACGATCATTATTGATACTTAATATTTTAATCCGTGCCCAAAACCATCGTATCAAAATAATGGTGACACTAAATACCAGGAACACCACAAAAAAGAACGTTATGGATGTGATACCAAAAACAAGTGCATTATACTCTTTACTAACAACTATCAGGTTTCGTTCACTTGGCATATATATCAAGTGATTATAAGTTGTAAAATTAAAGTACCCTTCATTTTTACTGCTTTTGTTCGATTTAAAAACATACGTTTTTAGCCTTCCCTTTAAATCAGCGTTAGTCAGATCGTATACGTAACTACCGCTCTGACTCAATAGTTTATCATCAATATAAAATGCATATGAATAGCCTTTAAATTCATCTTCAACGTTCATCTTGCCATCTATTAATAATCCGGGGAATGAGGCGTATGATTGCAGTGGTTTTGATTTTAGTTCTATTACAATCGTTCCTAAATTTTTGTCGTTTTGGATTATTGGCAGAATCGCAAAGTAATTCTGAAACCCAAAAGATTCATTCTCTCTGTAAAAATAATCGGAGACTTTAAATGAACTATAAAGCACCATGTCCTTAAAAACACCTAAGTCATAATTTTTATCTGCCGAAAGCGCCTCGTTCCTATTATTGAATTCATGTACTTTAAATTCATATTTAGATAAGTATCCATTAAAGTAAAGTTTTTGGAGACGGGTTTTTAAGTAATCATTATTGTGGATGCTGTCACTAAAGAATTTAGTTATCGATGAGTCGGAAATTATTTGAGATTCAATTCTTTTGAAAATCAGATCCGCATTTGCATCATCCGGTAACTCCAGTTTTTGAATAAATGCCTTGCGCGTTTCCTTCTCTTTAACCGACTCGAAATAGTTGAGTTTTATTGACGAAATAAGCGCACATATTAAAATAATAACGGCAAGGGATGCCGATTCAATTCTTCCGCCGGCATAACGGTGTGAATACGCCCGGATAAAAACAATAACACCCCAAAGCACATAAAATAAGGTAAACCCCTGGTAATATGTTAAAATCGCGGTAGTTAGAACGATGCTCAAAATGATCAGGAAACTCTTATGTGAATTAGGTATAGAAAGCTTAAAACAAATCACTAAAAAGACTTCATCCAGCAAGAAAAATATCAGGAAGCTAAAACACAACATTAGTACACCCAGCAAACTAAATGACGAAAGATTAAGAACGTTGGTGATATCAAAGTTTATTTTTGAGTTGATAACCAGGCCGTAGAAAAGATTTACTAATGCGGTTGATATAACGATCAGTGATAATATGCCACAAATTAAAATCAGGTAACTTGCTATTTTACCAGGGTTGTTTTTTAAGAGCCCGGATCGCTGCGTGTATAAAAAAACAACGAACCAAAAAATGGATAATATGTTTATGCAAAGATCACCCAACGATCGGAAAGCATTGCTGGATGCATAAAATGAGGGGTTGAAAATGTCGAGCCGGTAAGTGAAATCCGGCCAGTTAAAGTGCAGGTTTATAAATCTGACTAAAACAATAAAGGCAGCCAATAAGAACAATGAGACCATTACGTAACCTTCCTGGGCTATGTAATTACAAATGTTGTGCATCAATATGCAGGTGCAAATCAATGTTAGCACCCAGAAGGCTAGCTCATAGTAAAAAAAATTGTGATTAATCTCGCCTGGTTTTGCTTTAATTGAAAACAGATAGGAGTTATCTATGCTGTGGATCTCATAAATATTCTTATCAGTGAAATCAGCAATTTCAATATTATTATCCTTGGTCAGGTCGTTGGCGAAAGTGTTTTGAAGATACTGGTTTTGAAAAGCATAATTTAGCTTTACAGGGATAAAAAAGATAGCCGAAAAGTTGCCTTCGCTCTTTTTAATTGCTTCATAATAGCCATTGGGTTCCTTGATAAAGGACCGCCCTTCTTTTATAGAAGCCGGATGGTCTGGAATAATTTTTATGCCGCTCCAAAAGCTCAGGTGATCATCCTCGAGCGTTATAAACCAGGTACTTCTGTCGGTTGTAAATTCGCGGATAAATTCGAGCGCGTCCTGTGGATTATTGGAAAGCTCCTTTAACTTGTTAAAGTCGTTCCTGTGATTGAGAACATCGCCAATATCAGCCTCCTTTTTGTGCAGATTATCCTCGAGCCCCTTGGCAGTCTGCTCAAAGTTGTTTACAGGCGAATATGTCTTTTGAACAATAATTGCTGTAAAAAATAAACTGGCACATAAAATTGCCAGCCACAGGCGTATTTTTCCGGATGTATTCAAGTACTAATATAACTAGTTTTAATAAAGCAAGTATACAAGTATAATGGCCATCCTTTTGTTAAAAGGATATTTATTATCCCAGGATGGCGCTGTCAGTATTTACTTCCCGGTTTACCTTTTTAACCAGTCCCTGCAATACGTTGCCCGGCCCCACCTCGGTAAAGGAAGTTGCGCCATCTTCCAGCATATGCTTAACAGTTTGCGTCCAGCGTACCGGGCCGGTGAGCTGTGCAATTAAGTTATGTTTAATCATTGCCGGATCTGTGTAGGGTTTGGCATCTATGTTTTGATAGATAGGGCAAATCGGCGCCTTAATTTCAGTATTTACGATGGCATGCTCCAGCTCAACCCTCGCAAACTCCATTAAAGGCGAATGGAATGCGCCGCCCACATTAAGTTTCAATGCCCTTTTAGCGCCTGCTGCAGTAAGTAATTCGCATGCCTTATCAACGCCAGCTACTGTACCCGAAATCACCAATTGTCCCGGGCAATTATAGTTGGCGGGTACTACAACGTCGCTTATCCGCAGACAAATATCTTCAACCGTAAAATCATCCAAACCTAAAATTGCGGCCATTGCTGAAGGCTGCAACTCGCAGGCTTTTTGCATTGCGTTAGCCCGGGCAGCCACCAAACGCAAGCCGTCTTCAAAAGATAGGGCCTTAGCCGACACCAACGCCGAAAATTCTCCTAATGAATGCCCAGCTGCCATTTCAGGCTTAAACTCGTCGCCAAGAACAGCGGCCAAAATCACCGAATGTAAAAATATGGCAGGTTGTGTAACTTTTGTTTGTTTAAGATCCTCCACCGTTCCTTCAAACATAATGTCGGTAATACGAAAGCCCAATATTTCATTGGCTTGTTCAAATAACGAACGGGCATGTTCAGATTGCTCATATAATTCTTTGCCCATTCCAACAAACTGGGCGCCTTGCCCCGGAAAAATATATGCTTTCATTATTGGTTAAATTGGTTGATGAAGTTGATTAAGTGAGTGGTTATGCAAATTTATTTAATTAGTTGGTTGATGTGAAACGAGGGTTAAACCACTCACCTAATCAACCATTCACTACTCAACCAAGCTTCGCCGATATCAAATTTAAAAATTCAGTGCGTGTTTTTTCCTTTAAAAACTCCCCGGTAAATGCCGAGGTGGTGGTAACCGAATTTTGTTTTTGTACGCCACGCATGCTCATGCACAAATGGCGGCATTCAATTACAATTCCAACGCCCAAAGGATGCAAAGTATCCTGGATGCAATCCCGTATTTCATTTGTAAGCCGCTCCTGTACTTGTAAACGCCTCGCGAAAACATCCACCACCCTGGGTATTTTGCTTAACCCGACAACATGCCCGTTTGGAATATAAGCAACATGCGCTTTACCAAAAAAAGGAAGCATATGATGTTCACACATCGAATAAACTTCAATATCCTTTACGATAACCATTTGGCTGTATTCTTCTTTAAACATAGCCGAATTTAGTATCTCCTTTGCATCGAGATCATAGCCCTGGGTAAGGTAAAGCATGGCCTTGGCAATACGCTCAGGTGTTTTCACTAATCCTTCACGCTCAGGCTTTTCGCCTATTTGCTTTAAAACTTCGTGGTAATGTGAGGAAAGGCTGCTAATCAGTTCCGGGTTGTACCGGTCAATTTTAAGATAGCCCTCAATATCGTCATCACGATCGGGAATGTGGTTGTTGCTATTCATCTTTAGGTTTAATCGCCAAAATATTCAGCTGAATTATTTTCGGTTTCGTATAATTTCACTGAATGTAAAAACACACCCTCATGTGCTTCAATAGGTTTTTTCAGCTGGTTGAAAATTTCAATGCAAAGTAACTCAGTCGAAGCCATTTTTCCTGTCATAAATTCAACATCTTTATTGATATTTTTATGATCAAGTTTTTCTATCACATAATCGTTTATAATCACCTTCAACTCTTTCAAATCAATCAGGTAACCGGTTGCGTGGGTAATTTCTCCTTTAACGGTCACAAACAAATTGTAATTATGGCCGTGCCAATTCGGGTTGGCACATTTGCCGAATACTTCAGCATTCTTTTCTTCGCTCCATTCTTCGCGGTACATCCTATGGGCCGCATTAAAATGTTCTTTGCGCGTAATATGTATCATCATAACAAATAATGGTGCAAAGATACAAAACAAAAACAAGCGTTATGTTTTATCTTAGCTGTCAAAAAAAAGCAATATGCGGATATTGGTGGTAGCGGCAACGATGGAAGAAATCGATCTTTTGATTTCAGAATTACGAATTACGAATTACGATTCTAATCCGGTTGGAAGAAATGAGGCCATTGCTGAAAGTGACAAAATCGTAAATCGTAAATCTGAAATCGTAAATTTAAGTCAAAACATATCAGTCCTCCTTACAGGCGTCGGTATGGTTGCTACTGCTTTTGAACTGGGACGACATTTAGTTGTAAACACCTACGATCTGGCTATTAATTTGGGAATCGCAGGCAGTTTTGATCACGATATTGCTTTCGGTGATATATTCGAAATAACAGAAGATACCTTTTCAGAATTAGGCGCCGAGGATGACGGTGAATTTTTATCAATAGATAAGATGGGATTTGGTGAAGGCCGATTTTCTCCCACTGCCAGGTTCTCTAACCATTTCAACACTTTTAATTTAAAGCAGGCCACTGCAATAACGGTAAACACGGTACACGGTAACGACGACTCCATTAAAAAAGTAACTGAAAGGTTAAACCCTCAATTGGAAAGCATGGAGGGCGCCGCCTTTTTTTATGCCTGTGCAAAATTTAATTTGCCGTGCCTGCAAATCAGGGCCGTGTCAAATTATGTGGAAAAACGTGACCGTTCCAATTGGAACATAGGACTTGCTATTAAAAATCTGAATAGCTTTGCTGTTGAATTTTTGAAGACGCAAACGCTATGAAACTATCCCTCGGTTTTTCTCCCTGTCCTAACGATACCTTTATTTTTGATGCGCTTATCCATCATAAAATTGATACAGAGGGCCTGGAGTTTGAAGTTTTTTATGATGATGTGGAAACGCTGAACCAAAAGGCAATGCGGGGCGAGCTTGATATAACTAAATTAAGTTATCATGCCTTCGCCTACGTAACCGATAAATATATATTGCTGGATTCAGGTAGCGCCCTGGGTTTCGGCGTCGGACCACTGTTGATCAGTAAAGATGATCCTGAAAAACTAATATCCAATCTCCAATCTCCAGTCTCCAATCTCAAAATCGGGATTCCCGGAAAATATACCACAGCAAACTTCTTGTTGGGGCTGGCTTTCCCCAACGCTCAAAATAAAGTCGAGTTGCTTTTTTCGGATATTGAAAATGCACTATTAGAAAAAAAAATAGATATAGGCCTTATCATTCACGAAAACCGTTTCACTTACCAGGATAAAGGACTGAAGAAGATTACCGACCTTGGCGATTATTGGGAAAAGCAAACCGGCTGTGCGATACCGCTTGGCGGAATTGTCGTCAACCGTAGCCTTCCATCAGACGTTCAGCATAAAATTAACCGTGTTTTGCGTCGTTCCGTCGAATTTGCCCTTGAAAACCCTAAATCAGGACTGGAGTATATCCGTTCGCACGCGCAGGAAATGGGCGAGGAGGTGATGTATAAGCACATTGATCTATATGTAAATAAATACTCGGTTGATTTGGGTGCCGACGGTAAAAACGCTGTAAAGTTGCTTTTTGATAAGGCCCTCGAAAAAAATATAATTCCAAAAATCAGCAAAAATATATTTTTAACGGGAGAGGTATTGGTTGATTAGTCCTCGTTAAATCTGTATTTATCATTGTTGAACCGCAGTAAAAAAACTAAATGGCATATAAATTGCAAATTGGTTCCTTAACAAAATGATAATCCGGTTGTTGTCAAAATTTTTGTTAATTTGTGACCGGTAAAATTATTGTTACAACAACAAGTGCATCCTAATTATTTTTCTCTAATTAAAAAAATGGGTCTGTCCATTTTAATAGCAACCACTGTGCTGGCTTGTAAAAGGGAGAATTTTGAGGCATCGGCACTGGCGGTAAACCAAACCGTACCTATTACTGTTACTGTAAATCAAAACCAAAAAAGCTACCACATTTCCTCAACATTTGAAGGTTTAAGTTATGAAACCGGGTTATTAACGGAAAGTCCCGACTTTTTGAATGAAAATAATGCAGTACTCATACAACTCATCAAAAATCTTGGCCCGGGAATTTTACGCATCGGCGGAAACAGAAGTGATGAGATTAATTGGATAGGAAATAGCGAAACAGCCGATACGACCATAAATACGCTCACTAAAGCTGATATTGATCGCCTCTCCGCATTTGCAAAAGCTATAAAATGGCAAGTTATATTTGGCCTGAATTTGGGCAATAACGATGCTGCAGCTGCTGCGGATGAAGCTTCATATGTTTCCAACAGCCTGCAGGACAATCTGTACGCGTTACAATCAGGTAACGAGCCCGATGTATTCAACTTAAGGTTACGCCCCAAAACATATAATTATGATCAGTTCCAAAAAGATTGGATCAATTATTTTTATAATGTAAAAAAACAGACCCCTAGGGTACGCTTCGCAGGCCCTGATGTCGACCCATTTGACCCCGATTGGTTAAATTCTTTTGCGGCAAACGAGCATAATAATGTTAGATTGATAGACGGGCATTATTATAATACCGGGCCGGCATCAAATCCATCCATTACTTATCACAATATTTTAAAACCCAACCTAAAACTAGATGGTTACCTGCTACAGCTTAATAATATATCATCTAAATATCATTTACCCTATCGCATATCCGAATGTAATAGCGTATTCGGAGGTGGGAAACCAGGTGTCAGTGATGTTTTTGCGTCAGCGTTATGGGCGCTGGACTTTATGTGGACTGTAGCAGAAAACAATGGGCAAGGTGTTAACTTTCATGGCGGAACGCCATTTTTCGTTTACACGCCAATAACGGTTGACAATGGGGTAGTAATTGCACGTCCCGAATATTATGCTATGCTGGCTTTTAAAGATGCGGTAGGCGGAGCCATCATACCGGCAACAATTATTGACCCCCGCGATTATAATAATTGCAGTGCGTACGCCTGTGCAAATTCTGACAATTCCTATTCAATAACCCTTATTAATAAAGAGGATAAAAAGGATTTTTCTTTTACAATGCAGCTGAGCAAAACCGCTGCGTCAATTAAAGTAGCACGTCTTACTGCGCCGACTATTACATCAGCAACAGGTGTTACTTTTGACGGAACCTCGGTAAATACCGATGGCACATTTACTCCCGAGACAACCGAACAGCGTGTCATTAATGGTAAAATTTTCACGGTTAATGTCCCTGCCGGGAGCGCGGCGGTTATCACTGTTCAATAAATTTACCCGGAAAGAAGGCGGTTGTCGTTTGGCAAAGAATATAACCGCTATTGCTTGAATGATTTGATTACATTTACAAACAACGTATTGCCATAATGGCATATAAATAAGGTTTTGTAACAACGGTATACGTTTTGTTATCTAACTTGTAAATTCAACTATTAAATCCAAAAAAATAAAATGAAAAATCTATTAATAGTATTGGGTGTGATCATTGTTATCTGCCTGATAGGATCCTGTAGTTATAATGGCATGGTATCAAAAGATGAAACAGTAAAAGCTAAGTGGGGCGCTGTGCAATCTCAGTACCAACGCCGGTCTGATTTAATACCAAATCTTGTTGCAACCGTAAAAGGCGCCGCAAATTTTGAAAAGAGCACTTTGGTTGATGTTACCAACGCTCGTGCAAGGGCTACTTCGATTCAGGTTGACCCTACCAAACTTACACCTGAAACGATACAGAAATACCAGGCAGCACAAGGCCAGTTAAGCACGGCTTTGGGTCGGTTATTGGTGGCATCCGAAAATTACCCCCAGTTAAAAGCCAACGATAATTTTAGTGCTTTGCAGGTCCAGCTCGAAGGAACTGAAAACCGTATCAATGTGGCCCGGCTTGATTTTAACGATGCTGTGCAGCAATACAATACTACTATACGTTCGTTCCCTGCTAATATAACTGCCAAAATCTTCGGATTTAGTGAAAAGGGCAGCTTTGCAGCAGAAGCCGGAGCAGACAAAGCGCCGAAAGTAGCATTTTAATTTAGTGAGTTGACAGTGGTGAATAGTGAGAGTATAAGATTAATCCAACTACTCATTATTCACTACTAACCGCTCACCATTCACCATTAACCACTCACCATATGGCCGTATTTAACGACGAGGAACAGCAGCGAATCCGCACAGCAATTGAAGATGCCGAAAGGCATACTTCCGGGCAGATACGCGTTTGTATTGAGAAAACCTGCAATGAAAATGTACTCGACCGCGCAGCAAAATATTTTCATCAATTGGATATGCATAAAACCAGGCTTCGTAACGGCGTATTAATTTATGTGGCTACGGTAGACCGGAAATTTGCTATAATAGGTGATAGGGGTATAAATAAAGTGGTCCCTAAAGATTTTTGGGACGATACCAAAGACGATATGCTTCAGCATTTTAAACTAGGCGACCTGGTAGAAGGCATTGTCACCGGCCTTGCCATAGCAGGCGATCACCTGCAGAAATACTTCCCTCACAAAACAGGCGACAGCAATGAATTATCTGATGATATTGCCTTTATGGATGGTGATTAAAAATAAACTCATGTTTAAGAAACTCACAATTTTTTTATGCCTGCTGCTTACCGGCGCTTTCGCCTTTTCCCAGCAACTACCTCCAAAATCCAGCACACTGGTTACTGATTATACCAATACACTTTCGGCGGGGGATAAACAGCAACTGGAAAGCAAACTGGTTGCTTTTAACGATTCAACTACAACGCAAATAGCCGTAGTGATCATAAAATCAGTAGGAGATTATGATATCAACGACTATGGCCAAAAACTTGGCCGCGCCTGGGGTATAGGTTCAAAAGGTCAAAATAATGGCATACTTATACTCGTTGCATTCGACGACCACAAAGTAGCTATACAAACAGGTTTAGGCGCTGAAGGTGCTGTACCAGATATTATTACTCACCAAATTATAGAAAATGATATTACACCCCGCTTTAAACAAGGCGACTACTATAGCGGGTTGAACACCGCTACAGATGATATCATGAAGTACATGAAGGGGGAATATAAAGCTGTTAACAAACCCCGGCATACAGGCCGTGGCGGCGGAGGCGGTAGTTTCGGTATCCTTTTCTTCATCATTGTTATCATTATAATAATCATATTCCGTGGCCGCGGTGGCGGCGGTGGCCAGATTATTGGCGGCAGGGGCGGCGCAAGCCCCTTCTGGTGGTTTCTGGGCGGCGCACTGCTTGGTCGTGGTAGTGGTGGTTGGGGAGGTTTCTCCGGTGGTGACGGAGGAGGCTTCGGCGGCGGTGGCGGCGGCGACGGAGGAGGTTTCGGTGGTTTTGGCGGTGGCGACTTCGGCGGCGGCGGATCAAGCGGAAGCTGGTAGAAGAAGAGCCCATGGTTGATTGTTCATAGTTCATGACAAAAATGTTAACGAGATGACTTTTAGATACATCAACCTGAATTTATTCGATGATATGCAAAACAAAATGTTCCTTCGTCCGCGGATTAGGGATTTAAATGCCGTTTAACCGATCAACTCTGATCAAATAGATGTATAGAAGAGACATTCTGCTTAACGAAATTGAAAAGCTTGCACTTGTAATCGCAAAGCTTATGGGCCTGAAAACAGAAGATAAAGCCGATGAATTTATCCAGCTTGCTGAAAACACATTACTTAAAGAATATAATATTACGCTGCCCGAATTGCTTGCCTTTACATTAAAAGAATTTGAGGAAAGGCTACAGACGGAGAACTACAGCGCTGATAAGCTTGATGCGTTAGCACAATTGTTATACCTTAATAGTGAACCGTTCACTTCATCTGTTGAAACGCAGCTATCCTTACAAAAAACGTTGCTCATTTTTGATTGGCTCGAACAAACGCATCACAGGCAATCATTTGAAAACATACATAAGAGAAATCATATTTATCAATTTTTGGAGAATAACTATGAACTATAAGAACCTTACCTGGAAACTGCTCTCATCACACTACATACACAAAGGCCCCTGGGCTACCCTTCGTTCCGACAGGTGCGAAATGCCTGGCGGACATATTGTTGAAGACTACTATGTTTTGGAGTACAGCAATTGGGTGAACGCCGTTGCCGTGACTGAATACAATAAAATTTTAATGGTAAACCAATATCGCCATGCTGCAGGCATTGTTTCGCTGGAAATCCCTGGTGGAGTGATTGATGCCGGTGAATTGCCCGAACAAGCTTTGCGCCGTGAATTATTGGAGGAAACCGGCTACCAGTTTGATGATTTCGAATTATTATGCACCGTTTATGCCAATCCGTCTACAGCAAATAACCATACCTATTGCTACCTGGCACGTGGAGGTAAAAAAGTACAGGATCAGGCTTTGGATGAACAGGAAGAAATAATAGTTGAAACTTATACCATCCCAGAAATCAAACAATTGCTGGCCGACAACAAGATTGCCCAGGCACTCCACTGCACCGGGTTGTTATATGCACTAATTAAATTAGGGGAATTAAGCTAAAAGCAGAAAGATAAAGGGCTTTTCGCTTTCGCCTTTCCGCTTTCACCTTTATGGCACTATTGTAACTGTTATTTTACGGATACAGTTGTTGCTTTTATCCGCAACATAAATGTTCCCATTGGCATCAACAGCTATTCCCTGGGGATTATTAAATTGTGCAACCGTACCAGCTCCATTGGTAAAACCAGGCGAATTTAGGCTCCCGGCCAAAGTATATAAAATATTAGTGGTTGTATATTCAAATATTCTTCCGCCTTCGTCACAGATAAAAAGATTGCCTTGCTTATCAATCGCTATACCTGCGGGATAGTTAAGCAGATCAGACTGCGATGGGCCGCCCGCAACAGTTGTTACGACACCGGCAGGCGTAATTTTTCGGATAGCCGAATTCCCCAGGTCAGCAACGTACACGTTGCCGCTTGCATCACAAACTACACCCGTTGGAGAATTGAAAGCTGCATTTGGCCCCGTACCATTGATATACTTATTAGATGGCGAAGTGCTTAAACCCGCAAGCGTGCTAACTAAGCCTGCCGGCGTAATTTTACGAATTGCATTGTTGTTACGGTCAGCTATATACATATTTCCACTGGCATCAATGGCGATACCGCTGGGGCCATTAAATCTCGCATGCAAGATTACTGATCCATCGACATAACCTGCAATTCCACTGCCTGCGTAGGTACTTACTACACCTCCCGGGGTAATTTTACGGATAACGTTATTCCCATAGTCGGCCACATATAAGTTGCCCTGGCTATCAAAAGCCGAGCCCTGCGGGGAATAAAATTCTGCCGCGGCAGCAGCGCCGTCAAAGTAACCGATTGTTCCGTTTCCGGCCACAGTACTCACTGCAGCTCCGGGGGTAATTTCTCTGATATAGCTATTATAGGAATCTGATACAAAAACGTCTCCATTGGCATCGGTTGTTACCCCCCCAGGGTTATTGAATTGGGCGTTTAGTCCGGATGCATCGGCATAACCGGCAATTCCGTTGCCTGCGAAGGTGGTTACTGCCGACGTTATTGAAGACGAACTTGCTGCAGTCGTAAATTGCACCACGCTTCCGTATCCTGCGCCGGCGCTGTTAATTGCATATGCCCTTACATAATAGATGGTGTTGGCAGTAAGGCCGGTTAAATTACTTATGAAATTACTTACGACACCACCTGTGCCAATAGCATCCGACGTTTTACTGTCGGCAGTGGTTGGCGTTTTATTAGTTGAACTATAACAAACACCGTTAGCGGTTACAACGCCATTGCCAGCCGAAGTAACTACCCCGCCACTTTGGGCCGAGCTTGCTGTTACATTGCCGATTACACTGGTAGTGGTAACCAAAGGAATGGTTATTACAGTAGCCGGGGTCGACGTTTTTTTGCAACCCGCAGTAAATACAATTATTGATAGAAAAAGGGCGGATAAATAAAATGAGCGCAACTGAGGGGTTTTCATGCAAATGAAAGATAAGAGGTAATTTTTATTTCATGCAGCTAATGCCAAATGTGTGTAAATGCAACTGCAATTATAGCCTTAATATTGCTTGTATTAAAGTATTTTAACAAATATTAACACAGGAAAGCCAATGCCGCAAGTGCCACCACCTTGATTGCAGACGTGTTATAGAAAGTACATTTTGTAAAACCAAGTATTAAATGGATTGTTGTGTTTGGTATTATGAAAGTAAAATTATTATTAGCCGCCCTTTTACTTTGTGTGTTTTCTACATTTGCTCAAAAACATACAGGTTTGCCGAGGGGCGTTGTTTTCGGAAGAAAACCAAACACCGCCGCTATGTTAAATGCATCCGGCGTAGAGGCATTTATGGGCAAAAAGACACGGATTAGCACAACGATAAAAGGACAAGTACTAAGAGTAACCAAAACAAAAGGCGGCTGGTTTGAAATAGATGCGGGCCATGGAAAAATCATCAATGCCCATTTTAAAACATACAACGTTACGATCCCCATGGCTTTAGCGGGACACTATATAATTGCCGAAGGCGTAGCCGAGAAACAATTTACAGCCGATGACGGCCAGCACCTTGCCGGCGGCGATAAAGAGCACGGGATTAAAGCCAACCCAAAACAAAATTTAACTTTTGAGGTAACGGGACTGATGGTGGAGTGAGGAAGAAGGTAAAAGTTGAAAGGTAAAAGGTTGTTATTGATTTTAACAAATTTGCTTTGAGTTCTAAAAACCTTTCTCCCTTACCCTTTATCCTTTCACCTCTGGTTACCGGCTCAAATACATTGATTTTTCTTTATACAAATGCCTGAAGTAGGGATCCTGCAGGTTGGGTATAAAACGTATCGCTTCGCCTGTTGATTTCATCTCCGGCCCAAGTTCCTTATTTACTTCCGGGAATTTATCGAATGAAAATATAGGCTCTTTTATGGCATAACCCCATAGTTTGCGTTCGATGGTGAAATCTTTTAGTTTGTTAACGCCAAGCATAACCTTCGCAGCTATATTAATATAAGGCACGTCATAAGCTTTGGCGATGAACGGCACCGTACGTGAGGCGCGCGGGTTGGCTTCGATCACATATACCTTATCATTTTTTATCGCAAATTGTATATTGAGTAAGCCAATAACATTTAAGGCTTTGGCAATTTTAATAGTGTACTCCTCCATCTGGCTGATGGCGCTATCAGATAGGTCAAATGGAGGTAAAACCGCAAACGAATCGCCGGAATGTATACCCGCTGGCTCGATATGCTCCATCATACCTACAATATGAACATCGTCGCCGTCACTGATAGAATCTGATTCTGCTTCAGCAGCACGATCCAGGAAATGATCTATTAACACCCTGTTTCCGGGTAAGTTTCTTAACAGGCTCACTACCGCTTTTTCAAGGTCCTCGTCATTGATAACAATGCTCATGCCCTGGCCGCCGAGTACATAGCTGGGCCGTACCAATACCGGGTAACCTACCGCGTGCGCCACTTCAATCGCTTCTTCTGCACTTTCGGCAACGCCATATTTTGGATACGGGATATCAAGTTCTTTCAACAGATCCGAAAAACGGCCCCTGTCTTCCGCGATATCCATATCATTAAAAGACGTGCCTATGATCCTGATACCATGTTCATGCATTTTTTCGGCCATTTTTAATGCCGTCTGTCCGCCGAGCTGAACAATTACCCCATAAGGTTTTTCCATTTCAATGATCTCGCGTACATGCTCCCAATAAACAGGCTCGAAATATAGCTTATCCGCCATATTGAAATCTGTGGAAACGGTCTCGGGGTTACAATTGATCATGATTGCTTCAAAGCCAGTTTCCTTCGCGGCAAGCAAGCCGTGTACGCAGCTATAATCAAACTCAATACCCTGGCCAATCCTATTAGGGCCGGAGCCAAGGACAATTATCTTTTTCTTGTCGGATACAATAGATTCATTTTCGCCTTCATAGGTCGAATAATAATAAGGGGTCTTTGCCGGAAACTCCGCAGCGCAGGTATCCACCATTTTATAAACCCGTTTTATTCCGAGCTCTTTTCTTCGCTGATAAACATCTTCCTCGGTTACATTACCTAAAATATAGGCGATCTGCGTATCAGAAAATCCTTTTTGTTTTAAGGTAAAGAAAAACTCCTCCGGAATATTGTTCAACGAATAGCGGCGCAACTCATTCTCCAGGTTTACTACATCCATTATTTGATTCAAGAACCAACGGTCTATTTTGGTAGCTTTCCTTACCGATTCGATCGGTACGCCCAGGCTCAATGCATCATATATATGGAATAACCTGTCCCAGCTGGGATGTTCAAGGCTATGCATAATTTCTTCCAGGTTGCGGCTTTGCCTTCCGTCCGCACCTAAACCGGCGCGACCTATCTCCAAACTCTGACAAGCTTTTTGCAACGCTTCAATAAAGCTGCGTCCTATCCCCATCACTTCGCCAACCGACTTCATTTGCAGGCCCAATTCCCTGTTGGCGCCTTTAAATTTATCGAAGTTCCAGCGTGGTATTTTGACGATCACATAATCTAAGGTCGGTTCAAAATAAGCCGAGGTGGTTTTGGTGATCTGATTTTCTACTTCATCCAGGTTATAACCAATAGCCAGTTTCGCGGCTATTTTAGCAATTGGGTATCCGGTTGCTTTTGATGCTAATGCCGATGACCGGGATACACGCGGATTAATTTCTATCGCGATAATGGCTTCATCAGCGGGATTTACCGAAAACTGTACGTTACACCCACCTGCAAAATTACCAATCGCGCGCATCATCTTTATGGCCTGGTTGCGCATGTCCTGGTAGCAACGGTCGCTCAAAGTCATTGCCGGGGCGACGGTGATAGAGTCGCCGGTATGGATGCCCATCGGGTCAAAGTTCTCTATTGAGCAGATAATGATCACATTATCATTATTATCGCGCAACAGCTCCAGTTCATATTCCTTCCAACCCAAAACAGCCTGCTCAACCAATACCTCGTGCGTTGGCGAAGCTTGCAAACCACGACTTAGCGCCGCATCAAAATCTTCTTTTCTGTGTACAAAGCCGGCGCCTTTACCTCCCAGTGTGTAGCTTGGGCGGATAACCAGCGGGAAACCAATTTCCTGGGCAGCTTCTTTTCCTTCTAAAAATGAGTTAGCTATTTTTGAAGTAGCCACACCCACACCAATATCAACCATTAATTGACGGAAAGCCTCGCGGTTCTCCGTTTTCTCGATAGCGGCCAAATCTACACCAACGATCCTTACACCGTATTTTTCCCAAATACCGCGTTCAGCAACTTCAATACAAAGATTGAGCGCTGTTTGTCCGCCCATGGTAGGCAGTACGGCGTCAATTTTTTGTTCTTTCAGTATCTTTTCAATGCTATCGCTGGTTAAAGGCAACAGGTACACATGGTCGGCAATTACCTTGTCCGTCATGATGGTAGCAGGATTGCTGTTGATAATGGATACGGAGATGCCTTCGTCTTTTAAAGAGAGAGCGGCTTGCGAACCGGCGTAGTCAAATTCACAGGCCTGGCCAATAATAATGGGGCCTGAACCAATGATTAATACGGATTTGATGGAGGTATCTTTGGGCATGGACTTTTTTTAATTCAAGAAAGCTGCCTGATGCGAAATGCCAACTTAAAATTTCCGGAATTGAACGCTTGCATTCCGCAATTCGGTATCTTCTTGTCGGGGTGCAAAGATACATTTTGTGAGCATATTTAATGTTTTTTTTTGGAATTAGTGATGGGTAGTTGATTGGGTTGATTAAGAGAGTGGTTGATTGAGTTAAACTAATCGTTCGCGTGATCTGAAGACACAAATTTATTAAATAATCGGTTCCTACTCATTCAACTCAATCTAACTTAATCAACTTTCATATATTTTCAGATAAAATTGTTACATTGTTAAGCGTTTTTAGCAGGTTATTCGTTTCCATATATGTTATAACTTTATAGTTGTAAAATACGTTTATAAAACCAGTTAAGCTAGCAATTGTAATATTCAAAAACTACCTCTCTAAAATGAACAGGATAAAAAAATCCCTGGGTTTAATTGCCTTTACGTTGGTTTTTGGCAGTTGCGCCATGATGCAATCCGTTATCAAGTCAACATTTCCCTATACCACTACGGTGCTTCTGCCAAGGTCTTCGCCGGTTGGTGAGGAGCAATCCGTAATTGGCATGGCCACGAGCTTTGACCAGGATTTTTCAAAAAGCGGCAACAACGGCGATAAAGTGAGCGAGGTACGTATTATTTCGGCAAAGCTGGAATCAAGGGACCCCTCTGATTTTAATATAGGGAACCTGAAATTAGTAAGAGTGTATATGTCAAAAGCGGATGGTAATGACGAGGTGTTGGTCGCTTCCCGTAATGATATAAGTCCCGGGGTAGGTAACAGCGTTGTACTGGATATTGATAATTCACATTTTTTGGACGAAAGGGTACGCGAGCCGAACGTAAGAATCAGGTTAGTTTACCAGCTACGTAACCATATCGATGTTGATGCTAACCTGCATCTTGTGCTAGGATTAAGCGCTTATCCAAATCCTACCAATTAGTTTAACGAAAAACTTATTGGCACCGAATAGGCTACCCTTACAGGCTTGCCAAACATAGTTCCCGGAACCCATCTCGGTGATTCATTCAAAACTCGCACCGCTTCCAGGTCAATACCCGGACTTACTGATTTGTTAACCTTGATGTCGGTTATCTTGCCATCCTTTTCCACTACAAAAGATAGGATTACCCGTCCCTGGATATTATAGTCCCGTTCGTGATCCGGGTAATGTATATTGTTGCCGAGGTATCTGCCAAAAGCTGACAGGCCACCTCTAAACATCGGCTGCGTTCCTCTTGATTTAGTATAAGTAGTGACTGTTCCGTCTGCGCTTACTGAAGTGCCCGAAATAAGCTGGCCATCCTTATAGTCTTCTTTGAATGACAACGCCGGATTTTTATTGTTACCCTTCCACGCACCGTTCCTTTTCCCATCTTTCACAACACCTTCTTCAAGTATGGTTTTGAAATCATCGTCGTATATCTTTCCGTAGCCATTTCCATTTTCTACCAGCACGGTCCCCAATGAGTCGTAATTGGTTTTTATGAGATAATTTCTAAAAAAACTGTCCCCGCTGCCATCGGCAGCATATTCCGTTATCAAATACGGCTTTCCATTATGGTAGAAATCATATTCAAGCCCAGCTTTTGAACCGTTTTTATAATTTGCTATTGACTCTCTTGTTCCGTCAGCATAGTACTCGACACATTGCCCTTCATATCTGGGCGGATCAATTGTTTTCGATTTTCCCAGGAGCTTTTGTTTGCCGTTCAGGTAAAACTCCGATACATTGTATAATACTGATGCTGAATCTGGCTCTCTTACTATTCGTATGTAATCGGCGCTATCGCGCCGGGAAACGTACTTGCCGTTATTTTTTAAGAAATAAACGTTCTGGCGTTGTGAAAAACAACAGGTTACCCACAGAATGGCGGGAAGAAAAAACAATCTTTTCATGAAAGCAATAAAGTAAAGCCTGGGCTAATTTACTTTATTAATTTATTATCTGCATCCGGGAATATCAAAATTGGCTCGTACTTGCGCGCCTCCTCAACTTCCATATGGGCAAACGCCATGATGATCACAATATCACCAACCTGGGCCAGCCTGGCGGTTGCCCCATTTAAACAAACAGTACCGGTACCGCGTTCGCCCTTTATTACATAGGTTTCAAAACGGGCCCCGTTATTATTATTTACAATCTGAACTTTTTGGTTAGCTATGATATCAGCCGCATCCAACAGATCCTCATCAATAGTAATACTGCCTACGTAGTTCAATTCGGCCTGGGTTACCTTCGCACGATGAATCTTGGATTTTAATATCTCAATTATCATGGCCCAAAGTTAGGAATTATTATAAAGAACATTGTCAGCATTTTGTATAACCTTGGGAACCGTTGATACCGCACACTTGATTTTCATATCATCCATCCGTTTAATGACTTTTATCGCTATCTACAACACCGTCCTGATCTTCAACTCATTCATCTGCGCTTCGGCGATGGTTGACGGGGTATCGATCATCACATCGCGGCCGGAGTTATTTTTAGGGAAGGCAATTACATCGCGGATAGAATCCAGCCCGGCAAAAATGGAGCATAGCCTGTCGAACCCGAACGCAATACCGCCGTGCGGGGGTGCGCCGTATTCAAAGGCATCCATTAAAAAGCCGAACTGCTTCTGCGCCTCCTCGGGCGAAAAGCCCAGGTGCTTAAACATCAGCGATTGCAGGCCACGATCATGGATACGGATAGAACCGCCGCCTATTTCGGTGCCGTTAATTACCAGGTCATACGCATTGGCGCGAACATCGCCCGGGGCAGTATCCAGCAAAGCAATATCCTCCGGTTTTGGCGAGGTAAAGGGGTGGTGCATCGCATGGTAGCGGCCCGATTCTTCGTCCCACTCCAACAGCGGGAAATCAAGCACCCACAGGGGTGCGAATGCATTTTTATCGCGCAGACCCAAACGATTACCCATTTCAAGGCGAAGCTCATTTAATTGCTTGCGTACTTTATCTTGCTGCCCGGCCAGTACCAATATTAAGTCGCCGGGTTCAGCGTTAAACGCGGCCGCCCAGTTGGTCAGCTCGTCTTCGTTGTAAAATTTATCGACCGACGATTTTAACGTGCCATCTGTATTATAACGGCAATAGATCATACCGGTAACGCCAATTTGGGGGCGTTTCAGCCATTCGGTCAGCTCATCTATTTGCTTGCGGGTATATTCTGCACAGCCCTTGGCATTGATGCCCACAACCAGCTCGGCATTATCAAATATGCTGAAGCCATTGCCTTGAACCACGTCATTCAGTTCCACAAACTCCATCCCGAAACGGATGTCCGGTTTATCAGAACCATATAAACGCATGGCATCGGCATACTGCATGCGCGGTACGGTGCCAATGTCAATTCCTTTTACTGTTTTAAACAAATGGTGGGTAAGCCCTTCAAATATGTTTAAGATGTCTTCTTGGGTAATGAAAGCCATTTCGCAGTCAATCTGGGTAAACTCCGGCTGACGGTCGGCACGCAGGTCTTCGTCCCTGAAACATTTGACGATCTGGAAATAACGGTCGAACCCGCTCACCATCAGCAACTGCTTAAACGTTTGCGGCGACTGCGGCAGCGCGTAAAATTCACCGGGGTTCATCCGGCTGGGCACCACGAAATCGCGGGCGCCTTCGGGGGTCGATTTTATGAGTACCGGCGTTTCCACCTCTATAAAATCGCGGCCATCTAAATATTTACGCACTTCCTGGGCCATTTTGTGGCGCAGTACCATGTTGTTGCGGATAGGGTTGCGGCGCAGATCGAGGTAGCGGTATTTGGCGCGCAGCTCTTCGCCGCCATCGGTTTCATCCTCAATCATAAACGGCGGCACCTTGGCCGCATTCAATATTTTTAGATCCTTAACGGCGATCTCGATATCGCCGGTAGGCATTTTTGGGTTCTTGTTGGAACGCTCCAGCACCTTGCCGCTTACCTGTATCACAAACTCGCGGCCCAGACCGCGGCCAATCTCGCGCAGCGCGTCGTCGGTATCAGTATTCAAAACAAGCTGGGTTAAGCCGTAGCGGTCGCGGACATCAATAAACGTTGTTCCGCCCAGGTCGCGTGATTTTTGTACCCAACCGCATAAGGTCACTGTTTCGCCTAAATGATTGATGGTTAATTCGCCGCAAGTATGTGTTCGTAGCATAGCACTGTTTATAAAGTTCGCAAAAGTACGTTTTTGAGGTGAAAGCAAAAAGGTTAAAGCAGAAAGGTTTGGGAGAGGTTAAAGCTGATAGGCGAAAGGCAAAGGGTTGTGAAGAAGGTGGGAACTCCTGCCGTGCATCTTTTGCATCACAAATACATGATGCAGATGATGCATGTGATGCACGTGATGCATCGCCTATTGATAATCAGCTGATTACAGGTGTAAATGATGCAACCTGATGCAAAAGATGCAAAAAACGCGATTTTTCCTCATCATTTTGCATCACCCGGTGCGTCATCTCCGCCCGCCGTTGCGGGGAACATCCTGTCCCGAACCTTTTCGGGAAAGCTATCTCTACAAATGCAAATCAACGAACCTTTTTGTTTGTGGGAACCAGGAAGTAGATGGCCGCGCCTAGTTAAATTCCAGTCATGGGAGCACGAGTAGCCCCACGTTTTTCCCGAAGCGGATACTCGCTAGAATAGGTGTCAAAAACCAGTATCTTCTTCCACAACATTTGCTGCTTCTCGGGAAAGCTTCATTTGCCAGGGTATCTTGATGTATTTAACCGCGGCTATATCAACGTTTGTACTCAGCCGGAGGTATTGGCTTGGTACTGCCAGTTTTAATTTAACTTGATTTTTAAAGTCCTCGAATGATACTTCAGTTTGAGAGTGTGGCCTGTTACTGGTTGGATACAGCAATTCTATGTTTTCATGTTTGACAGATTTCAAACGGTAACCAGTATATGTTTTGTCATCAAAATCAAGGTAATCGAATTTTTCAATAAAAACATCGATCGCTAGCACGGGCGGCGGACTATCAGCAAGATAATAAACAAAATCTTTGAAGGGTATTAATTGCTGTCTGATAAACTTGAACGATTCGGTGTAACGAACGTCGGTTTGCAGACGAAGTAGTTCATCAATATAATCACTTTTAAATTGCTCGCTACGGAATCTTCCTTTGGAATCAAAGTACACTTCGTAAAGCATACCGTTAAGGACATGATTTTCTATTCCTTGCTGAAAAGTAATAAGCCAGGTTGCTAATTTCTCCATGATACTCTGCGCGCCGAATTCGCCACCCATCGCTGTTTGAAGCACATTACGGCCAAGCAGGAAACGGGCACTTTCATCTACTTCCTTCAAATTGAGGCCGCCTATCCGATTCATTCCAGATTTTTGCGTGTCCCACGTATAAGACTTCAAGCGTTCAATGATCTGATCTACGGGCGTGCCTTGCGACTGCCATTGTTCATCAGCAACTGCATCGTTTCGGTATGGAAGTTCAATAGAGTGTACTAAATCGTTGGAATTAAAATAAAACGTACCGATCAGCGATGTATGTTCCCAGCTGGTTTGTTTGCCATTTGACAAATTGTAGACGGAAGTACGTACCCGTTTAAAAAACTCTTCTATCGGAATATTGGCATCGTTGATATGATTGAGCAATGCACCGGTATAAATGCTGTTCCGTCCAGCTCCTGAATCCATTGCACGTTCACCTGGTGAAGTTGAAAACGCGATCAACGTACCCTTAGGTGCATAAATTGGCGCAAGGCCTATCCGCTGGTTGCCACGATATTGGCTTGGTAAAGGATTGTCTCGGCACGCATCAAGTATCAGTATCTTGATTTCCGGATCTGCGCGGTTCATGTATTCAATTATCTGATCTAATTTGTATGAAGAATGCTTAGCCGAGATATCGTCCGCAAAACTTGTATCAACAACGGTCAGGTAATTAACACCCTCAATTTGCAGTCCATGTCCTGAGAAGTAAAAAAGCCCGACCTTATATTGTCGGAGGTCGCTGCCAAAACCGGTAACTGCACGCTCAAAATTTTCTTCGTTAACATTCAGTGCTTTATTAACTGTAAAACCTAGTGCCATTAGTTTGGCAGCAAAATCATTTGCATCATTTACCGCATTGTTCAGCCTGTCCCGTTCAAGTGCATATTCATTATTACCAATAATCAAGGCCAACGCATTTTTCATATAAAAATTTAGCGATTACTAATTATTGTCAATCATACCAGCCGGGTGCCAATGCCCCTCTCCCGTATTACGCGCCGATAGCTGCGTAGGCTACTCTTGGTAGCGGGTTGATATTAATATTTCCCTGTATGTATTTCAGCCTCTATCGCAAACTGAATTCTACTATATTGAGTTATTGCAGTTTTGCTTTCTTTGTTGCCGCCAAAACTTATTAAATGAGCTACTAATAATTTACCTGATAACCCGACAGTATTAGTATCATCAGATGTTACATTTACGTCGAAGGTTACCATTACTTTTTGTTGTTTTATATTCCCTAATTTCTTTTCAGCAATATAACCGTGTCCCTCTGAAACTCCTTGTGAAATATCTTGAATCGTTTTACTAATAAAGTCTTTTAATTCCATAGCTAAAAATACATTATATTTATCCGAAAAACCGGTTGGTACCCGGTTAATTAGATATAAAATATGGAAAGCGTAAAGTTTAACATGGGGGATAAGGTTATGCTAAAACTTGATAATAACATAGTACTTGTTTTTATTGAAGAAGTAGGCGATAATAAGGCTAAATGTGTAAATATAAAAAACGAGGATGTTATTTTGCATTTAGCAACAATTGAACCGTATGCCTTTCATAGCTTCCTTTAGAATATTGCCCTGATACTTCTCGCGAACCATGGTTGCATAAAACCTTTACGCCCCACGTCTATACTATGCTTAATTCTAAATGAGCAAAGAAATAATTAAAATTGATAGTGCGTCATTAATTTTTAAATTTGATTACATATTAACCTTATCGTGCCTAATAATCGAAATACAAAGACCTTTGTAAATCTGGCTTTCATCGTAGCAATACTGCCTGCTATAGTATATTTAAGCGCCTATATTTATGAATATGTCCAATGCGATCATTATAAGATTCCTATCAATTGGATATCAATGGATAATATAATTTTATTAAGATTTGGAATGAGAATATTTCTCATAGCATTGCTATTTTCGATTTCGATCAGTTTTTTCATTTTTTCAGTATTTTCGGTCGAATACATTAAAAATACAAAAATTGCGTATGCTATTTATAATATAGGATTTCTACTTTCCACTTATTTTTTTCTCGATTTTTTTGATTTGCTGAATTTGAAAGTTATAATAGCAGTTGGCATTTTTCTGATACTTAAAAATGGTTTTTTTATTTATTTAGATTATAAGACTGGTCGATTTCCAGAAAACACATCTAAAACAAAATATAAGCAGCGTTTTAGAAGTTCTGATATTTTCATTACTGTTTTATGCATCTTGATTCCACTTTTTTCTATTGTATTAGGAATGAACGATGCCGAAAATAGAACCTACTATGGGTTTATTCTTAATAAACAACCGAATCAAATTATATTAAAAAAGTATGGAGAATATCTTATTACCAGCACTTATAATTCAAAAAAAAATAAAATAAGCGATACATTATCTATTTTTAAATTAAAGGACGATCAAGAATTAAAAATAGTCGAAAAACATATACCTCCTTTAAAATTTATTCCGCATTGATAGGAATAATAAAACCGTTGAAACGCGCCGCAGCTATCGACAATTACACACACATCATCCCCCTCCATCCGCATATCCAAAATCCGCACATCCGCACACCCCCGCCCTCATTTTACGCCGAAAATCGCCAACTTACTATGCATGCATAAAATACATACCGAATACCGTTTTGAACTTTGGTCTATTTTGTGAAAAATATTGTATCTTTATATTGTACTTTAACAGATTATTATACCGTTTAAATAATATATTGCAAAATTAAATACTAATTGAAATAAATTTTTTTAACGCTTGTTATTCCTTACAGCTATATCTACCTTTCAAATACCGAATTATAAGATCTGAGAAACCAGGATCAGTATTAAAATTTAAACACAAAAATAGTTTTTACAACACATAATAAATGAGCTCATCCACCGACATAACAGAGGCGATAGAATTAAACCGGTACAGCAAAACCTTTACCCAGGACCCTACACAGCCAGCCGCGCAGGCCATGCTGTACGGGATAGGCTTAACCGACGATGATATGCAGAAACCGCAGGTGGGCGTGGCAAGTATGGGTTATGACGGCAACACCTGCAACATGCACCTTAACGACCTTGCTAAGATTATTAAACAGGGTATCTGGGATGCAGAAATGGTGGGTTTGATATTCCATACCATCGGCGTAAGTGATGGCATGAGCAACGGTACCGAAGGCATGCGTTATTCGCTGGTTAGCAGGGATATTATTGCAGATTCCATTGAGGCCGTTGTTGGCGCGCAGTATTATGATGGCGTTATTACACTGCCGGGCTGCGATAAAAACATGCCGGGTTCGATCATGGCTATGGGAAGGTTAAACCGCCCGTCGATCATGGTGTACGGCGGTACCATTAAACCGGGCCATTGGAAGGGCGAGGATTTGAATATTGTTTCGGCATTTGAGGCTTTGGGTAAAAAAATGGCGGGCACCATCAGTCCGGAAGATTTTATGGGCGTAATAAAAAATGCCTGCCCCAGCGCTGGGGCCTGCGGCGGTATATATACAGCTAATACCATGGCAGCGGCTATTGAGGCTTTGGGCATGAGTTTGCCTTACTCGTCATCAAACCCTGCTTTGAGCGACGAAAAGAAAGCTGAATGCCTGGCAGCAGGTAAAGCGATAAAGATATTATTAGAGAAAGACATAAAACCGTCGGACATTATGACCCGCGAGGCATTCGAGAATGCGATCGTAGTTATTATGGTATTAGGCGGATCGACCAACGCGGTGCTGCACTTAATTGCGATGGCAAAAAGCGTTGACATTAAACTAACGCAGGATGATTTCCAGGCGATAAGCAACCGTATCCCTGTTTTGGCCGATATGAAGCCAAGCGGCAAATACATGATGGAAGACCTGCACAAAGTAGGCGGCGTGCCGGCAGTAATGAAATACTGCGACGACCAGGGATGGCTGCACAGCCATTGCTTAACCGTAACCGGTAAAACCATCGCCGAAAACTTGCAGGATGTGCCGTCATTAAATTTCGATACGCAAACGGTTATACGCCCGGTTGAGAGCCCTATAAAGGCTACCGGCCACTTACAGATATTATACGGCAACCTGGCCGAAGGCGGCAGCGTAGCGAAGATCACCGGTAAGGAAGGTACCAGCTTTGATGGCCCTGCCCGTGTGTTTGACGGCGAGTTTGAGCTGATCCACGGTATACAAAGCGGTCGTGTTAAAAAAGGCGATGTGGTGGTTATCCGCAACGTGGGCCCTAAAGGCGCTCCGGGCATGCCCGAAATGCTGAAGCCTACCTCGGCCATATTTGGCGCAGGCTTGGGAAGCTCGGTAGCGTTAATTACCGACGGCCGTTTCTCAGGTGGTACGCACGGTTTCGTTGTGGGCCACATCACGCCAGAAGCTTATGACGGCGGCGGTATTGCTTTCGTAAAGGATAACGACAGGATATTTATTGATGCCATTAACCGCACCATCAATGTGATGATAAGTGATGAAGAGTTTACGCTCCGCAAGGCACAATGGGTAAAACCCGCTTTAAAGGTTACAAAAGGCGTTTTATACAGGTACGCAAAAACGGTTACCACAGCCGCAGAAGGTTGTGTGACGGACGAGTAAGGGGAGGTGAAAGCTTGCGAATTTGTCATTGCGAGCGCAGCGCGGCAATCTCGTAGCTATGCCTAACGAACATACATAACGGCTATGCATTGGCGACGAGATTGCTTCGTACCTCGCAATGACAAGGAGTAGATGAATAATATAAATCGGTGAAATCAAAAATCATCGGTGAAATCAAAAAAAGAATGGAAACACAAACAATCGGTGAAATCACCCCGAAAATCGGTGAAATCAAAAAAGAAGCTATAGAAGTATCAGGATCGGTTGCGTTGTTAGAGGCGTTGATCACTGAGGGTGTGGATACCATTTTTGGCTATCCGGGTGGCGCTATAATGCCCATTTACGATGCTTTGTTTGATTATAATGATAAGCTGAACCATATATTGGTCCGCCATGAGCAGGGCGGTATACATGCCGGACAAGGTTATGCACGTACCTCCGGCAAAGTGGGTGTGGTGTTTGCAACCAGCGGTCCCGGCGCAACTAACCTTGTGACCGGCTTAGCCGATGCACAGATAGACAGTACACCCTTGGTTTGTATCACCGGGCAGGTGTTTGCGCATTTGCTGGGTACCGATGCTTTCCAGGAAACTGATGTGATCAATATCACCACCCCTGTAACCAAATGGAACTACCAGGTGACTGATGCTACCGAAATACCCGAAGTTATTGCCAAAGCCTTTTACATAGCGAAAAGCGGAAGGCCCGGCCCGGTATTGATCGATATTACCAAAAACGCGCAGATCCAGAAATTTAACTTTGAGGGATATACGCCCTGCAATCATATCCGCAGCTATAGGCCGAAACCCATTGTTCGCCCGCAATATATACAGCAAGCGGCTGATTTAATCAATTCGGCTAAAAAGCCTTTTATTATTTGGGGCCAGGGTGTGATATTAGGCAGTGCCGAGCAGGAATTTAAAGATTTCGTTGAAAAAAGCGGCATACCTGCTGCATGGACAATTTTAGGCGCCGGCGCTATCCCGACCGATCATCCGCTGAATGTGGGTATGCTGGGTATGCACGGCAATTACGGCCCCAATGTGCTGACTAACGATTGTGATGTATTAATAGCGATAGGCATGCGTTTTGACGACCGTGTAACCGGTCGCCTTGACAAATATGCAAAACAAGCCAAGGTTATTCACCTGGATATCGATCCGGCCGAGATAGACAAAAATGTAAAGTCGACCGTACCCGTTTGGGGCGATTGCAAGGAAACCCTGCCGATGCTTACCGCTTTAGTGGAGAAAAAAACACTTACCGACTGGCACAACAAGTTTAAAGACTACATGAGCCAGGAAGTGGAGGCGGTGATAGATAAAGAACTGAACCCAACCTCGGGCGAAATGACCATGGGCGAAGTGATCAAGCAGCTAAACGAAATAACCAAAGGCGAAGCAGTAATCGTTACCGACGTTGGTCAGCACCAGATGGTGGCCTGCAGGTATGCCATATTAAACAAAACACGCAGCAACATTACCAGCGGCGGTTTAGGCACCATGGGTTTTGCTTTACCGGCAGCCATCGGCGCAAAATTCGGCGCACCGGAACGTGAGGTGGTTGCTATTATTGGCGATGGCGGTTTCCAGATGACTTTGCAGGAATTAGGAACCATTATGCAAAGCAAAGTTGATGTAAAGATCATCATCCTGAATAACCGTTTCCTGGGCATGGTTCGTCAATGGCAGGAGCTGTTTAATTCGCGCAGGTATTCGTTTGTAGATATTGAAAGCCCGGATTTTGTGGCTTTGGCTGCAGCATACCGGATTCCCGGAAAATGTATTTCAGACAGGGTCGATCTGCCAAATGCATTGCAGGAAATGATGAACAGTAAAGGATCGTTCCTTTTAGAAGTAATGGTTACCAAAGAAAATAATGTATTTCCGATGGTTCCGCAGGGATGCAGCGTGGCGGAGATCAGGTTGAAATAGTAGCCCCCAACCCCCTTCATAGGAGTCCCTTGGACTAAAGGGTGAGGAAATGTAGAGACGCAATACTTTGCGTCTTTTATTGAAAAGGGATTTAAAAAAGAATTAAAAATGGAAGATCAAACAGATAAACAGGAATTCAATATCACGGTTTACACCGAAAATCAGATCGGGCTTTTAAACCGGATAGCGATCATATTTACGCGCCGTAAAATTAATATCGAAAGTTTGAACACCTCTCCTTCGGAGATCGACAGCATTCACCGCTTTAACATTGTGATCAACGAATCGGAGGATGTAGTGCGCAAGCTTACCCGCCAGATAGAGAAGCAGGTGGAAGTTTTAAAAGTATATTATCATACCAACGAAGATGTGATATGGCAGGAAATGGCGTTATATAAAGTATCGACGGACGTCATCGCCGAAAAGGTTAGTGTTGAACGTTTGCTGCGCGAAAATGGCGCCAGGGTGGTAACGCTTCGCAAGGATTATACCGTATTTGAAACCACCGGCCACCGCGAGGAAACCGATAACCTGATCAATATTTTACAACCCTACGGACTGATAGAATTTGTACGCAGCGCTCGTGTAGCGATTATAAAAGACAGCGAAGGCTTTAACTCCAAGCTCCGGGAATTTGAACGACTGGAACCGGGAGAAGAAGTGATAGAAAATGAATATTTAAATAAAGGGCAAAAAGTGTTTACGATGTAGAGCCCCCTAGCCCCCTGAAGGGGGAACAATAGCCAGAGTTCGTCAAAGCTGAAAGATAAAAAGGCGAAGAGCTGAGAAAATCAAACGAGTAAAAAATATAAACCACAATAAAAACAAACCAATCATCGGTGCAATCAAAACAAAATCGGTGAGATCATAAAAATCAAAAACAATGGCAAAATTAAATTTCGGCGGCAGTGAAGAAAATGTAGTAACGCGCGAGGAGTTCCCTTTATCAAAGGCACAGGATGTATTAAGCAATGAAGTTGTGGCTGTAATTGGCTATGGCGTTCAGGGTCCGGGCCAGGCACTTAACCAAAAAGACAACGGCATTAACGTAATTGTTGGTCAGCGCAAAGGCACAAAAACATGGGATAAAGCTGTAAATGATGGCTTTGTACCCGGCGAAACGCTTTTTGAAATTGAAGAAGCACTTCAAAGAGGAACTATCATCTGTTACTTACTGAGCGATGCTGCCCAGATTGCTTTATGGCCAACTGTTAAAAAACATTTAACTCCGGGCAAAGCTTTGTATTTTTCTCATGGTTTTGGTATCACTTTCAAAGAGCAAACCGGCATTGTTCCGCCTGCTGATGTTGACGTATTTTTGGTTGCACCTAAAGGATCAGGTACTTCATTACGCCGCATGTTTTTACAGGGACGCGGCTTAAATTCAAGCTATGCTATTTTCCAGGATGCTACAGGAAAAGCAAAAGACAGGGTAATTGCCCTGGGTATTGCTGTAGGCAGCGGTTACCTGTTTGAAACTGATTTCAAGAAAGAAGTTTATAGCGATTTAACTGGCGAACGCGGGACACTAATGGGATGTATCCAGGGTGTTTTTGCTGCACAATATGAAGTATTGCGTAAAAACGGTCACTCTCCGTCTGAAGCTTTTAACGAAACTGTTGAAGAATTAACGCAATCATTAATGCCATTGGTAGCTGAAAATGGTATGGACTGGATGTATGCCAATTGTTCAACCACAGCACAGCGCGGCGCATTGGATTGGTGGAAAAAATTCCGTGACGCAACCAAGCCTGTATTTGAAGAATTATACAAAAGCGTTGCAACAGGTGTTGAATCGCAAAAATCAATTGATTCAAACAGCAAGCCCGATTATCGCGAAAAGCTGGATATTGAATTAAAAGAACTGCGCGACAGCGAAATGTGGCAGGCAGGCAAAACGGTACGCAGTTTAAGGCCGGAAAACCAGGTTGTGGAAGCGTAAGGAATAAATTGTTATTGCGAGGAGGAACGACGCGGCAATCTCTTAGCTCTGCATAACGACTATGCTAACAAGGAGATTGCCGCTCCGCCTACCGGCGGATCGCAATGACAAAAAATAATAAGATGATACTCGAAGTAGCCATACTAAACGTGATACCAGGACAGGAAGATGCCTTTATGAAGGCGTTCGACAAAGCCCGGCATATCATATCAAAAATGGCCGGTTATATTTCACATCAATTGAAAAGATGTGTTGAAAACGTTAGCCGCTTTATACTATTGGTTGAATGGGAAAAACTAACCGACCATACGGAGGGCTTTAGAGGGTCAAAAGAATACCAGGAATGGAAAGGTTTGTTACATCATTTTTATGATCCTTTCCCTACTGTTGAACACTATGTTTAGAGATTAGTCCGAAGGACTCCTTCGGAGATGCTCGTGATTAGAGATTAGGAAAAATGACGTAATGACCAATGAGGCGCAGCAAATGACTTTTAAATTGGTGAAATCAAAAATCATCGGTGAAATCTAAGAATATGAAATGGAACGCTGAACTATATGATGACAAACACGCTTTCGTATACCAATACGGGGAAAGTGTGCTGGAATTATTGAATGTAAAGCCAAGCGAACGGATACTTGATCTGGGCTGCGGCACGGGTTATTTGACAAACGAAATTAAAAAGCTCGGCGCTGATGTTACCGGCATCGATGCTTCTGCCGATATGATTGAAAAGGCTGCAAAGGAATTCCCGGACGTTAAATTCCGGGTTGCTGATGGCGCCAACTTTCATTTTGATAAGCCGTTTGATGCAGTTTTTTCAAACGCCGCTTTGCATTGGATCAGGAATGCCGATGCAGCGGTTAAATCTGTTTACAATTCATTAAAGCCGGGCGGGCGTTTTGTAGGTGAGATGGGCGGCAAAGGAAACGTACAGCATTTAATCGCGGCAACACGCCGGGTTTTGCGCAAACGGGGATATGATAAGCATGCTGAAACAGAGGTATGGTATTTCCCTTCACTGGGCGAATATTCATCAAGGCTGGAGGCGAACGGCTTCAGGGTAACCTATGCCACGCATTTCGACCGTAAAACATTGTTGCAGGACGGGGAACGAGGGGTAGCTAAGTGGATAACCATGTTTGCGCCTTTATACCTGTTGGGTATCCCGAAAGAAGAAAAACAAGAAATGCTTGCAGAAGTTACCGCACTGCTGGAACCGCATTATAACGAAAACGGCCAGTGGTACGCTGATTATAAAAGATTGAGGTTTATAGCAGTGAAAGAAGTAGCAAGTACATAGTATCAAGATTTTTTGCTGTCTTAATACTAGATACTTGATACTAACTACTTGATACTAATTAAAAAAACAAAAATTATGTTACACGATTCAAACCGCGTTTATGTTTTTGACACCACGCTTCGCGATGGTGAGCAGGTACCCGGCTGCCAGTTAACAACCCCTGAAAAGATTGAGATCGCGCGGGAGTTGGAGGCTTTGGGAGTGGATATTATTGAAGCAGGCTTTCCTATTTCAAGTCCCGGCGATTTTCAAAGCGTTGTCGAGATATCAAAATCGGTTAAACTGCCGACCGTTTGCGCCTTAACCAGGGCGAAAAGGGAAGATATCGATGTAGCTGTTGAATCGCTTAAATACGCCAAACGGCCGCGCATCCATACGGGTATCGGATCGTCAGACATGCATATCAAATACAAGTTTAACAGCACCCGCGAGGCTATATTAGAGCGTGCTGTTGACGCTGTGAAATATGCCAAACGTTTTGTTGAGGATGTTGAATTTTATGCGGAGGATGCGGGTCGTGCAGACATAGAATATTTGGCTAAAATGATAGAGTCGGTCATCGCGGCAGGGGCAACCGTGGTGAATATCCCCGATACCAACGGTTACTGCCTGCCTAACCAATATGGTGACAAGATTCGTTTTTTAAAAGAAAACGTGAAGAATATCGACCAGGCAATTATCTCGGTTCATTGCCATAACGATCTTGGCCTGGCAACTGCAAACTCTATAGCCGGTCTCCAAAATGGCGCCCGCCAGGTTGAAGGCACTATAAACGGCATTGGCGAACGCGCCGGTAACACTTCGATCGAGGAGGTGGTGATGATTTTAAAAACCCACCAAAATATCGACCTTTTTACAAATATCAATACCCGTAATTTTTATGAATTGAGCCATATGGTAAGTACGCAAATGCGTATGCCGGTTCAGCCAAATAAAGCCATTGTTGGTAGTAACGCCTTCGCGCACAGTTCGGGCATACACCAGGACGGTTTTTTGAAGATGCGCGAGAATTACGAGATCATTAAGCCCGAAGATGTTGGTTTCCCCAGTGCTACCATTGTGCTTACCGCCCGCAGCGGCAGGCATGCGTTAAAGTTTCACCTGGAACGCCTCGGATTTAATATCGACCGCGCCGAACTTGACGAAACATACAAGCGGTTTTTAACATTAGCCGATAATAAAATAGATATACAGGACGAAGATCTTTTATTGCTGATGAACGGCGATAAATCATTTAGTGCTTC
>Ga0206797_1032_pt1 | contig 36722 bp, 29 predicted proteins | sample Alteio_BWOrgCont_69_FD_152894 | JGI IMG/M metagenome (GOLD analysis project Ga0206797, IMG submission 152894) | Enriched cells from forest soil in Barre Woods Harvard Forest LTER site, Petersham, Massachusetts, United States -... | ecosystem: Environmental > Terrestrial > Soil > Temperate forest >...
AAGTTCACCAACAAGTACCATTCTCTTAAATACTGGGAATATTAGCTTAGGTGGCTATGTGTATGGCACGCCGTGTCCAACAAACTGTAACGTTGGTGCAAATATTAGCAGTGATTACCGCTTGTACAGCAGAACGCTAAGTGCCAGTGAAATAGCGGCTCTCTATAACAACCAGGCTGTTTCTAATCTAAATTTACAAGGATGGTGGAAGCTAAACGAAGGAACGGGAACTACGGTAAATGATAGTTCAGGCAATGGAAATAATGGCACATTGGATAGTAGCTATAACACTGTTGGTGCGGGGCCGACGTGGGTAGAGGGTCCTTCATTTTCCTCACCAACTACCTCAGGATCTTCTTCAAATTCACCAAGCTGGGCACTGCCTGGGTATTCTTACCGTCAGCAAATGCAGGTAAGTAATGGATCGGGAAGCATTCTCCCGCCAGGGTATTCGCTTACATCGCCTACAACGCTGGCTTCAGTATTAAATCAGAATCAAGCGCGGACAGATGCGAATGATTACCGAGTGGTGTACCAGCCAACGGATGCGGTGCGGAGTTTAAATTTTAACGGGACGAGCGACATTGTGACTATTCCGTCTTCCACAACGCTCAACATAGGTTCAACAAACGATTATACGGTTAGCTTGTGGGTGAAGGCGCCATCAACTCAGAATAGTACGAGTGGTACGGGTAATACGATTATTAGGAAAACCAGCACTGGCTCGGATCGCGTATTTGGGTTGGCTATTTTTAATCAAACTGCGGGCGCGTCGGCAGGAACTTTGCAGTTTAGTAAATTTGATGGCACGACCACTTCGGTGGTCAGTGGTGTCAAGAAAGTGAATGATAATATGTGGCACAATGTCATCCTGCGTCGGCAGGGGACGGCAATGTCTATGTATATCGATGGAGTGTTAGACTCAAGTGCTACTGATGGCAGTCTTACTGCCTTTTCTACGGCAGGGGCACTGGTCATTGGCTCTTCAATCGGAGGGTCCACCTTTACTGGCTCCATTGATGATGTTCGGGTCTATAGTCGTGCCATTTCTACAGGCGAAATCGCGGCGATTTATAACGGCGGAACCGGAACCCCTAATGCAGTGGGTACTGGAATGATTGGGTGGTGGAGGTTTGACGAAGGAAGCGGCCAGATTGTGAGTGATTCATCCGGAAATGGTAACAATGGTACGCTTGGTGCAACATCTGCAAGTGGTTCTGATGATCCAACCTGGAATTCTACAGCCGGTAATGGCACCCCTGACGGCGTTGTTTCTACCAGTTACGAAATTCCACGGACTATTCCACAGGCCAGTGCCCTCACTTTTGATGGTTCAGCAACCACCGCCACCATCACCAATCCAGTGGCTGACCAGGTGGCTATGCCAACAGGTACTATTTCAACCTGGATAAATCGCTCAACGGCAGATTCAACTCTTCGTACAGTCTATGATTTAGCAGGAACTAGCTTTACTGGTGCAGTACTGTTTGGTGATTACAATGCCACTTATTGTGCCAATGATGAGGTGGTCTTTCAATACGGTGCCGCAGGTACTTCCCAATTTCTCTGTGGACCGGTTATTACGAACAATACCTGGCATCAGGTTGCTATAACCTGGAACACAGTTGGGGTCTTCATGTATATTGACGGTACTCTCTATACAAGCAGTACCATAGCCCCTAGCCTTACCGTGGGGACTACTAGTTACCTAGGTTCAAACGGTGGCACCCAGCGCTACTTTGGAGGTAGTATTGGTGAGACCAGGCTTTACAATAAAACCATGACTGCAGCCCAGGTGAATGCACTTTACACCAATGCTGCTACTAAAATATTAGCTCCTACTAACGGTCTTATTGAGGGCTGGAGGGTAGACGAAGGCACTGGCACTACACTGAATGATGCTTCCGGAGTAGGTGCAAACGCTACAGTTACTATGGGATCTGGTTCGTGGCTGCTTAACCAGGGACCAACACTTTCATCACAAACAGCTAATTTTCAAACGGTGGCACCCATTGCTGTCTCGGGCAGCTCTTCAGATTACTATTTGTACTATGGAAATCCGGTTGAAAAGGGGACGGCGTTGAGTAGTCCAGTGAGTAGTAAGGCAGCACTTAATTTTGCCAATGCAAGCAACACTGCAGCCAATGTAGTTACTACTCCCTCGTTATCCGCAAATGCACAGCGAACCTATAGCGCGTGGATTTATTATACTGGTTCAGGCTCACGTATATTTGATGAAGGAAATATGCAAGCTTTTGTTTCAGGTGGTGTACTTAATTTTCAAGAAACCTTTGGTTCTCAGCAAGGACAATGGACAGCGGGCACATTGCCTACCAATAGCTGGGTGAATCTTGTAATTACGTATGATAACTCTAGTGTTTCCAATAATCCAATTGTTTATGAAAATAATTCTCCAGTAACAGTCACAGAAGTACAGGCTCCCATTGGAACGGATAGTGGAAATGGAGGAGTACTTTATATTGGGAATTCAAGTACGTTAAACGGTGGATTTCAAGGAGAAATTGATGATTTTAGACTGTATTCCCGAATTCTTACTACACAAGAAATTTCGGATCTCTACAATTACGCAAATACTCCACCAGTTTCAAATGTAAATTTAGTGGGGTGGTGGAAGTTTGATGAAGATAGTGGTACTACAACGGCAGATTCATCCGGTAATGGAAATACAGCCACGCTCAGTGGATTTAATAACAATAATTCTTCCGGATGGGTTAATAATTTTAACTTAATGCAAGCTTCCAGCGTCACCGCAGCAACTTTTGGTCCTGTAACTGTCAACGCGCCGCGCTACTTTGTATGGCGCGCGGATACCGGTCCTCTTACCTTCGGCAGCTGGTCTGCTGAACTTCCTATTCAGGCTGATCCTGTTGCCTTGGGTACAACGGGGGTAAAGCTGAAGTGGAATATGAATGGTTCCTATGCCCGGTATGATACCTTCCATATTGCCTCTTGGGTGGTACAGGCACCCACCGCTAATGTGCGGGGCATCAAGCGAAGCTTCCCGGCTGAGGCAAACATTATTGCTGATGGTACGGGTTCCTACTCTGGTGCACTTGATATTATTGATGCCTCTACTAACCTATTATGGGCAAGAATTCAAGCAGGAAGTACGTATGAAATGGGACTTATTCCGCTTAAAATAGCGGCTTTAAACGGTATTATCTATATTACCCAGACAGGCGCTGGTATGCGAAGTTTTGATTTTGACAATGATCTTATAAGACAATATGGTCTTACCAATTCAGTGTGTAACACCACTATTGCCGGACAGACTTCAAGTAATACCTGTAACATTTCTAGTGGAGGCAGCGGACCGGCAAACGGATCGTACACGTATAACGGTATTTCCGCAGCGGTAGTGGGAACATCACCACCAAAACAAGATATTGCTATCACTAGCTTAAGTGGTGTCTCTATTTTTCTTAATGATACATCCAGTGCCTACACATATAAAACTACTGCCGATAGTCCTGCCTACACCTTAGTACGCAATGCCAGTGACGTGTATGGCGCGGTAAAGCTCACGAATGGCGGCTCTCTCTATGCGGCCAATACCACTTCTGGCGGGCTTGATCGCTGGGATGGCATGGCTTCAATTGCGGCTAGTGTGAGTGGCACCACGAATACAGCAGCTACCTATAGAGTTATTGGCACTTCTACAGCTAGTAACTCCATCTCAAACCTGCAAAGTGACACCGTGAATACTATCGCAGTTTCTCCAGGTGAGAGTATTACCACCACCGGCTCAAATGAAGTTACCGTAGGTGGGCCGGCGGGAGTTGCGGTAATTGATGAGAGTCCAACGCTTGCTTCGGCGCAGGTTTATTACCTTTCGCAAACTGGCTCTACTGGCACTTCTGGATGGAATTCTAAACAGTTTGGGAGTGCGTTACAGTTTAATGGTTCAACCAGCTTAGTATCAGTTCCCAGTGCCGCAACACTTAGTCCAGGATCGGGTTCATTTACTATTGAAGGTTGGTTTAAAACCAGTCAATCGTGCGCTAGCAACTGTACGCTAATATATAAGCGAGGAAATGCCCCCTACTATGGATACACTGTTTACATTAACTCCAGTAATAAGCTTATTTCTGAGTTTGACTATAACGGTAATGCTGGTACAGCAGTATCAGTTTCAACAGTGAATAATGGTGGTTGGCATCATTTTGCTACTACACTTAATACCAGTGGAACAGTTTCGCTGTACCTTGACGGTCTACTTCAACAGTCTTCTACAAATGCTAGCATTATTGGTTCGATTACTAATACCAGCGCCCTTACTATAGGGAGTGCCGCATACAACGGGTTAATGGATGAGGTTCGAATTTCAAATGCAGTTCGCTATTCTTCCAATTTCACACCACAAAGTACCGAATTTACTTCGGACGCTAACACCATGGGTCTCTGGCATTTTGACGAGCCGTATGGTCAATATCTTAATGATGCTTCAGGCAATGGAAATACTGGAACCTTAGGTGCAAACAGCTCAGTTGGCACTGATGACCCACTTCGTGTTTCACCCTCCCTAGATGGCGCCGCAAATGTAACGGCAACTGCTTATAAGCAGAGCACTGATGAAGGTGAAAGCCTTACCTTTAATGGCACAAGCCAGTATGTTACCGGAGGATCAACTAATCTTCCAAGCGGTACTAGTGCAAACTACACATTTTCAAGTTGGATAAATCCTAGCTCCCTGCCAACATCAGGAAATTATGAAATTCCCCTGTCTCTAGGTCCGTTAGGTACAACTGGATTAAATGCAAGTGCTATTGCCTTGAAAAATAATGGCGGTACCCAACAACTGTGTGCTTTAAGTAATAACGGGTCGCAAAACTCTACATGTGTAAATGCAACAGTTCCTACATCAGCTTGGTCGCTTGTAACCTCAACATATAATGGTACGGCACTAGCTATTTACCTTGATGGAACCTTTCTTGCAACAACTAATGAATCAGAGAATATTGGTTCTTCAGCTACTATGAATATTGGTAGGTGGGTAGATTCTACACACAATGACTACTTCCCGGGATCCATTGATGATGCCCGTATTTATTCAGCAGCACTTTCACCCACAAGTATTTCTGCACTTTATAATGGTGGTCGTGGTTGGAATGGTGGTAAGGATGCAAATCTTGCCGGTGGTTGGGCGCTAAATGAGGGAAGTGGCACAACTACTGCCGATTATTCTGGTAATGGGAATACAGGCACGTTAACAGGGAGTCCTACCTGGACAATTGGTTCACCCGTCCATGATCAGCCAGTTCTGTGGATTGGCACCAATGATAGTGTTTCCGCGGGTGCAGTGACTGCCGTTTCACTTACCACCGATCGACAAATTAAATCCTACAACACCAGTAATTCGTTACTCCCAGCATATTCAGTGAGTGCTCTTTCTGTGGGTACCGGTGGCTTAGCTTTAGTTGGTACTGGTGTAGGTGCTTGGAATCCTGAAACAGCGGGAATTGTTGTGGATGATCCACTCATTTTAAGCGGTGCGCCGCTTACCGATGTACGGCTCAAAGGTGGTGTACGGCTTAAAGGTGGTGTACGGCTCTATTAAAGTTGGTCCAAGCGACTCTTCATAAAATTGACAGGGAGAGTTTTTTTACCCACAATGATAATCGTATAGACATTAATCTCTTCCCATGAATAAGGCGGTACGAAATCTCATTGGCATCATCGTTATTGTAGTAGTAGTTGTAGCAGGTGTTTGGTATGTTGTGGCCAAAACTGATCTTGTAGGTGGTGATAACGTTGTGTTAAAAGATAGTGGTTCTAATATTTCAGATTTTACTGCCGTGTTCCTTACGAATGGTCAGGTTTACTTTGGTAAAATGTACCAAGATAATAGCGAAACCATTGATCTTCGCGATATCTTCTACCTCCAGGTAAACAGCGATTCCTCAACATTGCAAAACGGGAGCAGTTCAAATAGTTCTAATAACCAGGTTTCTCTTGTTAAGCTTGGTAATGAATTACATGGTCCAAATGATAGAATGTTGATTAATAAGCAGCAAGTATTGTTCACTGAGTCGCTGAAGGATGACTCTAAGGTTGTTACAGCCATCAACAACTACCAAGGCTAGGGTTACTACTCAGGAAAAAAGCGCCTTTCACCAGGCGCTTTTTTGTGTGGTTGACAAGGGGGAAGATGGAAAGTATACTTTCCATTATCAGAGTATTCTATGACTGAAAAGCAAACCCTCCATATTCGCATCCGTGATCTTCGTCGTGAACGCTCCCTTACCCAAGAGGAGTTGGCGGAAGCTTTGGGTGTTTCCCGTCAGTCAATTAACGCAATGGAAGCCGGCCGTTGCTTGCCAAGTCTTCCCATTGCCATGCAACTTTCATCGTTTTTTTCAGTGCCACTTCAAGTACTTTTTAGCTTGCAAGAAGAACAAGAACAGATGCTAGCGGTTCAACAGCTCCCAGTACTTGAGCGTGAAGGAGCCTCCATGAGCCAGCTGGCACCATGGTCACCTTTAAGGGATATGCGTGAAATGTTAGACGGCCTCATGGATGAAAACGCCGCTTGGTCTAACCCGGCTTCTGTGAGTGTACCAGCCGTGAACATTTTTCAGAATGAGCAGGAAGTATGTGTAGAAATGTGCTTACCAGGTTTTAAGCGGGAAGATCTTTCGCTTGAAATTGGCGAAGATTTTCTCACCGTTAGTGGCACTAAACGGGAAGAAAACATGAATGCCACCCACTATTTCCGTCGTGAATTTACCACTCAAACCTTTACTAGAACAGTACCGCTCCCAGCCATTGTCCACACAGACAACGCCAAAGCAGAGATGAAACAAGGTGTCCTCTCCGTCCACCTTCCAAAAATTATCGAAGAAAAACCCAAAAGTAAGCGTTTGGAAATCTCTTCTGAGGATTAAAGAGTACTCTTTAACTCTGCTGAGATTTTTCTTGTAGGTTTTGAAAACAAATCGGTACTGTAGGGCATTGCCCTTTCTATATAAATCCTCAATTGTTTTCAAAACCTACAAGAAAAAATGCTATAGTAGAGTTAAGAACCGTAATGCACCTCTATGGCCCAAGCCGATATTGAAAAGCGTATTAAGTTATTGGAAGAGGCCGAACAGCAATACAAAACCAAGAAAGAAATGCTGGACGATGGCTTGAAGCAAGATGGCGAGTTGGGTGAACTAGAAGAAAAGGCTAAAGATGCTAAGCGACGTTTTCAAGCGGCTAAAGAAGCATTGTTAAATGAGCCAGAGCAACGCAAAATGGTTGAGCAGTTGAAAGAGTTGGCGGGTGATATTAAGGAAACCAAGAAGTTACTAGCTGATGAGCTAGTGGCTTATTTTATGCAGCACCAAAGTTTGGAATACATTGACTCTGTGGGAACAAAGCGTCGTATTGCGGTTTCGGCAAAGTTTGTTCGCTCTAAGGACGAAATGCCCTAGGCACTTCGCTTCGCAGAGTAGCGAAGTTCCTTAGAGAAGTCCTTCACACATTTGACACCTCTCCTCTCTCTCCGGCACAATAAGGAGTACAGATAGTAATTTCTTCTCATGAAACGCACCGCAATTGCCACCTATATTATTAGCGCCGTTATTCTGGTGGCTATTGGTGTGGGTGGGGGATATGCTCTAGCAACCCAAATTCAGCCTTCTGTTATTAAGGATAGTGGCTCCAATCTTTCAGATATTTCCGCAGTCTTCGTTAATGGCGGCGGTATTTATTTTGGCAAAATTACCAAGCTAACAGATACAGTACTCAGTATTGATGATGTGTATACCTACGGAGTAGTGCCAAGTGATTCCTCTACATCTCCTACATCCAGCTCAAGCGCTGATACCAAGCCAACACTGTTTGATGCCTCTAAAGTTGGTATTGCCCCAGCGTCGCACTACAATATAAATAGGAGTCAGGTTATTCTCTGGTATTCACTCAGTAATGATTCAACCGTGGTCAAAACTATTCAAAGCTACCAAAGTAGTAATCAATAACTGTGGCAGACGCACCCCAGTACGAAGCACTGGTTAGGCATATTCAAGAGCTAGAATCTGCGCTCTCTGACGCAGAGCGTACTGCGCGTCACCACAGTCATGATTTTCAAGAACAGCAAACAGTAGCAGCGCAGCGACTTGTTCAATTGAAAACCGTACAAACCCTTAATTTAGCGGTTTTTTCTGGGTTAGAAGAAACGGAAATTTATCAAATGGCCTGTCAGAGTGTGGTGAACCAGATTGGTTGGGATGTGGCCTTTGTGGTGACTATGAGCGGTGGTAGAGGCAATGTCTTGGCTTCTCACCATGCCACAGAAAAGCAGTTGGCGCATTTGAACGATTATCTACATCAAAACGCTGTTATCACTGAAGCTTACGCGCACCAAACCGCACTTATTACCCATAGAGCACAAGACAAGCAATCGTTAGTACTCCGTTCACTTTTTCAAGCAGAAGAAGTGTGCGCTGTACCTATTCTTTACGGTCAACGCTGTTTTGGTTACCTGGTAGCTGGTGAAACGTCTACAGTTAATACCCATTCGCACGAAGATATTGATTTCTTGGCCGGCCTTGCCACGCAATTGGCGTATGCAGTGCAACAAAATGTCAGTTTTAGTAATTTGGAAGCCCAGAACAAAAAACTTCGCCAGTTGGACGAATTAAAAGATTCGTTTATTTCTATTACTTCACACCAATTACGTACCCCACTTTCCATTATTAAGTGGGTACTTTCTATTCTGCAGACGGACAAAGAATTGGAGCCACATACCGAGCAGCTAAAGATGATTGCCCAAGCCTACGAAACCAATGAGCGACTCATCCACGTGGTAAATGACCTCTTAAATGTTTCGCGTATTCAAGAAGGAAAATTACCGCATAATCCACAGCCAGCAGATTTGAAAGTCTTTATTCAGGAAATATGCGATAACGCCAAGCCACTTTTTGCTGCCAAAAACCTGCGTTTAGATGTTAATATTCCTGACAATTTGCCTACCTTGGATCTTGACCCAATTCTGTTCAAGGAAGCGGTACAAAATCTTTTGGATAATGCTATGGACTATAACAATCCTGAGGATCCTTGGATTGAAATTAAGGTCACGCATGAAGATTCACTCGTATTTTTGGCGGTCAGAAATGGAGGAAAATCTATTCCTCTTGAAGATCAGAGTAAGATTTTTGAGCAATTTTATCGATCCCCTCAAGCAGTGAACATTCATCCCAATGGCAATGGCTTAGGCTTATACTTGGCTAAAGCCATTATTGTGGAACACGGAGGTACCTTGCAGCTTACCAGTTCCACTGATGAGGCTACCGTCTTTACCATTACGCTACCAGTACCTCAACCCTAACTCTTTTTATGCAATCAATTATTGTTGCTGAAGATGAGCCTATTCTTTCTGGATTAATTAAAACGCAGCTAGAATCGGCCGGTTACGCGGTGCGCGTGGCTATGAACGGAAAAGAGGTTATGGCAATGCTAGAAGATACAGCAAAGCCGAAACCTGATATTATTCTTTCTGACCTACTTATGCCAGAAATGACTGGCTATGAATTATTAGAAAAGCTGCAATCAGACGAGCGTTTTAAGAAAATTCCTTGTTTGGTACTTTCTAATTCAGGCCAAATTGATGACCTTAACCGGGCCTTTAAACTGGGGGCAAATGATGTCCTCATCAAAGCAAATTTTAATCCTGATCAGTTAACAGGGAAAGTAGCAGCCTTACTGCAAAATCCTAGCATGTTATGAACTCCGAAGAACCCGTGGTCTCTCCTGAAACAGAGGCTGTAACAGCTATGCCGGTAAAACCGGAATTACCCCAGCCTATTCGCAAAAAGCGCTACCGTTGGCCTAAAGTTATTCTGGCTATTTTTCTAGGTCTGTTAGTTTTTAGTACTGTTTACGCCACACTTCTCTACAGAAAAGTGCGTGATAATGTCATTGTGGCGGGCGGGGGAGATAGTCACAATCTTCTTTCGTACAGCAATAACAGCACCACTACTGAAGCCGCTGAAGCTGCTGCTCTAAAACAACCAGGTGATGGGCGGGTAAATATTCTTCTCCTAGGTATTGGTGGTATTAACGACGGCGTTGCTCATGATGGTACAGACCTTACTGATTCAATTCAGCTTCTTTCTTTAGACACAGTAAATAAAAAGGTTTCCACAACCTCTATTCCCCGTGACTTTTTGGTTAATATTCCCGGATACGGTTTGAATAAAATTAATGCAACCTACGAGTACGGTAATATGACCAAAGCCAATAGTGGTGGTCAGGCTATTCGTGCCATGGTGGGGAAAATTTTGGGCGTCAATATTTCCAATTTTATTGTGATTGATTTTACTGCCGCTCAAGAGGCAGTTGATACGGTGGGAGGAGTGGATATTGATGTGCCCACATCACTCTATGACCCTGAATATCCCTGTGCAGACCAAATTCATTATTGTCCTTTTAGTATTTCTGCTGGTGAACATCATATGGATGGTGCGGTGGCTCTTGAATACATGCGCACCCGCCATGATGATAGCGATTTTGCTCGTTCTGCTCGTCAGCAGGCCATTCTTTCAGCTCTCAAGGCAAAGGCGCTTACCTTGGGTACCCTTTCCAGCCCAGCCAAAATTACCTCACTTATTGGTATTTTGGGAAGTCACATTAAAACCGATTTAACTACCACACAGTTAATTCAGTTGGCTGAATTTTACCAAAGTGTACCTTCAGGTAATACTACCAACAATGTATTAAGTACTGATGCTAACCAAGGGTTGATTATTCCTGCCCAGAATCAATACGCCGGCGATGTAGAGGAGCCAGTAGGTGGCCTTACAGCGTATGCTCCCATCCAAGCTTGGTTTGCCCAGAATAATCCGGATCCGTTTACTGTTAAAGAAGCAGCTACCGTTACTGTAGTAGGCGGTGCTCATGCCACTACAGCAGAAGTAACAGCGTTTATTAAAGAGCTCAATGCCTACGGCTTTACAGCTACTCTAGGTACAGAAGTTCCACAGGTAAGCGTTACCAAAACAGAGCTCTTTGCTACTGGTACAACCAAGCCGGTCAGTAGCAACTACCTTTCTTACCTTACTGGTGCAACGCCAGAAGCCGGTACACCGCTTAATTCAGGCTCTAACTTTGAAATTGTCTACGTCCCTTCGGCTGTGGAGTAGTATTTAATGCAATTAACTTGCAATAAATACTATTACTGCTATGCTACATGTCTATGAATACTCGTAATACCAAAGCAAAAGAAGCTATAGTGCGTATTTTTCAAATTCACACTCGCCCACTTTCTCTAGCTGAATTACACAAATATATTACTATTTCTCTTCCCCATACAGCCTATTCAACTGTTTTTAGGCTGGTTTCTGTACTTGAAACAGAGGGAAAAGTAGTTCGTATTGATTGGCGAGAGCGGGGGAGTAGGTATGAGTGGGCTGATTTGCCTCATCACCACCACATTGTCTGCCAGGTTTGTGGAAAAGTAGTGGATGTAGATTGTGATTTATTCAATTTTCGTGAAAGCGATATTGAGCAGGCAACTGGCTTTTCTATTCAACACCATTCCATTGAATTTGAAGGTATTTGTGCCGATTGTCAGAAAAAATAAAAAACCGCCGGAGTAATCCGACGGTTTTTCTTCAATTATGGCGTGGTAGTACTGCTGGCACTACCTGTTGGCGGTATGCCGCCGTCAGGACCTCCTGGTCCACGATGACCTCCGGGACTGCCCATTAAATGAACATATTGTTCAGGAATATTATTGGTTGTTGCCCAGGTTTTTAGGGCAGTTTCTTCTGTTTTTATTGCGGCTTGCCTAGTCGTGTTGCTATCGCCCTTCAGGCTTGCCATAAAGGTTTGTTCTTCAGCCTGTTTGGTAATAATCAGTGTTTCCTGGGCTGCTGTTATTTTACCGGCAGTGACATCGGCATCTAGCCTAATTTTTTCATTAGCCGCTTGCGCTATTTGTTCATCTTGCTGTTCTTGATCAAACACTGCTTGCACAGCAGTAGTATTCAGATTAAATTTGGTGGCTAACATTTGCACTAAGGTGGATTCGGGATCTGTACTTATGGAAGTGGTTCCTGCAGCATGAATTGCTGTAGCACCTCCCAGAGTGGCAAAGCCTAGGGCCGTAGCCCCGGCTGCCACTATGAAAGATTTTTTTGTCTTGTTCATAAGGGTTTGTTTAATGAGTAAGCTGTGCACAAGTATTTTGTAAATTGCCGGCATACGGTTCTGGCATGTGATCAATATGCAGAATTCGCTGGTTTGGGGCGAATATGGTATGTCTGTTCCGGCTTATAAAGTAACTTGTGACACATTGAGCGTATCAATTGCGGGGTGAAGGATGTGTGAAGAACTTATTCCTTTTATTTAAATATTATTGCTGCTATTTTTAATATAAGTATTCATTTTTTAGCCCTAATTTATCCATATGTCAGACAAAATTCGCTTGGGAAACTTTTTGGAGCTTTCGTACGAAGAGCTAGAAACCAAAAATATTGAGGCAGCGGAAAGTGGATTGAGTATGGAAGAGGCGTCAAAAAAGTATCGCGATTACTTAGCTGGTGAATCACGCATTAAAGCAGTGACTATCTGCTTTTCTAATATTGAAGGCCGACTACACATGCTGGATTATGACAAAAAGTTTTTTCTCAAATCTCATGATAACCTCACTTTTGATGGTTCTTCCATTCGCGGCTTTAGCGAACTTCACGAATCAGACTTACGCCTCAGTGTTGATTGGCAAAGTATTGTCTGGTTACCTGCTGATGTCTTTGGTCCGGGCAAAGTAGTCTTTTTTGCCAGTGTTTTAGATCGTAAAGGTACGCCGTATGAATCAGATTTTCGGGCTCAACTAGCACTGTATACAGAGAACCTGAAAACTAAGGAAGGCTTGGAAGCTTTTGTGGCGGCTGAAATTGAAGGTTTCCTTTTGGAGGGAGTGGATGCAGAGCAATCCTTTACCGAACAAACTGGTTTTAACCTTATTAGTAGCGGTGGCTATTATCACTCATTACCCTTAGATCGTCTCCGACAATTTGTTGATGCTACAGCTGAAATTCAACGAGCCATGGGCTTCAAGAATGAAAAAGATCACCCAGAAGTGGCACCAGCGCAGTTTGAAATTAATTTTTCCTACGCACCAGTGTTACGTGCTTGTGACCGCATTCAGCTTTACAAACTTATCTGCAGACAAATTGCCAACACCCAAGGCATGACTGCTACCTTTTTGCCCAAGCCCATTGCCGGTATTAATGGTAGTGGTATGCACACCAATCTTTCATTAGCCAAGGCTGGAAAAAACATTTTTTACGCACCAACTGGCACCGATGGCTTGTCTGAAATTGCTTGGAATTTTATTAACCGCTTACTTAATCACGCGCCAGAACTGTGTTTAATTTTGAATTCCAGTGTAAACGCGTATAGACGTTTAGATCCAAATTTTGAAGCACCAAACCAAATTAAGGTTTCAGCTAATGACCGTGGCTCAATGATTCGTATCCCGTTTGGCAATAAGAACACTGCACGTATTGAGGTGCGTTCAGTAGGTCCTGATGCTAACCCGTATTTAACTGCTTTTGCGTTGTTAAAAACAGGGTTAGAAGGCACTCCACTGGCCCAAGAGGTAGAGAAGCGCCCCCGACTGCGTTACCTACCCAGTACTATTGCCGATGCTATTCGCCTCTATAAGGCAAGTGATTTCATCACTGAGATTTTGGGCGAAAAGAGCAAGGAAAAATATCTTTTCTATAAACAGGCAAGCGCTGATCGCAACCCACGTGAACTGGGCAGTACCATTAAAACCTTGGAAATTATCCATCATCATGAAGTGACTAACCAGTTGCTTTGGAATTCGTTTTAAAAAAATGCCACCCAAACGCGTGGGTGGCGATGAATAAGGCAGGAAGATAGCTCTTACGTACAGACAGTACGCAACAAGCTTACGTCTGGATTTTGTGTCTGGTTATTGCTCATTGCAATAACAGTCTGATAGACTTCTTGTCCAAAAGCATTACAAGTCCTTGCTTGTAGTGCTGCTTCGTGAGCAGACCGAGCACTTCTTGCGGGTTCAGGCCAGAATTCATGAAACCAAAGAGCCCATTCGGCTACATTGGCGTTAAGAAAATTGCCTTTTACTTCGTCAAATTGTGCAAGTTTTTTTGCAAGCTGAGTTGCCCGCGAATTGTCACGAAACTGAACAGCAAGCTGATCCAAAATAGCACTTGCATTACCCGCAGGGGCAACAGCATTGTGAAGCGTAACCCATCTGCCTATTAAATCCATTTATATTCCCTCCAGGGCTGTCAAAGTACCGTTACTATAGCAGAAATTTTCTCAATTTGGAGTATAATAAGAGTAGTTAAATAAATAACCTGCTTAACATGAAAGCATTTGCTGAATTTATTGTTGCAAAGCGGTGGTGGATAGTAGGTGCCTGGGTAGTGGCAGCTGTGCTAATAGTGATACTCTCTCCTTCACTTTCAAGTATTGAGAGTACTGATCAGAGCAGTTTTTTGCCTAGTAACTATGAATCAGTGCAGGCTAGCGTAGTTGCTAAGCAATTTTCTAGTCAAAGTAGTGCTCCTACAGATATTATCGTTTTCAAAAATAAAGCAGGAACCAAGCTTTCGGCTGCAGATTCTACTGCCATTACTACGGTAATTACTACCCTTAATGCTGACCACATTTCTAAGGTGGCTACTGTAGTTACTAGTCCACAAGAAGTAGCACCAAATGGCACTGCTAAGCTGGCTACCATTGTTTATACCGGAGGTGCTCAAGACACTGATACTATTAACGCCGTTGGTGGTGTTCGAACAGCGCTTACCAAGGCTGTTTCTGGTACTAATTTGTATGCTGGTGTAACAGGTGGTGAAGCTATTAGCTATGATACCCAGGATGCTTCCAAAAAAGCACTTGAAATTGTGAGCGTTGGCACGCTTTTACTGGTGCTTATTTTGCCTGCTCTTATCTTTGGTAGTCCACTGGCCGGTCTCTTACCACTTATTGCGGTAGGCTTAGTTTATACCATTGCCAGCTCTCTTATTGCGGCAGCCGGACATGCGTTTAACTTCCAAATTAATCAGCAGCTCAGCGTTCTCTTTACTGTAGTGCTCTTTGGCATAGGCACCGATTACATTCTCTTCCTACTCTTCCGTTATAGAGAGCGCCTTCGCACCGGTGATCATACTATTGGTGCAGTTGTCTTTGCGCTCAGTCACGCTGGTGAAGCAATTCTTTCCGCGGCCTTGGTAGTTATCAGCTCATTTGCTGCCCTCTTTTTTGCTAAATTCGGTATTTTCTCTTCGCTAGCTCCAGGGCTTATTATCTGTGTTGCAGTTATGCTAGTGGCTGCACTCACGTTGGTACCGGCGTTAGTGGCAATTATTGGCGAAAGGGTTTTCTGGCCTAGTAAAGCTTGGAAAGAAGCGCCACAAAAAGCAAGCTTTACTAAGCGTATGGGTGCTTTGGTTGCTAAGCGTCCAGGTGCAGTTACTGCTGCTGTAGTTATTGTGCTAGGAATTATTGGGGCCTTTGCTGTAGCCTACAAAGCTGATTTCAGTTCGTTTAGTGAACCACCTGCAGGCACACAGTCTGCTTCAGCCTATGACCAGCTTACTAGTTCTTTCCCACCAGGTATTCTGACTCCTACGCAAATCTATGTTACTAGTAGCACTGCGTTATCTAGTTCTTCAATTCTAAGTCTTGCTCAAAAACTGCAAGCTACCACTGGTGTAGCTGCTGTGTACCCGCCAACTTATACAGCTGACAATAAAACAGCAGAGCTGACACTGGTACTTAAAGACAGTCCATATAGTAGCTCAGCGCTTGATGCTATTACTGGTCCTATTCGTACAACTGCTCATAGTATTGATAGCTCAACCGTACAGGCGTATGTTGGGGGCGCTTCATCGTCCATTGCTGATGTGGGTGCGGTTACCAATCGTGACTTAAAAGTTATTTTCCCCATTGCGGCAGCCTTCATCTTTATTATTCTGGGTATTTTGCTTCGTAGTTTGGTGGCACCTATTGTCTTGCTGCTCTGTGTAAGTTTGGGCTATGTTACCACCCTTGGTGCTACGGTAATTATTTTCCAATACTTTAAAGGTGATTCCGGGCTTATCTCGTTTATTCCGCTTTTCATGTACATCTTTGTGGTAGCCATTGGTACAGACTATAACATTCTCACCATTACTCGCTTGCGTGAAGAGGTAAAGCAAGGTCTAAAGCCACATGAAGCAGCTGAAATGACCATTGAGCATAGTAGTGCCACTGTTATTTCGGCTGGTCTCATTTTGGCAGCTACGTTTGGTTCGCTTCTGTTAGGTGGCATTGGTTTCTTGGAACAAATGGGTTCTTCTATTGCTATTGGCGTGGCGCTGTCATCGTTTATTATTGCGCCACTGCTTATCCCAAGTATTTCCGCGTTAATTGGTTATGCAATTTGGTGGCCAGGTCACAAGCCGTCTTAAGCCTATGTCTGAGCCTATTATTTTCATTCAAGATTTGGTTAAAAAGTATGGTGATTTCACTGCGGTTGATCATATTAGTTTAGAGGTGGCACCAGGTGAAATCTTTGCCTTTCTGGGGCCCAATGGTGCTGGTAAAAGTACCACTATCAAGATGCTCACTACGCTGTTGCATCCAACCAGCGGGGTTATCAAGCTAGCTGGTTTTGATGTAGTTACAGAGCAGAATGAAACCCGTAAATCCTTTGGGGTAGTCTTCCAAGATCCAAGTTTAGATAACGATCTCACTGCCTACGAAAACATGGAGCTGCACGCTGTTCTCTATGATGTTTCTTCGCACGATTTAGCCAAGCGCATTAAAGAACTTCTGACATTATTAGAGCTCTGGGATAGGAAAGATAGCTTGGTGCGCACCTATTCTGGTGGTATGCGTCGTCGCTTGGAAATTGCTCGTGGTTTGCTTCATCAACCAAAGGTGCTTTTCCTAGACGAACCAACACTTGGGCTGGATACACAAACCCGTAACTTATTGTGGACCTATGTGCAAAAGCTACGTAAAGATACCGGTATGACCATTTTTATGACTACGCACTATATTGAAGAAGCCGAAATGGTAGCTGATCGCATTGCCTTCATTGATCATGGTATAATTGCGGTTATAGGTACTACAGCCGAACTTTGCAAACAAACCCAAACTAAAACATTAGAAGAAGCCTACTTGAAGGTAACGGGCACCTCTATTCGTGACGAAAGCGTAAGCGCCAGTCAAAACTGGAAAATGATGCGTGCAGGAAGGAATGGCCGATGAGAACGCTCTACATTCTCTGGATTCGCCAAATTAAAAAATATTTTCGCTCACGCTGGCGCATTGTAGGCGCCATTGGTCAGCCCGTTCTATACCTTTTAGCACTTGGGTATGGTTTAGGTGCAGTGTTTGCCAAAGCGGGAAATGGAAACTATTTGCAATTTTTGGTGCCTGGCATTATCGTACAAACTATTTTATTTGCCTCAATTTTTTGGGGAATTAACATCATTTTTGATCGTCAATTTGGCTTTCTCAAGGAAACCATGGTGGCCCCGGCAAAACGGCTTACCGTTTTCTTTGGGAGTATTTTAGGTGGTGCAACTACTACGTTTATGCAAGGGCTGTTGGTTTTAATCTTAGCCAGTTTCTTAGGATTTCGCCCGTATAGTATCCCAATGATTTTTGTGGCAATTGTCATGATGGCGCTCTTGGCCATTGCTATTACTAGTTTAGGTGCCGCACTAGGCTCTATTATTGACGATATGCCAGGATTTCAAGCGGTGAATAACTTCATTATTTTCCCGCTTTACTTCCTTTCAAGCGCCCTTTACCCCATTAATACAGCTCCTAGAGCCTTACAGATTATTGCCGAACTTAATCCGCTTTCATATGCTGTTGATGCAATGCGTACTACGCTCATTAATCAGAGTCACTTTGGCCTGCCGATAGATTTTACCGTGCTTGGAGTAACTATTGTGGTACTCATTAGTGTTGGCGTGTACTGCTACAACAAGATTGAAGCCTAGAAGATTAGCCAGTAAAAGAGTGAGGACCTGTTGCAGGTTGTATTTGCCGGGAGAAGAAGTTCCATATTGCTGCTGGCGCATCAACATCTTTGGTTACCACGCCCAACCGGCTTGATGCTCTTGCATGTGCTGTAGGTACCACGTGACCGCCGTTGAGGATGGTGTAATCCATCACTTCTTTTTGATCGGGCTGGTTGTAGTCAGTCACACTTACAAAAGTGTTACCTGAAATTTGCTTGTGCGGGAGAAGGTATGGTTGTGGTGTATCAGTCTGGTTATTAAGAGTGGTGAAATACTGTACAGTAGCTGGACTTGATAACACGGTGCCACGTGATTGCTTGCCAAACAGTGATTCTACTCCGCCATTATATGGGCTGATAGGATCTTTAGTGCCCGTCATAATCAGTATGGGAATGGGTATATGTGCCGGTGTGCAGAGGTTGTTGGATGGTGTAGGTAAATTGGCCGAAATAGCGGCAATGCCAGCAAAATCTTGTGGCATTTCTAATGCCAACCTATACGCCATTTGACCACCATTTGAATAGCCAGCCGCAAACACAGCGCTAGTATTTATATGGGCGCTGGCTTTGAAGTGATTAATAAGGTCTTGCATGAAACTTTCATCGTCTATGTGCTGTGTGCGAGCGGGAAAGCTGTCGGCTGTTCTGCAGTCATTCCAGTTGCCGGCGTAGCCGTTAGGGTACACTACTAGGAAGTGATCTTTTTGAGCGAGTGCTTCAAATTCATTACCAGTTACGTTTCGAATGGTTTGAGCATTTTCTGAGGCACCGTGGAGAACAATCAGCATGGGGGAGTTGGTGGGAAGCCTGGGTGGTGCGTAGTAAAGGTAGCTTCGCACAAGAGAGCCAACACGAAGCGTGCCACGTTGAATAGTGGCAAGAGGTGGTTGCGGAAGAAGTTTTTCATCACTAAGCCGACGGTGCCACAAAAAGATGGTAGCAACAGAGCCAATGGCCACCACAATAACCAGGCATTTGAGGAGGAAAATGCGCCTTCGTACGAGATTCATGTGCTGACAGTATAGTTGTCTTGAGGAATTGAAGCAAGAACGCTATCTTTCCAGAGTAATTTTTGGTAAACTAGCGCCAGTTCTTGGAGTGAAAATTGAAATGAATGTAAGTGGAGTATTCGAATCGCTAGGGGAGTATCTTAATCCCAGTAATCATCGTCCAACGTCTTTGGTTAATCTTTCGGCAGAGCCGGAGTTAAATCCATTTCGTAGTCAGGGTGTAGTTATCTACGCCAAAATGCTGTCCGAGCTTCCTGGTGGGAACCTTAAGTTAATCCCGGCATGGAATATGCTTGACTCTTTACAAAGAGACGGCATAGATTTGAAGGGAAAAACCCTCATCACTGCTTCTTCGGGTAACTTTGCAGGTGCTGTTTGTAAGCTTGCCAAAATTTTCGGAGTTGAAAAGGTGATAGTTATTGTCTCACCTGAAACGCCAGAGTTTAAGAGGCAATCTCTTCGCTTAGCAGGCGCATACGTGTTCGTGAGACGCAAAGGCGTTCAGCTTGCTAAGGAGTGGGCAGAGGCAAATGGTTGGATCAATCTTCCCCAGTACGATGCACCGGAAAATCCTTTGAGCTATTACAATCTCATTGGCCCACAGATTTGGGAAGAGACAGGCCAGCTTGTCACATTTTTTGCTGGTGGAGTGGGAACCAGCGGTTCGTCTGGTGGCATTGGTCGCTTTCTCAGTGAAAAGAATCCAGCTATGTATCGCCTTGGGGTGATACGAGCTCCAGGGAGTGAAGTCTCAGGAGTGCGGGATAGGGAGCTTTTGAAGCAGGTTGGCTTGCCTTGGGAAGAAGGACTTTCAGCAGTGCAGGAGGTAAGTAAGGTGGATGCTTATCGGCGTTCACTTCAGTTAGGTGCTCTTTCTGCTGGACCAAGTTCTGGCTTTACATTGGCGGGTGTGCATCAAGAGATTCATTCACTTATCCAACAGGGTGGGCTTGATCGCTTGCGTAACAGTGCGGGCAATGTGTACGTTGTGACACTCATCTATGACGAGTCATTTCTCTACATTGACGAGTATGACGATCCGGATTTACAACTAGGTTGTGATTTTCCGGAGATTGATATCTTGCCCGAACTTCTCTAATCCGATCCCTTAGCGGGGTTCGGATTTTTTTATTGAATCTTGTTATTCCAGGTTAAAGCTGTTATAACGCGTACAGATTCAGGTTCGGTTGGAGGACATTGACATGAAAGTGAAGCAGGTAAGAAGACGCACGGAAAGCGTATTAAGGTTTTATGGCGTCTCAGATAAAGATGCTCGCATTACCACCGATGTTCTTTTGACTGCAACGTTGAAAGGATATCATGGTCACGGCATTGAACGGCTGCTACCTACAATAGTGGGTTTTGAAGCAAGGGCTTTACGTCCCACTGCTGGCGATGCTCCCATGTTTGACGGTGTATTCGCTAAAATTGACGCTGATAGTGGCCTTGGGCCACTGGCAGGAGTGCATGCAATGGAGCTTGCAATTAGGAAGGCAAGTTTCAACTCTGTTGGAATGACGGGTGTGATCAATCATGGTCACCTTGGTTCCTTGGGTTACTATAGCGAATTGGCGGCTAAAGCAGGGCATTTTGGTGTGGTGATGTGTAACTCATCGCCAATGGTAGTAGTGCCTGGTGGGAGTCTGCCAGTATTTGGAACCAACCCTATTGCCATTTCCTTTCCATTGTTGGGAGGTGGCATACTCACAATAGATGTCTCTACGGCGGCCATTTCTCACAGTAATCTCATCGCAGCAAAAAATAGAGGCGATTCTTTACCAGTGAATGTTGCCGTTGATTCACTAGGGCATATGACGCAAGACCCGCATGCTGCAAGGGGTATTCTCTCACACGGTGGTGATATGAAGGGTTGCCTCCTGAGTCTTGCGATAAGCGTAATGGCAGGGCCGCTGATTGGTGGTCGGCCAAACCATGAGGTAACAGGAAGCCGGAATACCAAAGAAGCTCCTACGGTAAGCAGTTCTTTTCTTTGCTTCAATATTGAAGCAATGGGAGGTCTACAGTACTTTTTGGAAGCAAATCAAAGCCTCTTACAAATCATGCAGGAGAGCAGTCCAGACTTTCATATTCCCGGATTAGCAGCAGCTAGTCGGCTTAGGGAAAGCGAGAAACAAGATATTCCCATGAGTGCCGAATTGAGGGCACTTCTTCTGAAGCATTAGCATCTCGACCAGGAAAATTTCCTGGTCTTTTTTGTCTCAAACCGCCACACTTGTCTTGGTGGTAGGCTTCATTTCATCTTTGGCTTTTCGAGCAAATGGCCTACCGGCTAAGAATAGGCTCAATGGAGTAAGGCGAAGAACGGCAATACCCAATGCAGAAATTGCGTATACCAGAGGAGTAACAATAAAAATCATGAACAAGACAATTGCAAAAGTTGACTCGTTAGCGGCTACGTTAAAGAGGCCAATTCTGCCTGCCCAATAACTAATCCAACTAAGAATTAACAGGTGGCAAAGATAGATGCCAAACGAAACATCGGAGAGCAACAGAAAGGTTTTTTTATATTTGGCACCGTTATCGGCCCAGCGAACACCAATGGCAAACAGTGCTATAGTTGCAGCTAGACTTTCAATAACTAATGAAGGCTGGAAAACCTGGCTAGCTTGCAGTGCCCAAGAACCATGATTTAACTGCCACCAGTATGAAAGGAGAGCAATAATTGTACTGGCCAGTGCGGCGTAGAGGATTTTTTTGTAATAGGTGCGGGCAAATGTAGTTATTGCTTCCATATGCCAAGCAGCAATACAGCCGGCAAAAATATAGAATTGGTAGCTAAGTAGGGCAGCATCGGGGTTAGAAAACCAGACTGCAAGATGTATGGATCCAAACCACCAGCTATAGCGTATGGCGGCGGTTAAGAAGAGCTGCAGGATAAAACTTATCACTACAATATGAGTGTGATATCTTTTGAGGGCTTTTAATGCTGTATAGAGGAAGGGAAATACTAGGTAGAGCTTCATGGTGACAATCAAAAAGTAGAGCTGATAGCTAGCATTGCCACTCTGTAAATTATCAAAAAGTGTACGTAAGAATGGAACAACAGGAAGCAGATGAGTTCCGCTGGTAAAGAGGTAGATGAGTGTCCAGGCTATATAGGGGATAACTACCAGTGGGTAGCGACGCCAGTAAAATTTCAACCATCCCCAGCCCGAGAATTTTCCTGATGTGTAGGTAAGTACTAAGCCGGTAATAATAAGGAAGATTTCTCTGCTGACGTGAAATACTACCAAAAAGGCTTCGGGAAGTACCATGCTGTAAATAACGGGTTGGGTAAGAATGTGTACCAAAACTACCAAGAGCACAGCAAAGATGCGCATGAAATCAATGGCAATAATCCGGGGTTGCCGGATTGGTTTTTGAACGTCGGCAGTCATTTATTTTGTAATAACATCAGCGGGTGAAAGTTCTCCGGGAGTTTTATAGCCGGTGAGGCCAAGCGCAACATCATAGTCTGCCAGAAAGCAACGTAGGGCATGTATAACGCCCTCACTACCACCAAGAGCTAATCCCCACACCCATGGACGACCTAGTAAGATGGCATCAGCACCTAGAGCAAGGGCTTTGACGCAGTCTGATCCAGTGCGAATACCAGAATCAAAGAGAATAGGCATGCGATTATTCACGCTTCTTACCACATCTGGTAATGCTTCTAAGCTGGAAATGGCGCCATCTAGCTGGCGACCGCCGTGGTTAGAAACCACAATACCATCAACGCCAATTTCACAAGCTTTGGCAGCATCATCGGGGTGTAAAATGCCTTTCAATATAATGGGAAGTTTGGTTTGTTGGCGAATCCAGCTGATTGCCTCCCAGTTTAAGGTTGGGTCGGCGGCTATTTCCCGCCATTTTTGTACTGCTGTGGGTAAATCTTCTTCAGGTGTTTTGGCAAGCAGGGAGCGAAAAACTGGATCTGCAAGATAATTAGCTATGCCAGTACCGGCAATAAACGGAAGGTGACCAAGATTTAAATCCTTGGGTCTCCAGGCACGAGTAGTTGTATCCAGAGTAACCATAATAGCCGTGTAGCCACTTTTTTCTGCGCGCTGAACAAAGCTCTGAGCTAATTTACGATCTTTAGGAATATACATTTGATACCACCGTGAAGCATTGCCAACAGCAGCAGCAACTTCTTCCATAGTGGTAGTTGAGTTCGTGCTGTGCACAAACGTAAGGTTTAAACTGGCAGCAGCTTTAGCAGCTCCTGGTTCTGCCTCAGGGTGTACTATGGAGAGTGCACCAATTGGAGCCACAATAATGGGGGCAGGCATTGCTATGCCAAATAGCGTGGTGGTGTGGTCTCTTGGGATTGGTCCACGCAAAATATGTGGTCGCAATTTCACGTTAGTAAAGGCCTCTCTGTTTGTTTGAGCGGTTATTCCGGCGGAAGCATTGCCAGCAACGTAGGCATAGGCTTGCGGTGTCATGACTGTTTTAGCCAGTACTTCTAACGATTCATAATCTACGGGCCACTGCGGTGGTTCACCACTACGCAAGCCTTCTTCATAAATTTCGTACTGCCAATCAGAATAGTGTGCCATTGTGTTACAACATTGCTTTTAGGGCTGCCATAATTGGTTTGCCACTTCTAGTTCGGGGAATGGCATCCAGAATAAAAATTCTATCGGGCCGCCAGGCAGAGGGAAGGTGTTTTTTGCAGTGAGTAATTACTTCTTCTTCAGTAATGTTTCCCACAATGAAGTACGCTAAGGTGTCACTAGATTCTTGAGGATCTTGAATGCCCATGACAAACACTTCTTTCAACTTTGGATTATTGTTTTGCAGAGCCCACTCAATATCACGGGGCGAAAGTGAGTAACCAAACTTCTTAATTTTTTCTTGAATACGACCCTTTAAAAATACGTGACCCTCAGCATCAAATTCGGCCATATCACCGGTAAGCCACCAGCCACCTGGGAGGAGGTTTTTTTGAGTGGCTTCGTCATTATGATAGTAGCCAGGAAAAAGTGCAGGAGTCTTAATTTTAAGTTCGCCATTTTCATGGAGAGCCAACTCAGTGCCGGGTACTGCTTTCCCAGGTGAGCCTGGAATACGGTTAGTAAGTGAATTTGAGGCAATACAACCAGCTTCTGAAGAACCGTAGCGCTCTAAAATTTCAACACCAAAACGCTCTTTAAAACTTTCCCAAATTTTAGGGGGCAGCGCAGAGGAAGCAGAAATACAGAGACGAACAGCGCTTAAATCATATGTTTTACTTGGTTCATGTTGTACCATTTTGGTGTAAGCCAAAGACACATGCATGAAAAGACTAATCTTCCCTGAAGCCATGGTAGAAAGCATCAGCTCAGGATCTAGGCGTTCTTGTAAATAGATAGTATTGCCATGGTAAAGCGCACCACTAATACCGATAACCAACCCATGCCAGTGAGAAAGAGGTAGAGCAAGCAGGAGGGTGTCTTCTGGTGTCCATTCGTACAATTTTGAAGAAGTAGCAATGGTCCAAAGGTGGTTAGCATGCGTGTAGGGAGCGGCTTTTGGTTTACCGGTGGTACCAGAAGTAAAAAGCATACTGGCAATTTGCTTTTCTGGCGCAATACGCAGATTTGGAGTTGCTGTAGTTTTTTTTAGTAGGGTGTCTAAGAGCACTACACGTTGGTCATTTGCGGGAAAAGAATGCCGATTATCAGCAATAGTGATGGTAAGTGCTGGCGGAATTTGACTGGTAATAGCTTCAATTTCCATTGCTTTGAACATAATATCCAGTGGCAAGGCAATGTGGCCAGCTTCCAAAATACCCAAATAGGCTACTACTAACTCCCATGAGTTAGGAAAAAGGGTGCTGACTATTTGCTGCTCATTACTGCCAATGCGTTGATTAATCTGGTTGGCAACCAAAGTTACCTCTTCAGCCAATGTTTTCCAGGTAAAGGTGCGGTTAGCGCATATTAACGCTTCCTTATCTGGATACTTTTCAGCGTTAATTTTCAGGTAATCGGTAATATGGGTGCGAGCATTCATGAATTCACTATAACAAGATTTACAAATCATTTAAGGTCTCTACCCACTGTACTGGTCTGGCATGAAATTAGGTTGAAAGAAAAGGCCTTTTTCATATACGAAAAAGCCTCCTTTTCAGGAGGCCTTCCTAACCAAGCCGAAGCTTGATTAGTGATGATGGAGGAGCTAGGAGCGCTTGGCCGCCGGTTGGCGGGAGGAGCTGCTAACTGCAGGGCGAGGGATGTAATGGGTGGGTGTCACACTCTGCGAGCGTCCAACCACTGTGAGTGGGGCGCCTTGGTGGTATTCGCTGTGACCGCCGTTGTAGCGACCGATGACTTGAACTGGAACGAAAGGTCGTCTTCCTGGGCAGGAGATGACTTCTCTGCAGCCATAGTGATGTCCGAAGCTAATGCCCCACGTAATACTGAAACTCCATGTTTGCTGCGGATAGCAGACATACTCCGGATACGTCTCCACCATCAGAAATGGCAAGGTGGGGTCCGCGGGGATGAAGATGTTCTGGTGGGTGGCCTGGAAGAGGTCGATGTTCTGGTAGCGGGGGTAGTGGCAATGCTCGGCTATCTGGCTGATTCGCCAGACTTCCGCGTCGCTCACTTCCTGGGCCGTTGCGTTCAGGCACATGTTGTGGAACTCCGTTTCAATCTGGTTCCGCGTTGCCGCGTAGGAGTCAGGGCTGCTGACGATGAAGATTGCATTGGCGCTGACCAAGTAGTATGTGGGCGCAAGTCGAACGGTTTCGTAGTATCTCTGAGCTTGTGCAACAGAGAAGGCAAGGGCGAATGTCAAGGCAATGAGGATTTTCATGGGCGTTATCTTCCGCGTACTCCTTTTGCTTCAAAAGCTGAAGAAGAACGATTTGCCACTCTACACCAAAACCTACCAAATGTCAAGGTGTTAACTCAGAAAAGTTATCCTTGCAAACTTAAATACGCAACGAATATCACAATAAAAATACTCAAAACGAGGGTTACTGGGCCAGTGCCCCACCCAAGTCCACCTCGTGCCGTAGAAACGCTTGCCCAATCTGAAAACGAGGCACCAAGCGGGCGTGTGACAATATAAGCAAACCAGAAGGTAAAGATTTCGCTTATTTTAAATTTCCATCGTAGCAGCGCTGGGACGGCAATAAGTACAGCAAAGAGAATTCCAGAAGAAAAATAACCTAAATGAAGGGTGGTTGCGGTCATATCGCCCATTGCTGTGCCAAGGGCAAAGGTGGTGAGAACGGTCATCCAGTAGAACGCTTCACGTCGAACATTAGTAATGGTGTGAATAGAAAGTGACTTTTCACTTTTATGCCATGCGTAGAAAATTGCTGCTAGGGCGCAGATAAAGAAGCTAGTAGAAACCAGATAGGGAATTCCAAGACCAACATGAAGAACATCGGCGGCCATGGTGCCAAATACGCTTACCATCACCACGGTTAGCCAGTAAATCCAGGGAATATAACGCTTAGTGGAAAACTGTAACAAAAGTGCCACTACTAAACCAATACCACCTAATGCTACAGCAGGAATAGATCCCAAAGCATGCGCTAGGTAATCTGAAGCTGTTTCACCCATACCTGTAGTAAGAATTTTAGTAATCCAAAATAGTGCAGTTATCTCAGGGACTTTGGATAGTGTTGATTGGATATTTTTTTGCATTTGTTGAGCTAGATTGAAAAAAGTTGCAAAGAAACATTTCAAGGTAAAGTAAATAGACCACTTTTGTAACCTATTTCACTCCGATAATATCAGAAAGTGAGCAATTTTATGACCATTAAACCAGCGGAAGCGGATTACTTTGTTGCAACTGCTCTAAGTAACTCTTAAAATACGGATCAGCTTGCTGAACTGTTTTCTGCCAAAGTGTAGTAGCATTGGCTCTGCCTTTGGTAATAAGGACAAGTTGAGCCACTATGGCGTAGTTATTTTTATTCCATGGTTCATTATGAATTGCCTGGAGGATATTATTCATACCTTCTGTTTGTTGTGTCACTGTGCCAGTTACAAAAAGTACTTCTCCATAGGTGAATTCATAGTCGGGTACATTGGAGTCAAGCAGCTCTGCCTGGTTAGCTAAATCTGCGGCCTGGCTGACATAGTTAACCGTGGGATTACTTTCAGTTAAGGCTGCTACCAAAGAGTAATCTGCGGCTACATTTTTATAGACTGCCTCATTGGGTTCAGTATTTTCAGCATCATTAATAGCAGATAGGCCACCGTTCAAGTTGCCATTGTTATAGGCTATATCTGCTTGCACATAGGAACTTTCGGCAAGATATTGCTGCAGGGTCATGATAGAAATAACAAGCATTACTACTCCGGCAACAGTGAAGCCAATATACTGAAAAGCCGGGTGCAGTGGTTTCTGTTTGGTTGGCTTTATAAAAGATAGTGCTAAAGCGGCTATTACCACTACTGCACTTCCAGATTGTAATGTAGTGAAGAGTACCTGATTAAACAGCAGAAAACAGCCTAAACCTATGATGAGAGCCAGGCTATAAGCTTTTCCTTCTTCAGGAATGGTGCGATACTTCTTGGTGTAATACCCAAATAAAAATACCCAAAGAGCAGCATAGGCTAGGAGACCAATAACGCCAAGTTGAGAAAACTGCTGAATAAAATCGTTGTGTGGTTCTATGGTAGTAGTGCCGTATGGCCAACTACTTACTGGAAATTTACGTACTTCACTATAAAATTTTTCTATGGTGGTGCCAGGGCCACTACCAAAAAGTGGGCTTTCGGCACCAATATTCAGACCCATGCGCCAATCGGTAAATCGCTCTTTATTGCTGGCACTCACAAGGAACTGTTTTGTATTTGCTTCGCCAGGACTTTCTTCTACTGCTTGGAGGTGAAGTGGCCTACTTATTATTGTTTGTAGGTTGAGTGGAAGGCAGAAGAACAGGGCGGCAAGTGTTATGAGAAGGCAAATCCAGGCAGCGCATTTTTCTATAATAGCCTGCTTTTTTTGCATTGCTTTATAGGTAATAAAAATAATGAGTGGGGTAAGAAGAAGGGCATATGAAATGAAATAGTCGGCATTATAAAGTGGTGTTAGGGGAGCTCGACCAATTTTTCCAAACCCAAAGGTTTTTATTTCTTCATATATAACTTCGTAACTTAGTATGGTAAGTTGGGCAATCCAAATGGTACCAATGCCTTTAATTTCTTTTGTTGTCAGACTCAAATTTTTTACTATGAGATAAAGTGTGGTAACCACAAGCGCAAAGGCAATCCCATCAGCATAATGACCAGGGGTACCCAAAAAAGCGTTATTGGGATAGAAAGAAAAAATCCCGCTGAGAATAAGTGCTCCTAGCCAAGGAAGAAATGGTTTGTAGGCAAAGGGTGTTGGTGGGGTAATATCGCCCCTAATGACGGCATATATGAAGAGAAGTAGGGCAATAAATGTTGAGGCTGTGATCCAAAAAAAGATGTAAGCCGGTGCGTATGAACTTATACTGGTCTGGGAAAAGTACGGAGGTAAAATAAGCGGTTGCACAATAATGCCAACAGCTAAAACAATTAAAATAAGTAATCGTAGTACTGGTTGCTTGGCGCAGTAGTTTTTTAAGAAGATTAAGTATTTCATAATTCATATTTTACATGGAATTATAATGAATAAAAAATCATCCCCCTGTGGCGGATGATTGAGAAGCAAAGCTTAAACTTGAGTATTTACTAAGTTGTACTTAAAGAGATGATTTGTTCAACTGAATCGCATAGTTTGTGAACCTCAAATGGTGACTTCACGCATACCGTAGCACCAAGTCTAAGGCCTTCCTCAATATCTTCATCGTGGCCAAGCTGTGTAATGAGGACAATTGGTGTTTCACTTGTAATGCTACTCAAACGAAGATTTTGCAAGGTGGCGAAACCTTCTGGTCCCGGGAGAGTGACATTCAGGATGATAAGATCAGGGTTTTGATCAGCAGCTTTCTGAGTGGTTTCACCATCGGTGAAAGCAACGATGACCGTATACCCTCTGCGTTCAATGTTAACCTGAATAAGCCGTACTATGTGACGCACGTCACAAGCAATGAGAATTTTCTTGGCATAGGCCCTCCTACGTGAATTTCGGCTCCTTGCCGATAAGGCATCCTAACTTTTTAAAAGAGACAAATCAAGATTACCATATCAAAAAATAGGCCCTCATAGCGGCCGTTTCATATGATACTATAAGTGTCTATGGAAACAACGGCTCAATACCGACCACTTCGTTCGCTGGATGGTATTACTCCACGAAAAAATTGTGGAAGTACTTCTCCACAAAAGCGAAAACTTTTGCATACTCTGGGTACAGTGGCTTACTACCTGCGCCTGCCGGCACTTGGCATAACGCTTGCATTGGTTCTGTTACCGTTCTTACCAATGCTTAAACTTCCTTCTTCACTCATGCAGATTTCTCAATATATTGTTTCACCAAAGAGTCAGAGCGTGCGTGCCGCTTCGCTTAAGTTAGCTACCCTTGGAAATACACTGACAATTTCTAGTATTGGCCTAAATAATGAGTCCATCTTGGAAGGGTCAACCCAAAGTACCCTAGATAAAGGTATCTGGCACATACCAAACTCAAGTACTCCAGATCAGGGGAGTAACACGGTGTTAGCTGGGCACCGGTATGCATACACCACTACCGCAAATTCATTTTATTTCTTGCCCAATGTTAAAACCGGTGACCGTATTACTGTTACCTGGGCCGGAAAAACCTATACCTATAAGGTTGCCATGACAGAAGTGGTGGGTTCCGATCAAACTTCAGTGGAAAACCCAACCTCTGTTCCTACGCTCACACTCTTTACCTGTACACCACTTCTTACTGGGGCTAACCGTTTTGTTGTTCAAGCTGTTTTACAGCAGTAATATTATTTTTTCTGTGGTCGTAATTTGCTCAGCGCAAAGAGGGCAGCGGTAAGGGCTGCGGCAATAGCAACATACAAGAGAACATCTGTTCCTGTTTGAGCCAAAGAACTTTGCTTACTGGTAGAAACTGTATAGCTGCCATTGGTAACCGACGCCAAAATCTGGCTTGAATCTGCGTAGGCCACCACCTGTGAATTGGTTTGGTCAATGGTTATGGTAGGAGTACCCGATTGTACAGTGAAGACTAAATTACCTACTAATCCCCCAGTGCCGGTATACCCAGTATCAAAACGTGCTAACGCAAAGGTGATGGTTGAACCATTTTGGCTGGGTGCAGTGACGGTCTGACCAAATATGCTACTAGTGAAGTCTGAACTAACGTAAGTAAGATTGGTGGTATTCAATACTACTTTTACAACGCTGGCGGCACTAATAGGACTATCCAGAGTTATGGCAACTTTTAACGTTGTACCTGCTGCATAGCTACCATTTCCTGGGGTAATGTGCAGAATGGCACTACTGGTAGCGGCATAGGCGGTATGGTGAGGTACGGCTATAGCCAAAAAAGCAAACACGGAGAGGAACAGAATAGAAATCTTGCGTGTGTACATACTATTGATCTCCTGTGGTAGTGGTATTGAAGCCATGAATAACATCTACAACATTTGCTAGGGAGGTAGTACCACCAAAAGCGGTATTTGCTACCTGAGCTGCTGTATCACTTCCTCCGTTATATGCCCGAATGGCGGTAACGATATCAGAAATATCAATGGTATTTGTTCCCGAAAAATCTCCAGGTAAGAAGGGATTTGATACCGGTATAGTGACACTATCCAAACCAGTAATATTTGCCACTTTCCTAGCTAAAAATCCTGGTACTTTTATCCAGACATCATAGGTTCCCGAAGGATCTAACGTGTTTAGCGTAGAGCTTGTAATGGTTACAGTACCGTTTGTGCCGCTGCTTAAACCAGTTACATCGGCCAGTACTGTTTGAGTACCAGGAGCTCTAAACTGAATCTCAATACCTGAAATATTTTCACTTCCCGCAGCCCTAGGCGAAAGGCTTAGCGTGAGATTTGAAGTGTAGGTAGCCAACTGTGTGGGGGAAGTACAGGAAGGAGCACTCCATACTCCTTGGGTACCACTTGTATCTGTAGCGTCATTTTCTGCTTCAACACAAATTACGTAGCTGTCTGTGGTGTCAAATGAGTTAGTTGGAATAGAGATGGTGGTACCCGTGACTGTTGTCCAATCTTGCACTACAGTTCCACTGCTTGAAGTTTTGGTGATGCGGTATCGCTCTCCTATGAGGTTAAAGTTATTGGCGTCGCTGGTTGACCAGGTAGGTGCTAGGACCTTGCCTTTTTGTACTGTATTCATGCTAATAGTACTCACCGTTGGGGCAATTGGTTGGACACCAATTTTACTTTGATCAATTTGCTGAAATCCCATGGCTAATGCCGGCGAGTTACTTTCTAAGGTAAAGTTGCCATCTGCTGGATCGGTAAGGAGCGGATTTGCCACTTCAGAATGGGTATCAAACCCCAACGCTTGCCACTGGGCAAGGGTATTATTGTTGGCTGAGCCACTACCGAAGTTTGCATTAAAAATAGGATTAATGCCAGTGCCAAGCCAGTACATATTGTTGTCAAAAGTGTTGTCAAGGTTGGAGTTGTTACTGTGCTCAACTTGGGCGGTGCTTGTGTTTGCTGTATCGACGTAAATATTATTGTGAAAAGAGTTATTCTGCATAGCGTCCCCTTGTTCAGGATTCTCCGGTACGTTAGCAAGGTCCGGGAAGAGCGCTAGGTAACCAGCTTGGTCATATCCAAGGCTGGTCATATCTTGTACTTCTGTCCACTTTGGATCAAGCGTTCCGTAACCAGCATTTGGGGCTTCATCCTGGAAGTGAATCATTGCCGTTGTACCTGGACCGGCATAACAAATGTTGTTGTAGTAGTCATTGTCTCGCCCCGAGTGGTTATGAATACACTCACCGTAACTGTCGGCAATAATATTATCGTATACCTTAAAGCTGCTTGAGTAGTCATCAAGGTAGATTCCATGGCTATCGTTGCCGTAGGTCCAGGCACTATTAACATACCCGTAACCGCCTGTGTTATTCATGTAATTATTATCAATATTCCCACCTTCAGGCAGCCAACTACGCACGCCGCCAGAGATAATGGGATCATTGCCAATTGCGCCAGCATCTTGAATGGTCCGGTTTACGTTGTAAATACTATTGTACTCAGCGTTAAAGTTAACGTTTCCATTAGCGCCTATTCCCCCCATATCCATATCGTGGATAGTATTATTGCGTGCCTCAACATCAACGCCGTCGGAAAAATAAATAGCACCACCATACTGGGCATGCCAGTTGATATTATTATAAATATCGTTATTTAGTGCCTGATTGTTTGTGGGAGTGAGGGTTTTTAAACTTGTACCACCGGTTTCAAAACTGATTGCAATGCCGGAATAGTCATGGATCCGCGAGTTTTCCACAGTATCGTTAATAGCAATGCCGCTTACACAGACAATTGCGCAGATAGCGGTATTTGTGCTTCCAGAAAAATTCTGTGCCTGTAAACCATTTATGGTGATATTGCTGCTGTTATGGACATAAAAGGCGGCACCGCTTGCTTCCTCAACATCAAGCCCTTGAAAATTCATGTATGAGGCACCTGAAAGAGTAAACACTGTATCAAGATATGACACAGACAATCTATCTCCACTAGCAACCGTACCAGGAAGCTCATAATTAAGCTGATTTGAGCCTGTATTTTGATACCATTCACCTGGCGCATCAAGAAGTTCAGGAATACCTTCAATATAGAAACGGTTATTGGCCGTAATGGCAGAACCCAAATTACTTGCCAATGTAATGGTGTGGGCTGTGGTATCAATAGAACTTATTGTTGCCTCATATGGCTCGAAATTTGGCCCAGGGTACATAAATACTTTGGCACTTGTAGCATCGTTCCAACTGGTTGGATCAAGCTTGGTTGGGTCGTAGCCAAATTCGTTCGTTAACCCAGTTACCGCTGATGTGGTATACAAGAAGCTACCAGCATAAGGGTCAGTAGCACTATAATTTGGCGTGATGTAATTTGGTGTACGCGCAAGTTCCTGGTGTGAACCGTTATAGTACACGTCGGTAATAGTTTTGCCCGAAAGTCCGGCTACGGCTAAGTCTTCAGTAATTTCACCAGAAGCTCCAGTGGTTAGTGGTAAATTAACACTTCCCCGGAAAATTGGCGTTTCACCCGGATAGTTTTCATAGGTATTAGGTGAACCAGACGTACCCGAATCTGCTGACGTAAACGTTATTGTTGAGCTTTGGTTATATACTCCTCCGCGAATATAGACAGTAACTCCCGTTTGATGAGCATTGCGAATGGTAGTCTGAGCTTCAGCTACGGTGGCAAAAGGTTGGCTAAGCGTTCCAGGATTACTATCACTTCCATTAGTTGCTACGTAGTAGACAGCGCTACTAGCATGAACAGGGTAGCTGGAAGAGAGCATAAGTTGAAAAATTCCATAGCACACAAAAATCAACAAAAAACCTACGAGAAAAAAAATTCTACTCCTACGAAGCTTCAAATAAAGCATAAGAATATCTTCATAATTCTATGCTACCATACTTTGCTATGAAAGAAGTCTCAATTCGGTTGCAATAAAAAAGCCACTCATCTTTTTTGGGTTGAGTGGCATAGGATTTTTTGTGCTTAGCCGGGATAGCCAGCTACAACTTCATTGCCGTAGTCAAACAGCTGTAGGGTAAAATCAGGAATCAGACCTGCCATAACATGAAGCTTAAGCCACGATTCTTCTATATGCATCAGCCGCATTTGCTTATATGCAGTGTCCCATTCCACTCTTGGATGGTAAGTAGCCGCATTGCAGAAAAAACGTAGCTCTTTAAACCTAGGTACTTTTGCGATTACCCTAAGTCTTGCTACCGTTTCTGGTGTAAGGTGTTTGTAGCGCATTTTTGGTAAATGCACTGCAAGAATAAGGATGAGTCCCGTGGCTAAGATAAGGCAGGGCAAGGAAATCTCCGGTAAGAGAGAAATATGAGGTTGTTTGTAGCTCAAAAAGATGAAGCAACATATGAATGTCCAAGTAACCGATAGCCACCAGCAACGGATTTGCAATTGTCTCACATTCACAAATTCGCTGACCAATTGAATGATTTTGTCCCCTTTAAGGTCCGAGTGTAATTGTTTCAATTTTTTTCTCCTGAAAGCAATAGCTACTATATAAGGAAAATAAGGCAAAATGTCAATCTACTATATGAAAAAATAGGCTTTTAGAGCCTATTTTAAATCATTACTACGAATTTCTCTTTAAGAACTAGGCTGTCCGTTAGCAAGTAGGTTTTGTACATACGTAAGAGCTTCAAGACGATACGGTGATTGACTATCCACCCCAGTTACTGCATTGCAATCATCAGCGGTTCCGTATTCAAGAGCGTCTTGGCCATCAATAGTTGCGCTACAGATGAATCCGGATGTTTCACTCCAATCATTAGTGAGGTAATTGGTAGTAAGATTAATTTTGCTAATAGTGGAAGCAAAGCTGATAAGTTCAGCGGGTGAGAAACTAGTATAAATATTTTGTCCAAAAATTTGCAGGTAGTTATTCATTTGACTCACATTGGTAAGACTTCCTTGAGCTTTTAATTTGGTGAGGACAGCTTTGATTACCTGCATCTGTCGTGCACTACGGGCGAAATCAGTGCCTTCTCCTGGGGCTGTGCTATGGCGGCTTCTTGAAAAAATAAGAGCTTCGGCGCCATTGAGATGTAACTCACCGGCAGCAAAGCTGGGGGCGGGGCGGATGTAGCCAGTGTAGTCGGCATTTGGATATTCATAATCTGTGAAGGCTGTAGGATTATTTACATCTATACCACCAACAGAATTTACCACTTGAACTAAGCCATTAAAATCGGCAACAATCCAGTAATTAATTGGAATATTATATTCCTTTGAGATAAAATTACTGACGAATTCAGCCGGATATGATTTATTATTTGGTTCTGCCTGTTTTGCAATGGCGTAAAGTGAAACAATTTTGCCACTATAACCATCGTAGTTGGTCCACAAGTCACGGGGAATGTTCAGTGTTACTACTTTATTTTCTTTCCAGTAATAGGAAACCAAGAGCATGGTATCGGTACGCAAGCCGTCAGCTGTGAGACCATAAACCATAATATTGGTTCTATCACTGCTTTCTCCTGCCAGCTGGATATTCTTGGATTGCGTAATACTTGATAAGGTAATTCCTTGCCCGTTTGAAAAACTACTACTGGTAATCTTACCTATGGTATGATACTGCGCAAAGGCGTATGTTCCGCTAAATACAAACACAAAAACAATCACTGCACCGAGTGCTTTTTTCCAAGTAAAACGACGTTTCTTTGGTTTAGTTGCTGGAATAGTTGGTGATTGAATGGGAGTGGTAGAAGATGAACTATACGGTGTCCTATTTTGGTCAACTGGTTGGGGATTGATCATTGGGGACAACTTTTGTTACGGGAAGAGATTTTATATTAGCATATTTTTTCAGCATTGGTCGCTATGTTAAAAAATAGAGTTAGTTTGGTAAAGTAGTAGTAATGCAAGACAAGAAAATAATAAGAAAACGACACGAATCTCAAGCAAGAAATCGTCGATTACCAAAAGCAGCCTCTGTTTTAAAGGGGAAGAAATCTTCTAGTAAGGGAAGCAGCTGGTTTTTTCTGGTGTTTATTCTTGTTTCAGTAGTGCTCTTATTTGTTCTCCACAAAACTTCTTCACAAAAGACAGGGATTACTCAGTCATATGTGCAGCAGCAAGTTACGCCCACACCTTTACCTACTACAGCAAATGAGCAGCCTATTCCGTTAGATGCCCAAGCGGCAGTAACTACAGAAGCACAGATTTTTTTGAATGATCTACAACAAGGGAATTACGCGGGGCAGTGGGGTGCGTTATCAGTAACCGCTCAAGGCTTGTGGCCCTCAGAAGCTGCAAGGACTGCCATGTTAGCAGCTAAATTTACTTCGGCAAAAATTGCTTCAGCGTCATTAGGAAAGTCAATTCAAAATGTTACTTGGACTGATCCAGAGAATCCTTCTATTAGCGTGCCTAATACCTGGAAAATTCCTGTTGCTCTTACATTTTTTAATCCCAACGAATTGAAGCCTGTGGGAGTAGCGCAGCTCTATACCATGACGGATCTCTACCTTACATATGATAGTACGTCACATGTGGTATCTGTTGTTGGAGAGGGGCCAGCCTCCATGGATGCACCAATTATTGAGCCGGTGAATATTCCTCAGGTGCAAACAAATGTACCAATTTTTATGTACCATCTTGTTGACATTGTACCGCCTCTTACCATTGAGCCAAATCAATACGCTTGGAAGCTTGAGATTGGCCTGACCACTTTGCCATCAGCATTTGATGCACAAATGGAATATCTTCATCAAATTGGTGCTCATAGTATTTCTATGCAACACCTTAGTGATGCACTCTTGTATGGACTTCCGCTTCCAAAACACTCGTTAGTTATTACCTTTGATGATGGTAGATTGAGTCAATTAACGAATGCTGTCCCAATTTTGAGAAAATATGGTCTTACTGCAGTCTTTTTCCCTTGCACTGGGTTATTTGGAAAAATTGTTGGTCCACAAACATACATGACTGCAGCCCAAATTCAGATGCTTGCGAATACTGGCTTTAGTATTGAAGATCACACTATTAACGATGACACCTCTCTTTGGCATGCCAATTCTAAAGAACTTAACTTACTTACTGGTCAAACTAAGCAAACAATTGAAAATCT